>OQWM01000200.1_pt1 | contig 34350 bp, 33 predicted proteins | sample 1691531 | NCBI WGS metagenome assembly OQWM01 (sample SAMN03418257, study PRJEB22391) | human gut metagenome | biome: human-gut; feature: organic feature; material: feces | host: Homo sapiens | place: Tanzania | collected 2013-01
GCCTGCTGCCATACCGATTTTTTCGCTGAATTCACTCATGCTTTTCTCCTCCTTAGCGCCGACGTTTTCTTACTATTACGAAATTTTTCTAATCAAATAGCTCCGTCAGCAAAATATTACCCTACCTTCATTATAGCAAAACAGCCTGCGAAAGCAAGGCTTCGCAGACTGTTTAGGAAAATTATTATATGTTATTTTGCTTCGTAAACACTCAGCGCCTCCAGCGCCAGCGCATAGCCGGCAAAGCCAAGGCCGCAGATTTGGCCTACGCAGCCTGCCACCGTCACCGAATGATGGCGGAATTCCTCACGCTGGTGAATATTGCTGATATGCACCTCGATAGCAGGCAGGTTGACCGCTTTTAAGGCATCAAGAATCGCCACACTGTAATGCGTGAACGCAGCAGGATTGATAACAATGCCGTCGAACTTGCCATAGGCCTGCTGAATCGCTGTCACGATATCGCCCTCATAGTTGCTTTGCAGCAGCTCCACCTGCACGCCCAGACGATCAGCCGCCGACTGGATATAAGCACACAGGCTGTCATAATCCTCACGGCCATAAATATTTTTTTCGCGAATGCCCAGCATGTTGATGTTCGGGCCATTCAAAACTAAAATTCTACGCATCTTCATCCCTCCAGCTTCTCTGCCATCTGCAGCAGCCTGCGCAGCACGCCGCCAAAATCGCCATTATTTTCTACAATATAATCTGCATATTGACGATAAAGGTCAATACGCTCCGCATACAGATTAAAAATTCTCTGCTTATCATCAGCAAGCAGCGGACGCTCGTCGCCCTCGATGCTGCCAAGGATATTCTCCGGCTTGCGGTCAATAAAAACAACTATGCCGCCGCGCTTCAGCAGCTCCATGTTTTCGGCGCGCTTCACTGCGCCTCCACCTGTCGCAATAACCGCTCCGTCCAGCTCCGCTAAATACGCCAGCGTGCGCGTCTCCGCTGCACGAAAGGCGTCCTCGCTCTCCGCAAAAAAGCTCTTTATCGTGCGCTGCTCGCGCTCCTCCAGCACAGCATCGGCATCATAGAACGGCAGCTCCAAGCGCTTCGCCAGACGTTTGCCGAAGGTGCTCTTGCCGCAGCCCGGCATGCCAATCAACACGATGTTTTTCATATGCTCTTCTCCAGCTCCTGCATAATCCGCACGATAAGCTCGCTGTCATATTTTTCGCCCTGCCAGATTTCCTGTGCCGCTACTGCCTGCGCCACGAGCATAAAGAGTCCGTTGACGGCTTTCATCTTCGCCTCTGCCGCCTGCTGCAAAAACAGCGTCTGTGACGGATTATAAATCAAATCCACAGCCGCATCAAAGTTGCTGATTTCCTCAGCCGTAACAGGCGCAGCGTTCACTCGCGGATACATGCCCACAGGCGTGCAGTTGACAATCACGTCGCCGGTCAAAGCTGCCAGGCCATCATAATCAATAAATTTACATTTAGGCGCCAGCTTGAGGAAGTCCTTATCAACATGCGCCACATCACGCGTAACCAGATACAGCTTGCCTACACGCTTATCTGCCATATATTTGACAACAGCACGCGCCGCACCGCCAGTGCCCAGCACAGCGACACGCTTTGCACGCACGTCAATATCATTATATTCCAGCATTCTGCCAAAGCCGAAGTAATCAGTATTATAGCCTTCAGCACCATTTTCGCCAAACTTAATCGTGTTCACCGCACCGATAGCCTTCGCCTCACGCGTGATGCTGTCGAGCAGCGGCATAACGTGCAGCTTGTGCGGAATCGTCACGTTGCTGCCTGCGCACTCCTTGCGCAGAAGCTCCATGCGTGCAGGCAGCTCCTCCTGCGGCGTTTCCCACAGGCTGTAGTCTCCCTCTATGCCAGTATATTTAAAGAACAGCTCATGAATCTGCGGTGACAGGCTGTGTCCCAGCTTGCCGCCCAATAATCCGTAATGCTTCATATCTTAATCCTTTCGTTCATAGGCACGGTAATTGCCCAAAATCTTGCAATAGGTGCTCTTCTCACGCACCTCGTCCATAACGTCTGCCACCAGCGGGTCGCTGAGATTGCCTGTCACGTCGATATAGAAGAAATATTCCCAGGTCTTGCCCACAATCGGACGCGATTCCAGATTCAGCATATTCAGGCCCATGTGGTAGAAGCTGGCCAGCATCTTATACAGCGAACCAGTTTCGTGCTTCACAGCGACCAGCAGCGTAATCTTGTTGGCATCGGCAGAAATCTCCGGCTTTTTCGCGATAATGACAAAGCGCGTATAGTTATTGCTGTTGCTGTTAATCGCCGGAGCAATAATTTTCAGCTTATACAGCTCTGCAGCCTGACGTCCTGCTATAGCGCCCAGCGTAATATCCTGCTTCTCGGCAACCTCCTCCGCGCTCTTAGACGTGCTGAAGTACGGCACCTGCTCAATCTCCGGATAGTCGCGCAAAAACTCCTTGCATTGCTTGAGTCCCTGCGGATGAGAATAGACAGTCTTAATCGTCTGCAGCGTTGCGCCCTCGCAGCCCAAAAGGTTCTGCTCAATCTTGACGCACTGCTCACCGACGATGCTGCAATCGTATTGGCGCAGCAGATCATATACCTCGGTAATGCCGCCGGTAGAAGAATTTTCGATAGGCAGAACAGCATAATCCATCCCGCCCTCCGTCACGCTGGCGACAACCTCCTCAAAGGTGTTGTAGTGATGACGGTGATATTTTTTGCCGTCAAAATAATCGCGCAGCGCCTGATGCGTAAACGAGCCCTCAGGGCCGAAGCAGCCTACCTGATATTCATAATTATTGGCACCCTCGGCCAGCGCCGTTTCCTCCAAAACGCAGGCCTGGTCGATAATGCCGCGCATAATATTTTTTACGGCCACAGAATAATCCTTGTTTTCCAGAAAGCCTGCCACCTTATCAATAACCTTGGCCTCACGCGCCTTATCCTTTACCGGCAGGCCCTTGGCCTTTTTATAGGCAGCCACCTGCATTACGAGCTGCAGGCGGTTTTCCAGCACCTCTGCAAGCTGCTGGTCCATGCGGTCTATGTCCTTGCGAATCGTCTCTAAATCAAGTTCCTGCATCTTATTTCTCCCATTTCTTTGCTTCCAAAAGCAGGTCCCACAGCGTCCAGGCGATAACTGCTTCGATAACCGGAACAGCACGCTGCACGATGCAGGGGTCATGTCTGCCAACGATGGTCAATGTAGTATCCTTTTGCTCCTTGAGGCTGACGGTTTTTTGCTCACGCGCAATCGAAGGCGTGGGCTTGATGGCTGCACGCAGCACAAGCGGCATGCCGTTCGTCAGACCGCCTGTAATTCCGCCGTTATGGTTCGTCAAGCATTCCACTCTGCCGTCCACGTAATGCATAGCGTCATTCGCCTCAGCACCCGTCAGCGCCGCAAAGTCAAAGCCGTCGCCAAATTCCACGCCCTTCACGGCAGGAACGGAAAACAGCGCCTGACTCAGGCGGCTCTCCACCGAATCGAAGAACGGCGCACCAATGCCCACCGGCAGATGCAGCGCCATCGCCTCAATCACGCCGCCCACGCTGTTCAGCTCAGCCTTCGCCTGTAAAATACGCTGCTGCATCACCTCGCCCACAGCGTCGTCCAGCACAGCAAAGTTCTTGCTGCCAAGCTGCAGCAGCTCGGCATCCGTAACGCCCAGCGGATTAAAGCGTGCCTCCTGCACATCCTGAAGCTGCAAAATATGCGCACCAATGACTATGCCCTGCTGCGCCAAGGCCTGCTTTGCTACCGCACCGGCAAACACCAGCGGTGCTGTTATACGGCCGGAAAAATGGCCGCCACCACGATAATCATTGAAGCCCTGATAATGCACGTGGCCTGCATAATCGGCATGACCGGGACGCATCTTGTCCGCAAGAATGCTGTAATCCTTGGAATGCTGGTCGCTGTTGGCGATACGCGCGCACAGCGGCGTGCCTGTCGTAAAGCCGTTGAAGAAGCCGCTTTCGATGCTTACAGCATCCTGCTCCTTACGCGCCGTACTCAGTGCATTTTGTCCGGGAGCACGACGCGCCATCTCTCTGGCGATTTCCTCTTCATCTATTTGTAATCCTGGCGGCAGTCCGTCGAGCACAACGCCGATAGACCTGCCGTGCGATTCGCCATAAATCGCCATTTTTATATTCATGCCTGTAATGCCGCTCATGCCATCACCTCTATCTTACCGCCTACGCTTGTATAATCCTTCCAGAAGTCAGGATAGGACTTGCTGACGCTGCCTGCTCCTGTCAAAACAATCGGCTCAGCGCAAGCCTGCGCCGCCACCGCCAGGCTCATGGCAATGCGGTGGTCATTCCACGCATCGACCTCTGCGCCGCCCTTAAGTCCCTGCGGCTGTCCTTCGATAAGCAGGCCCTCCGGCTCTTCTATAACCCTCGCGCCCAGCTTGTTCAGCTCGCTCGTTATCGCTGCCAGCCTGTCGCATTCCTTGATGCGCAGACGGCCTGCATTGATAATGTGCGTCGTGCCCTCGCTCACTGCGGCGAGCACCGTAAGGATGGGAATAATATCAGGGCAGTTCGCTGCGTCGATAACCGTCGCCTTCGTGGCACCGTGCTCTACCGTCACGCTGTCTGCGTCCTGCGTCAGCGCCGCACCCATGCGCTGCATAATCTCCACTACGGCCTTATCGCCCTGCAGCGAAGTGAAATCAACACCGCTGGCCGTCACGCTCTCACCAAGGCTCCCGGCCACAGTCCAGAAGGCAGCCTGCGACCAGTCGCCCTCCACTTTGCTGTCCTGCGCCTTGAAGCGCTGCTTGCCGGGTACAAGATAGCGGCGGTGCGCTCCGCCCTCGTTCTCCACCTTGATGCCATATTTTGCCAAGCAGCTCAGCGTCATATCGACATAGGACGAGGACTCCAGCGGCGAAGTAATAATAATCTCCGAATCGCCCTTCAGCAGCGGCAGCGCGAACAGCAGACCGCTGACGAACTGGCTGCTCACATCTCCCGGCAGCTCATATTTGCCCGGCATCAGCAGGCCGTTGACCGTCAGGGGCAGTTTGCCATTATCGTTGAAATACTGCACAAACTGCTTATCCAAAATATCGTAATAAGCCTGCAGCGGACGCGAAACCAGCTTGCCATGACCAATAAAGGTCAGCGGACAGCCGAGGTTGGCGCCCAAGGGAATAAAAAAGCGCAGGGTTGAGCCGGATTCGCCGCAATCAACAGTATCTGCCGACGCAATCGGATGTCCTGTTCCCATAATCTGCAAAGCGTGACGCCCTTCAAGCATGCTGGGGATTTCGTCAACACTGACGTTCATCGCCCGCAAAACGCGCATCGTCGCTTCAATGTCCTTGGACATACTGATATTGTCTACAATACTGGTGCCTGCCGCCAGTCCGGCACAAATAATTTCCCTGTGCCCCATGCTTTTGGAGGACGGCACCTGCACCGTCCCCTGTAATTTAGTTGGTATAATCTTGATTTTTTCCATATACTTCACCCCAGATATTCCGGCACGCTCTGCCAGTCAATTTTTTGCAGCGCTCCCTCGCCCAGCTGCTTCAGGACAATAAGGGTGATGCTGTTGCCATTCTTTTTCTTGTCCTTCGCCATTGTATCAAGCAGCAGCGCCTTCTCTACGCCTGCATCACAGGGCAGGTTATATTTCGTCAGCACCGTCCTGATGCGCTCTGCCGTACCCTGCGGCGTAAGGCCCATGGCTTCAGTACGCTCCGTAAGCTGATACATGCCGATAGCTACGCCCTCGCCATGCGTAAAGTAGCTGTAGCCAAAGTGCTGCTCCACAGCATGACCAAGCGTATGGCCAAAGTTCAGCAGCATTCTGAGGCCGGTATCGAACTCGTCCTGCTCCACAATGCGTGCCTTAATCGCGCAGCAGGCAGCAACAACGCTGCCAATATCTGCCAAAAGCGCGTTATCATCGGCATAGGCAGCAATTTTTTCGAACAGCGCTGCGTCCTTGATGCAGCCATATTTGATAGCTTCAGCAAGGCCGTCATGCAGAAAGCGTGTAGACAAGGTTGCCAAAAGCTCTGTGTCGATAAACACAGCCTTCGGCTGGTAGAACGCGCCTGCGAGATTTTTGCCTGCCTTGAGGTCAACAGCCACCTTGCCGCCGACGCTGCTGTCAATCTGTGCCAAAAGCGAGGTCGGAATCTGCACGAAGGCCACGCCGCGCATAAAGCTTGCAGCAGCAAAGCCGCCCAGGTCACCGACAACGCCGCCGCCCAGCGTCAGCACAACGTCGCTGCGCGTCATACCGCTGGCAGCAAGCTGCTCCAGCACGTCGCTCAGCACCTGCATATTCTTGCTCTGCTCGCCAGCTTCGATGATAATCTGGCAGACAGCAAGGCCTGCGTCCTCCAGGCTTTTTTGCAGCTTGTCCGCATACAGCGGCGCCACATTCGTGTCGCTGATAATCGCTGCCTTGCGTGCCTTCGGCAAAAGCTTTGCCACCTTGGCACCAACCTGCGGCAAAAGGCCTGCGGCAATTTCAATATCATAAGCGTGCTCGCCCAAATCTACATGTATCGTCTGCATCAGAAAAGCTCCCTTCTACGCTCGCCCGCCGTGCGCATGAGCGCCTTCAGCTGCTCGCCATCGCCGCTGCGCAGGGCATCGCGCCACAGCGTCAGCTGCTCCATATATCTGTCAATCTCGTCGGCAACCTTCTCCTTGTTCGCCAGGAAAAGATTACTCCAAAGCTCCGGGTTAATATCTGCCACGCGTGTGCCGTCGCGAAAGCTTCCGGCCACAAAGTAGCGAGTTTTATCATTAAAAGAGGCACTGTCCATCAGCGCCACTGCCGTCACATGCGGCAGATTACTGGTGTAGGCAATCGTGGCATCATGCTCCGCCGGCGTAACGCGCACCGTATGCTTGCAGCCCAGCGCCAGCGCCAGGCTTTCCAGCCAGCTAATCGCTTCCTCACTGTTATGCTGCTCCGGTACGATAATATAGTTAGCGTTCTGGAAGATGTGCGCATCACTCATGCCCAGGCCGCTGCCCTGGCGGCCAGCCATAGGATGGCCGGAAATAAATTCCATGCCCGGCTTCAAGAGTGCCTGACCGCTGACAATCATATCATTCTTGATGCCTGCTACGTCAGTCAGCAGCACGTCGGGATTGAAGAACTGCACATTAGCGCCGATAAAGCCCACGAGCGCTTCGGGATAAATTGCACAGATAATCACATTTGCCTGACGCAGGCTAGCATCTGCTGCCGTCAGCGCCACATCAACAAGTCCCTGCGCCTTCGCTGCGGCCAAGGTCTTGGCATCACGCTCAATGCCGATTATCTGCTTTACGCCCAGCTTGCGCAGCGCCTTGGCATACGAGCCGCCAATCAGCCCTAAGCCAACAATCGCAAAGCTCAGCTCCTGCCAACGTGTACTTCTATTCCCACTCTTAAAACCAGATTCCACTAAAATCACTCCTACCATACTACAGCATTATATTAATGTATATTATACCATATTCTTAAACTAGCAACTACCCTCTCTCGGCCTAGTTCTTACAATTAGATTCAACGTCGAATAAGGGGATATCAGCTTTACAGCTCACGGCCAACAATCTGGGCAATACCCCTGAGGTCCTGCATCAGGCTGGCGAACTTCTTGGGCTTCAAAGATTGTGCGCCATCGCACAGTGCCGCCTCAGGGTTATTATGCACCTCAATAATCAAGCCATCCGCACCTACTGCTACTGCCGCCTTAGCCAGCGGCTCTACCATCCACCACATGCCTGCTGCGTGGCTCGGGTCCACAATAACAGGCAGATGGCTGAGCTTCTTCACTGCCGGAATCGCGCTGAGGTCCAGCGTGTTGCGCGTGTATGTTTCGAAAGTACGGATACCACGCTCGCAGAGGATAACATTTTCATTGCCCTCACTCATAATGTATTCCGCCGCCATCAGCCACTCCTCAATCGTCGCAGCCAGGCCACGCTTCAGCAGAATCGGCTTATTCGTCTTGCCCAATTCCTTGAGCAGCTCGAAGTTCTGCATATTGCGCGCGCCGACCTGAATCAGGTCAACATCCTCAACAAAGCGCTCTATCATGTACGGCGACATGATTTCCGTAACAATCGGCAGACCGGTCTGTGCCTTAGCTGCCTTCAGAAAATCCAGGCCCTGCTCCTTCAGTCCCTGGAAGGAGTACGGAGAGGTACGCGGCTTAAAAGCACCGCCACGCATCAGCGTTGCGCCTGCTGCCTTCACATCCTCAGCAATGCCTGTAACCTGCTCCTGCGTTTCCACAGAGCACGGACCGGCGATAACCTGCAGCTTTTTGCCGCCGAAGGGTACGCCGCAGACGTCAATAATGCTGTCCTCAGGATGGAACATGCGGTTCGCACGCTTGAATGGCTCCTGCACGCGCATAACCTTTTCTACGCCTTCATTAACACGCAGAAGATTGATATCGAGCGTGCTCGTATCGCCGACTACGCCGAACAGAGAAGCGTTGACGCCTTCACTGGCATGAATCTGGAAGCCCTTGCTTTCCAGCTGCTCCTTAACCTTGGATTTTTCTGCTACAGTTGCGTTTTGTTTGAATACAATAATCATGATAAATTTCTCCTTTTTACTAATCTACAAATCTACAATACTACGCTTTAGCGTAGGAGTTAATGAATGGGGTTTACAAATCTCTGCCTACAATTCTTGCAATGCCCTTCAGCTCGCCCATAAGTCTGGCGAAGCGCTCAGGCCTGATTGACTGTGCTCCATCGCACAGCGCCGCTTCAGGATTGTTATGCACCTCGATAATCAATCCGTCCGCTCCTACTGCTACCGCCGCCTTAGCCAGCGGCTCTACCATCCACCACATGCCTGCTGCATGACTCGGGTCCACAACCACCGGCAGGTGGCTGAGCTTCTTCACTGCCGGAATCGCGCTGAGGTCCAGCGTGTTGCGCGTGTAGGTCTCGAAGGTGCGGATACCACGCTCGCAGAGGATAACGTTTTCGTTGCCCTCGCTCATGATATATTCCGCCGCCATCAGCCATTCCTCAATCGTCGCTGCCAGGCCACGCTTGAGCAAAATCGGCTTATTCGTCTTGCCCAGCTCCTTAAGCAGCTCAAAGTTCTGCATGTTACGTGCGCCCACCTGAATCAAATCTACATCCTCTACAAAGCGCTCTATCATGTACGGCGACATGATTTCCGTAACAATCGGCAAGCCCGTTTCCTTGCGCGCATTCTTCAAATAATCCAGCCCCTGCTCCTTCAGACCTTGGAAGGAATAAGGCGAGGTGCGTGGCTTGAAGGCACCGCCGCGCAGCATGCTCGCACCGCCCAGCTTAATGGACTTGGCGATATCCGTCACCTGCTCCTGCGTTTCTACAGAGCAGGGACCGGCGATAACCTGCAGCTTCTGTCCGCCTACAGGCACCCCGGCGACATCAATCACGCTGTCCGCCGGATGGAACATGCGGTTTGCACGCTTGAACGGCTCCTGCACGCGCATAACCTTGTCGACCGCATCATCAATACGCAGCAGATTTATATCCAGGCTGCTCGTATCACCGATGATGCCGAAAATCGTCATGTTCACACCGTTGATTTCGTTAATCTGAAAGCCCTTGCTCTCCAGATTCGCCCTCATGCGAGCCTTATTTTCTTCCGGTGCCCCTGGCTTGAATACTATGACCATGAAAACATCTCCTTTTTGCTGACGCCCTTGTCAGCTTATTCATCCTCAATCCATGCTACTAAAAAAGCAGGCCCTCGCAAAGAGAACCTGCTTGAAAAGCAATGCTTAAACTGTAATTGCTGCAAACGCAAATACTATTTTTTATCTCTAAGACGACGGACAGAGCTATATGATTTTTTCCATGCAAAAGAACCGGTGCTGTAGTAATAATAGCTAAAGACCGGAGCATAATAAAAACCATATTCAATTGCAGTGTTCATCAGTTCAGAGTTCATTTCATTCACCTGCAAAATAATATTTACGCTTTATATTAGCGATTGACGTTATTCTACTCCTATCTGTAAACATCGTCAAGCAAAAAAGCTATCTTTGGCAAAATTTTTCTTTTTTGCCCGCACAGTGTAACGTAGGTTACAAAAAAATGGAGCCGCCCAAGGCAGACTCCATCATTAAGCTTTATAAATCACACCAGCCGCTGTACAGCATAATCGAAGCGCCAATCAGCACCACAACCAGCGCCAGCTTGCGGAACAGCTCCTGCGGCACGCGGAAGAACAGCTTCTCGCCTGCAAGAATACCCACGAACATTGCCGGGGTACAGCACAGCAGCATCGGCCAGTTTACATCGTGGACGTTGCCGGCAAAATAGTTCGTCACCACCGTCATCGCACCGCTCAGGCCGAAGAACCAGACAAGGTTGGCACGCATGAGGTTTTTATCCGTCTTCTCATTCAAGAAGTACAGCGCCAGCGGCGGACCATTGACGCTCGTCGACGCGCCAAAGAAGCCGGCAATCATACCGGCGCCCAAACGCCCGGCAGTTTTGTTGGTAATCTTCACCGTACACTGCAGGCTCAGCAGCAGCGTTGCTGTCAGCAGCACCAGTCCCAGAAAAATCTCCAGCTGCGCCGCAGGCATAAGCTTCAGCACCATGCTGCCCGGATACATGCCCACAAGGCTGCCAATCGTCGTCATCAGCACAGTATTCCAGTCGAACTCCTTGCGCACCTGATACATATTAATCAGGCGCAGCAAAAGATTCATCAGGATGATAAAAATAATCGCTGTCTTGACCGGCATAATCTGCGTCAAAAACGGCATCGCTACGAGCGCAAAGCCAAAACCCGAAACCGTAGAAAACAGCGACGCCGTGAAAATGCCCACAGCCGCCAAAAGAATAATTGAATAATCCATTTTTTACTTCCCTCAAGTCTCCGAAATGTAATAAATATAATTGTAGCAAGTGTTGCCTGGATAGTCAAATATAAATTCCGCATAACGCCAAAAATCCGAGTAAAATAAAGTCTGACTTTAAATTACTCGGATATGGTTATTGCTCTTCGCCGCTGCACGCAGCCGCCAAAGTGCCGACGGCATCTGCGCGGCAGCGGCTGCAATGCCGCATCTGCGGCATCCACTGCTGGCAAACCTCGCGCAAGGCAGCGATTTCCTGCGCCTCAGGCTCCGCCAGATGCGCAAAAGCCGTGCCCTCCACCGGCAGCATCGGCAAAATATTATGCAGCTTGCAGCCAAGCACCGCCATCCGCCTTGCTATCGCAGGAAGCTCCTCCATATTTACGCCGGGAATCGCAACTGTATTGATTTTCACCTTCACACCATAGCTCGCCAAAAGCTGCAGGCCCTCAAGCTGTCTGTTCAGCAGCAGCTCCGCCGCCTCCTGCCCGACATATTTCTTGCCAGCATCATTAACAAAGCTGTAAATATGCGCCCCTGTATTACTGGTCAAAGCGTTCACCGTAACCGTCACATAATCAACGCCTAGTTCAGCAATTTCCTTAGCATAGCGCGGCAGATACAAGCCATTCGTCGACAAGCAGAAGAAGACGTCCTTATCAGCTCTGCGAATCAAGGCCAGCGTTTTGCTCACCGCCGGCCAGTTCGCCAAGGCATCACCAGGTCCGGCAATCCCGGCAACAGTCAGCTTCGGTACCTTGGCCTTCATCTCGAAATACCATTCCGCCGCAGCCTCAGGCTCCATGACGCGCGCCACGACACCGGGACGGCTTTCATTCACACAGCTATATTTACGCAGGCAGTAATTGCACTGTATATTACATTTGGGCGCTACAGGAAGATGAATACGAGCATAATCGCTGCAGCGCGCAGTAAAGCAGGGATGTGTTTCAAGCTCATGCATGGCGAACCTCACAAATACCTTCACGCAAACCAGAATACAATCCATCAGGCTTATAATTCTGCTGCAACGCGCCATTGACAAGCTGTTCAATAATAAACGCCGCACCACGCGCCCCCAGCAGCGTATTTTCCGTCAGGCATATCTGGTCAAACAAAGGATAGACAAAGCGTAGCAGCGGCAGCTGCCTCTCCTCCGCCAGCGCCCGCAAGAACGACGAGCCGCACAGCAGCACAGGCTTTTTCTCGCCTACGGCCTGCTCCATTTCATCAAGAGTAAAGCTTGCCGTATCCTCCGCCAGCAGCACGCGCATGCCCAGCTCGTCAGTCAGGAAATTCTGCATACCTGCCAAATGTGCCTTATCCGCCGCCACAGCCACAGGCAGCTGATAAAGATTCGTCAGATAATCAGCACAGCGATAGGCAAGCCTTTGCGCTGCCGCCTCCAGCTCTGCCAGCTCCGCCGTAAAATCAACAGCCAGCGCCTGCTCCAGCTGCCGCAAAAAGCCTTGCAGTCCGGCAACACCATAGGGATAAGCACATTTTATATAGGGCACGCCAAAGCGCTCCTGCATTTTTTTCGCCAAGGCTTCGCCGTAGCCAAAGCAAACGTTGAGCGCTGCCTGCGGCAGCGTCGCAACCTCCGCCAGAGAGCAGTCCTGCAGCGTGCAGTTCACCGTCACCTTGCTGCCAAGAAATTTTTTCAGCTCCATTAAATCATTATCGGCATAGCAATCATCGTTCATCACGCCAAAAATATTGATGCTCGCAGGGAGCCTCTGCTCCGGCTCCTGCAAAAGCGGCAGCAAGGATAAATAGGCTGCTTCCACGCCGCTGTCGATGCTGCCGGCATAGCCGGGCGCCTTCACAGACAACAGCCGCTGCCTGCTCTCGCAGTCAGCGAGCACGCCCTCCACATCGTCGCCAATCATGTTCGGCACACAGCCGCTGACCACAAACACAGCGCCGCATTGCGTAAAAACCTGCTCTGCCTCCTGCAGCGCCTTGCGCAAAACCTTTTCGCCGCCATTTACAACATCTTCATTATATATAACGCTCGACGCCTGACGCACATTATAAGGCTTGCCGGCATAACGGAAGGCAAGGCTGCCCCACTGACAGCCGACGACAGAATGCTGCAAAATCAACGCATCACTTATGCCGCTAAGAGTGCGGACAGCACCGAATAAAGCACAGCTACTTAATGGTTTCATTATTTTCTCTGCCTCCAGACTCTACTAAACAGCTCCCGTGCTGCCTTGCTATCTACATCCTCCTGACGCAGCGGATAAAATACAGGATCATAGTCCAGCTTGCTCAGCAGCAGGCTCGCATTGACAAGCTGCGGCCTTTGCAAAAGCTGCTGAACCTCTTCCATAATATCTATGAACCCCTGATAGGTCCACACAGACCTGTCGAACAGATTATATAGCAGCGGCACGCCTAAATTGGCATAGCGCGGATGTCCATTAGAAATAACAAAATCGCAGGACTGCGCCGCCTCGCGCAAAGCGTCGGCAGCAGGCTCCAAAAGCACCTCAGCCTGACAATTATACTCCGCCTTCGCCAGCTCAATCCTGTCCTTGAACTTCTGCATCAGCGCATCATCAACGCCAGCCTCCGCCTGATACGACGGATTCATAATAATACAGATTTTGCTCAACGGCAGGCCATAATCATGCTCATAAACACGAATAGCCTCAGGCAGCATCGCCACGCCATGCGCAATCAGGCAGAATTTATGCTTGGCAAACTCTGCTCGCAGCTCCTGATAGCGAACCTCGACCTGCTTATATTCCTCCTGCAGCACCTGCTCCACACGCTCACGACAGCCAAGCTGCTCGCCCACCTGCCTATACAAATCGCCAATGCCTGACAGACCATGCCATTCCTGCATATCGGCAACATGCAAAAAGGGCGTGCCAAAGCGCTGCTGCATCGCCAAAGCCCACTTCTTGCGCCGCACTATGTTCAACGCAGCCCGCGGCGCCCTTTGCAGCGTTTGTAAATCAGCGGCAGGCAGATAGGCATTGACCTCAATCCCCATTTTACGCAGCATCGCGCTCATGCCCTGCAGCTTATCCTCGCCATTATAGCCCCATACAAAGGTTTCGATGTTTACGCTTCGCGGCTGCACCTGCTGCGGCTGCATAACCTGCTGCACCAAGGCATCCATGACCTCCACATAGCCACAGCCCGGATAAACTGCGCTCGACGAGAACTTCTGCTTCTGCTGCTGACAGGCCTTCTCGCGCAAGGCCTTGCGCCCATTGCTTTTGTCCATATGCGAAAAAGCCTGCGACGTAATCGGCACAAGCTTCGCCTTGAACTGTGGCTGCAGGCTGTGAACAAGGCCCTCCATATCATCATTCACGATATCCGACACCACAGAGGGCAGCACAAAAATCAGCTCAGGCTGCTGCTGGAGCTCCACCTTGCGCAGCAAAGCTGCCAGCTTTTCCTCACCGCCAAAGATTACGTCCTTGTTGCGCAAATCTGCACACTCCAGCTCATAAACAGCCCTATTGCGGCTACGCGCATGATAGCGATAGTGAAAGCCGCAGCCGCGCGGACTATATAAGACCACCGCAGCATTCTTTATTTCGCTGATGCAGGCAAGATTGCCCGACACCTTGCCATTGACTGCATAGCGATGCAGGAAGTTATAAATGTTCATGCCCAAAAGCATGTTGTCCTGATAATATTGGTCCATAGATGTTCAGCTCCTTTTTTACTATTTTGCATCCTTATATAGCAAATGCAACTGGCCATCGTCGTCATTATAGGGTTTTATTTTTATTTTAAAGACTTGCTCTATAATAGGAGAACAAAGCACGTCTCTTGTATTACCGTAAGCAATAATCTTTCCATCTTTTAGTAAATAAAGCTTCTGACAAAATTTAGCCGCAAGATTTAAATCATGCATCACTGCTAAAACCTCGACCTGCATATTTTTAATCACTTCTAACAAATGAAATTGATAATATAAATCTAAGTGATTAGTCATTTCATCTAAAAGTAAAGTCTGCGGCTGACCTGTAAGCACTCTTGCTATCATAACTCTTTGCTGTTCACCACCGGAAAGCTGGTTATAAAGACGTTCTTCATAACCATTCAAGCCTACAGCAGCAAGTGCAGATTTTGCCAGCTCATAATCAGCCTGCGAATCAAGCTCCAAAGGCTTTTTATAAGGAGTTCGCCCCATGAGGACTAAATCAAGCACCTTAAAATCAAAGTTCAGCGTACTATTTTGCTTCATTACACCAAGCCTTTGAGCTGTTTGCTGTAAAGATAATGTCTCTAGATCCTCCCCATCGAAAAAAATCCTACCACTTTGAGGCTTTAGAGAACGATATAATGCGCGTAGTATCGTAGATTTCCCACTACCATTAGGACCTATCAAACCAACGAATTCTTTATTCTTTACTTCCAAAGTTATTTTTTCTACTATTTTTTTATCATCAATAGCAAGATCCAGAGCTTCCGTCTGTATTTCCATTACTTATCACCAAATCCATATTTTTTACTGCACATAAGATATAAGAAAAAAGGTCCGCCAATAAAAGCTGTCAATATACCTATTGGTAATTCTGTTTTTAACAAAAGACTTCGTGCCAATACATCACACCACAGCATATAAATCGCTCCGCCAATTATAGAATATGGTAATAGTTTTAAATGATTATTTCCACAGATAATACGCACTATATGCGGTATAACAAGACCAACAAAACCAATTATTCCTGTTGCAGCCACAACCATACTTACAAGAATAGCAACGGCTGTCAAAAAAAATATTCTGCTTTTTTCTAAAGATATACCAAGTATCAATGCCATATCTTCACCTAAAAGCGAAGCATTAAGTATGCGAAAATTATATATGAAAAAGGAAGCTAAAACAATAAAAACAACAGTCACAAACGGTAAATACCCCCAGGTAACCTTGCCCATGCTGCCCATAATCCAAAATGTAGCATCACGAATACCATCAACATCCTTGGCTAAGTAAACCAACAGGCTTGTGCTTGCACTGCAAATAGCATTTAATGCTGTACCTGCCAAAATAAGCTTCGTGTTATTTTGCACTGCACCGGTTGTGTAAGTAATGGCAAAAACAGTAAATGTAACTAAAAGAGCGCCACAAAAAGCACCAAACGACACGCCATACAGACCAAACCAGCTAAACATTCCTAAAATTATGCTTGCCGTTGCCCCCATTGCTGCGCCTGATGATACGCCAAGAATGTACGGATCCGCTAACGGATTGCGAATTAAGGCCTGCATAACTACACCGCCAAGTGCCAAAGCGCCACCTGATATAACTGCCATTATTATTCTTGGCAATCGCAAATCAAAAATAACGGAAGCAGCTACAGACTGCAAGAGACTTTGCCCATTCGGCGATTGTACATCAATCATATTATAATAAAGTATATTGATAATATCAACATAACTAATATTCACTATACCAATACTCAAAGAGTAGATAAACGAACAAAATAATACTAGTATCAAAACACATAACGTAAGAAAAAACTGCTTTTTTTTCATAAAATTTTCCTTCAATCATCACGTAAACAGGATAATCTAAATTATGGAGATTGTATATTACGGACGAGTTGCCACGTTTACACGGTAAAACTGCCACACAGAAACGGTGTTTTAGCCACAGTGGCACGACAACTGCCACACTACCTATATAACATATAGCGTAGTGGTAATAGTCGCATTGCAGTGCGGCTATTACCACAGCGTTATCTGTCATCGCTGTAAAAAGTTATTTACATTTCGTCTGAGTTTATTCCATGTCTTTCTCTCATAGATTTAAGGCCATGAATAGTAACTCTGTACGAGTTGTAGATAATCCTGTCAATTACAGAATCGGACAATGGGCTCTCTCCGTCCGTGCTAGAGTTAATGCGTGCCAGCCAGCCTTTGCTGTCAAACTGTGTGCAAAAAATTGTGGAACGATGTTCTCTCGCTTCTACAATTTCTAAGATATGGTATGCTTCGTCACCAGTAAGGCTGCGCAACAGCCATTCATCTAGGATCAGTAGGTCCAGCTTAGTGTATGTTGCAATGAGTTTTTTCAATGTACCGGAGCTAATTGCTACCTTTACTTCGTCTAAAAGCTCAGGCATACGGACATACTTAACCTTTTTGAACTTCCTGCACGCTGCAATTCCCAAGGCACAGCTAATATAAGTTTTGCCTGAACCAGAAGCTCCCATAAGAATAATATGGCGACCATCCTCAATATATTGGCAGGTTGCAAAGCGAAGAATTTGGGCTTTATCAAGCTTTCTGTCTTCCAGATATTCAATATCTTCAATTGAAGCGTTGTTGTTGGAGAAATCAGCATTGCGGATATAGCGATTTAACTTGTTTGCTTGCCGTTTATTCCATTCAGCATCAACTAGAAAGCTGAATCTGTCCTCAAAACCTAATGTATTGTATGCAGGACTGCTGAGCTGCATTTCATATTCTTTCGCCATAGCACTGAAACGCATGGCTTTAAGGTTTTCAATAATTGTTCCGTATCCGCTCATTTAGAATCACCATCTTTCCCATAATAGTCATAGCCTCTGACAAAAGCGTAGCTATTGTCTGTGGATTTGTTTTTTAGTTTAGGGGATGCAGATTCATTAGCAGCTTTTACTTTGTTATTTTTAATGAGCAAAGTAATATTTTTAACTGTTGGGATACTGGTAAGTTCTAAAACCCTTTGGCAAGCTTCTTCAACTAAAGAGTTATCATATTTGCTTCCTAAGCGTTTTAAACTGCCACAAGGTTTGTAGCCTTGTTCTGGTTCTTTTCCTTCACTGAGAAAGTATTCGATTACTTTTGAGGTATATGGACCAATATTTTTAGCCCATTCCCTAAAATCATCTGCGCTATATGTAAGAAATTTTTTATGTTCTGGTGGCATATGGTTAGTATTAATTACAGGATCTTTTTTATATTTCTGTAACCGTTTATGCGTAGCAACGACAGTTCCATGGAAGAAAACCTCTACTTTATTTTTGGTAAGGCGGATATCGACCTGCTCATTAATAAGGTTGAAAGGCACTGAGTATTTATTTAAACCATCAGTGATCAGGTAATCTCTGTTAACCTTAGCTGTAGACCAAACTGTAGGCTCAAAATCATCAGCTGGTAAAGGTTGTAAATAGTTTTTCTCTTCATTAATGAAAGCGTCGTAGCGACATCCAGGCATCTTCTGAAACGGACGCTTGTTAAGTTTAGCAAGCATCTCCAATACAGCCTGTTGTGCTTCAGCAATACTAAAAAACTTGCGCTCTCTCAGAGCGGCAATAATCCATGTACTTGCAAATCTGACGCTGCTTTCAGCAAGGCTTTTGTCCTGAGGATGTCTTACACGACATGGCACAATAGCAGTATTGTAATGGTCAGATAAATCTTGGTAGCTTTTATTGATTACTGTCTCGTAAATTGTATTGGTAGTAATTCCTGTAGCAAGATTGTCAGGAATAAGCAATCTTGTAGAACCACCAAAATATCTGTACGCATGTACGTGGCACAATAACCAGTTTCCAGATTTCATGTCAGAACAAACTTCTGCATATGTATAACAACTACATGGCAAAACTGCAACAAACAGGTAGCCATTACTTGTTTCGCCAGTATATGAGTCGCTTATCGGAATTGTAGTACCCGCCCAATCAACTTGCATTGCATCACCTGGTTTGTGCTTTATACGCATTGTAGCTTTTTTACGCATTGCCCACTTGCGATAATTGTCACAGTACTGAGTATAACTGTAAGGAATTAAATCAGCCTGACGTGCTGTAACACAATATTCTTCCCAAAGCAATGTAAGATTTGTACCTTTTTTAGCTAAATCCGAGTGCAACTTTTCAAAATCTGGTTGTGCTCTAAGCTCAGGTGCTGACACGGACCTTTCTGGAAAAAGTAATGCTCTAATGGATGCATTAGTAGTTTCTGCTGGCAAAGGCCAACTTAACCCGTAAGAATCAGCTCGTTCAAAGAACTCGCTGATTGTGTGGTGAGAACTTTTAAGGCTGAGTTCAATTTTACGCATAGAAGTATGCAATGCTCTAAGCCTTAAAGCTTCAAGGTAATTCAACATAAGGAATTCCTCCTGCAATAATAGTAGTCACGAAAACTCGTGCCATTATTATTATATACAGAAATTGCTCAGCGTGGCAGTACCGTTTTTAGTGTGGCAGTTTTGCCGTTGTACTGTGGCAGTTTTACCGTGAAGATGGGGCAATTTAATCGTAATATACACTCGGCATCATTAATATTGGCTAACTGTTTGTTTGATATTGAAGGCGATGTTATAGGGAGGAATACATTATGTCTTACGACGATGATTATGAATTTGCAGATGAGTATGAAGATCGCGACGATGACGAATATGATATCAGTCTCGATGATTATGAAGAGATGCGAGAAGAAGAGGAGTATGGAAGCGATTATTGCGCAGACCCCGATGATGACAGCGATGATAAATGTTGGTAAGAAGACTTTTGGCAAATAAATAGAGCAAAGACCTTTGGATGCGAGCCCGAAGGTCTTTACTCATTTTAAAAGGAGTATTATGTTAGATAAATTTAAACATTGGCTGCAAAGCAATTTGGATTATTTTATGGAAGAAGAAACTGAGTTTGTCAATTACGGTGATGTGGCGCGGGAAGCAAAGAACATGGGGCACTATCTTTTGTTTGGCTATGTGGTGATAATTTTTGCCATTGTATATAAAAAGAGTTTTTGGCGTGAGTTTTGGTATAGATTGGAAGATTATATTAGCGATTACAGTTTACTACTGTATAATTTTGCTGAAGGACATTCGTTAAACAGTATTAAACAAATCAGTTTGTTTATTTTTTCATTAGTGAATGGCTTCCTGCCAACGTATTAGGCTGCTTATACTCCCTCGAAGAGTCTGAGCAGAATAAACATGCTCTCACCGAAGGTCAGATAGCGGAACCAGGTACGGGGATAAACGAAGCCCTCGCTGTCCTCGTCGTAGGTGCCGCTGATGCGTGCATGGATGGCGAGCGATTCCATCGCCGCGATGACAAGCAGCAAAAAGCCCGGTGTCCAGGTGGCATCATGCAGCATGAGCCAGATGCAGTAGAATAGAAAAATTACGTCTAAGACAAAATAGACAAGAAATATAGTTGCGCTGCCGTCTATGATAACAATCTGGCGCTTTTCGGGATTAGCGCGGCGCTGGGCGGCAATGCGGCTGAAGTTTTGCAGCAGATAAGCAATGCGGTGTGCGTTGATGAAGTGAAACATTCTTACGCAAAGAAAAAATAAAGCAATAAAATTCATAGTGATACCTCAGAGGACTGCTTAAGACATTTTGCTGTTTTAAGCAGTCCTGCTTTTTCTTGAAAGTGAAATAGTGTTACTAAAATATTATACACCATAAGGACGCGCAACGCTAGAAGTACACAAAAACGTCGAAGTTTTTATACAATAGACAAAAATACGCAATTTAAATACGAGGCTTGAGAAAACGGTAAAAATGAAACATTTTAACTGCGCAGTGCTCATGTATACAATAAAAATGAAAATTTTCGTTGACAAAAGTGTAGTGTAGAAGATATAATGAGAGCCATAAAGTTACCGGGCTAGTAGTTGTACGTAGAAACACTCCCGGAGCTGTGGTTTTATTTTTAAGGGAAAGAGGAGACTCAAAATGAAAAAATGGAAAAAATTCGCATCTGCGGCTATGGCCGCATTGATGTGCGCCGCATTACTCACCGGCTGCGGCGGCGAGAAAAAACAAGCTGATGCCGGCGACTCTATTAAGGTTGGTGCAGCCTTCGAATTAACAGGCAACGTTGCTAACTATGGCAAATCCATCAACGAGGGCTTCAAGCTGGCTGTTGATGAGCTGAACAAAAACGGCGGCGTAAACGGTAAAAAAATTAACGTCGTTGAAAGCGATAACAAATCCGAGCCTGCTGAATCCGGCAACGCTGTAACCAAGCTGATTACTCAAGATAAGGTAGTTGCCATCGTCGGCCCTGCAACCAGCGGCTGCGTAAACGCTGCAACTCCTATTACCACTGCTAATAAGATTCCTCACATTGCTCCGGCTGCTACCGCACCGAGCATCACTGTAGAAAATGGCAAGGTTAAAGACTTTGTATTCCGTGCTTGCTTCATCGACCCGTTCCAAGGTCAGGTAATGGCAGTATTTGCTGACAAAACTCTGAAGGTTAAAAACGTAGCTATCTTCTACGATTCCTCCAGTGACTATTCCAAAGGCTTAGCTGAAGTCTTCCAAAAAACCTTGGAAGGCAAGGGCGGCAAAATCGTTGCTAAGGAAGCCTTCCTGGGCAAGGACGTTGACTTCAAATCCGCTCTGACTAAGCTGAAAGCAGCAAATCCGGAAGCAATCTATGTTCCTGGCTATTATGAAGAAGTTTCCAAGATTATCAAACAAGCTCGCGAAATCGGCATTACCTGCCCGATGCTGGGCTCCGATGGCTGGGAAAGCCCGAAACTTGCTGAAATCGCTGGTAAAGATGCTCTGAAGGGCTGCTACTATGTAAGTGCCTTCAATGCTAAAGACGAAGACAAATCCGTTCAGGACTTCATTAAGAAATTCAAAGAAAAATATCAAAAAGATCCTGATATCTTCGCAATGCAAGGCTACAATGCAGGCCTGATCCTGGCAGACGCTCTGAAACGCGCTGGTACCACCGATGGCGTAAAACTGGCTAAAGCAATTGCTGAAACCAAAGACCTGCCGGTTGCAAGCGGCAAGCTCACCTTTGATGCTAACCACAACCCGGTAATGCCTGCTCTGATTATCGGTCTGGAAACCGGTACTCCGACTTTGGTTGAAAAAATCAGCCTGTAATTGTTAATAAAAAAATAAACATAAAAATTCTACAAGTAAATATCAGAAAGTACAACAAGACTTCTATTCCATGGGTTATTTATTAAGTTAGACCGGGCGCGTCTACTAGATGCGCCCTCTATAAAAAATATATTTTATTTATTTCTGAGGGGGAATAAACCATGAAAAGAGTAACCAAATTGTTATCTGTACTAGCAGCCGGCGCTATGTTTATGAGCGCGCTGACCGGTTGCGGAGGCGGCTCTAAAGGAGCTGACGGCGATACCATTAAGGTAGGCGGCCTGCTGGAAATGACCGGCGGCAGCGCATCCTTCGGTATTTCCAGTAAAAATGGTATCGACCTGGCACTGAAAAAAATAAATGAAAAAGGTGTGCTGGGTGGCAAAAAACTTTCTTTAGTTGTTGCTGATACCAAATCTGAAGCCTCCGAAGCAACCAACGGTATGCAAAAGCTGATTTCTCAGGATAAGGTTGTAGCAGTAATCGGTCCTAACCAATCCTCTGCTGTAATCGCATCCGGTGCAATCAACAACGGTGCTAAGGTTGTAGATATTACACCTATGGGCACTAACCCGGACGTTACCTTTGATCCGAAAACTAAACAGGTAAAACCCTACAGCTTCCGTACCTGCTTTATTGATCCGTTCCAGGGTACTGTAATGGCAAGCTTTGCTTCCAATGAACTGAAAGTGAAGAAGGCTGCTATCTATATCGATAATACAAGTGACTATGCTAAAGGCTTGGCACAGTTCTTCAAAGAGAACTTTGTTAAAAACGGCGGTCAGGTTGTAATTGAAGAAGCTTATCTGCAAAAGGATACCGACTTCAAATCTACTTTGACCAAAATCAAAGCTGCACAACCTGACTTCATCTACATTCCCGGTTATTACCAGGAGGTTGGTCTGATTGTTAAACAAGCTCGTGAGATGGGCATCACTGTTCCTATGGCAGGTGGTGACGGCTGGGATAGCGCTAAGCTTCCTGAAATTGCCGGCAAAGCTGCTTTGGAAAACACCTTCTTCTCCAGCCTGTATTCTCCGGACGATACCTCTGATCTGAACAAAGAGTTCGTAGCTGAATACAAAAAAGCTTACAACACCAACCCGGATGTATTCGCAGCATTGGCATATGATTCCGCTCTGCTGGTTGCAAAAGCAATCGAAGATGCAGGCAGTGCAGATCCGGCTAAAATTGCTGAAGCAATGGCTAAGATTAAAGGCTTCAAGGGTGTATCCGGTGAAGTAACCTTTAACGAACAGCATAACCCGATTAAGAGTGCTGTAATTATCGAACATAAAGATGGCAAACAAACCTTTAAAGCTAAAGTTAATCCCTGATAGTTTACATTAGTAGTTAATCTGATTTAATCAACGAGGCTGTTGTTTTGCGTAGCAACAGCCTTTTCCTTTAAGTAAGCGTGTCCCGCTTACACAAATCTTTGAAATCTCTAGGGAGGTAAATTATGGAGACTTTTATCCATCAGTTTTTTCAGCAGCTGATAAATGGTGTATCTCTCGGCAGTATCTACGCATTGATCGCCTTGGGTTATACCATGATCTACGGCATCATTAAGCTGATAAACTTTGCTCATGGCGATATTTATATGTTGGGTGCCTATTTTGGCTTCTTCGCTACTACCCAATTAGGCTTGCCGTTCATTCCGGCAATTATTTTCTCGATGGCAGGCGCTGCTATCGCAGGTATTATTATTGAACGTGTTGCGTATCGCCCCATGCGTAATGCACCGCGTATCGCAATTTTGATTACTGCAATCGGCGTATCCTTCTTCCTGGAATACAGCATGATTTTGCTGGTTTCTCCGCAACCGAGAACCTTCCCCGCTGTATTCGGCGCTACAGTATATCATCTTGGACCTCTGGTTGCTAACAGTCAGCAGCTGGTTATCCTGTTGAGTGCCATTATCCTGATGGCTGTTCTTACCTATATCGTAAATAAAACCAAAGCCGGCAAGGCTATGCGTGCTGTATCCTATGATGCTGACGCTGCAAGGCTGATGGGCATCAACATTGACCGTGTAATTTCCACTACCTTTGCGCTTGGCAGTGCTTTGGCAGCAGCAGGCGGCGTGCTGGTAGGTGTTTACTATAACTCTATTGACCCGCTGATGGGCATGATGCCCGGTCTTAAAGCCTTCGTTGCCGCAGTTCTCGGCGGCATCGGTATTATCCCCGGCGCTATGATCGGCGGTATTATCCTGGGCGTTGTAGAAGCAATGGTCAGCGGCTTTATTTCCTCTACCTTCCGTGATGCGGCAGCATTCGGTATTTTGATTATCATCTTACTTTATAAACCTTCCGGCTTATTAGGCAAGAATGTTCGTGAGAAAGTCTGAGGTGACATGGTATGAATGCAATTAGAAAATTTGATTTAAAAGCCATCGTTGCCTGCGTTATCGTTTTTGGTATCGTACAAGGCCTGCTCTTTGGCGAAATCATCGGTCCCTTCTGGGAGCTGAATATTATCCTTATCTGCATCAACATTATTCTTGCAGTCAGCCTGAACCTGATTAACGGCTATACCGGTCAGTTCTCTATCGGTCATGCCGGCTTCATGGCAGTCGGTGCTTATACCAGTGCTATTATGACGGTTAAGCTGGGCATGCCCTTTGAGTCAGGTCTTGTTGTAGCAACTCTGGCTGCCGGCCTGTTGGGCTTTTTGATTGGCTTGCCTACACTGCGTCTTGATGGTGACTATCTGGCAATCGCAACCTTGGGCTTAGGCGAAATTATCCGTATTTGCATCCTGAACATTGATTATGTCGGCGGTGCTTCCGGTTTGATGGGCATTCCCCGTATGACCAATTTCGCGTATACCTTCTGGATTATGATAGCGATTATCTTCTTCATCAAGAACTTTAAAAACTCTTCCTATGGCCGTTGCTGCCTGGCAATCCGTGAAAACGAAATTGCTGCAGATACCATGGGTATCAATACTACTAAATATAAAGTAATGGCGTTCACCTTCGGTGCTGCTTTTGCCGGTACTGCAGGCGCACTCTTCAGCCACTACTTCTTCCTGGCGCATCCCGCGTCCTTCACCTTCATGCGTTCCTTCGATATTCTGACCATGGTTGTTTTGGGCGGTCTTGGTTCCATGACCGGTGCGATTACCGGTGCAACACTGTTGACCTTCATTTCCGCTTACTTGTCGGATTACCCGGAATGGCGTATGATTATTTATTCCGTTACCATGATTATCCTGATGCTGTATCGTCCGCAAGGTCTGTTCGGCAGCAAGGAATTGAGCTTGAAAATGTTTAAATTAGGAGGTAAGGACAATGGCAGAACTGCTGAAGGTAGATAATGTATCCATGGTTTTCGGCGGCCTGCGTGCCGTTTCCAATCTTTCCATGCATATCGACGAGGGAGAGCTGATTGGCCTTATCGGTCCTAACGGTGCCGGCAAGACAACAGCCTTCAATATGATTACCGGTGTATATACACCGACCGAAGGCAAGGTATATTTTAACGGTCAGCAAAGCAGCGGTAAAAAATCTTACCAGGTTACACAGATGGGTATGGCGCGTACCTTCCAAAATATCCGTCTTTTCTCTGAGCTGAGCGTTATCGACAATGTAAAAATTGCTTATAATATGCACGTAACCTATAATCTGGCTGATGCTATCGTCCGTGATGGCAAATATCTCAGCGAAGAAGAATATATTACGCAAAAGGCTCTTGATTTGCTGAAAATCTTCCACCTGGAGGAAGAAGCACATGAGGTAGCAAAGAACCTGCCTTATGGTAAGCAGCGTCGTCTGGAAATTGCGCGTGCTCTGGCTACCGAGCCGAAGCTGTTGCTGTTGGACGAGCCTGCTGCCGGCATGAACCCGCAGGAAACCAAAGAGCTGATGGAAATGATCCGCTGGATCCGTAAGGAATTCAATCTTTCCATTCTGCTGATTGAGCATGATATGGGCCTGGTAATGGGTGTCTGCGAGCGTATTTACGTACTGGAATACGGTATGAAGATTGCCGAAGGTACTCCGGAAGAAATTAAACATAACACGCGCGTTATTGAAGCATACTTGGGCGAGGAGGTTATCAACTGATGTTAACTGTTGAAGATATCAATGTATATTATGGCGCAATTCACGCTATCAAAGGTATCAGCCTCGATGTTCCCGATGGTGAAATCGTAGCGCTGATTGGTTCCAATGGTGCCGGTAAATCTACTACATTGCGCACTATTTCCGGTCTGATGAAACCGAAGACCGGTAAAATCTTATATGAAGGTCATGATATTGCCGGTGTACCGGCGCATAAAATTGTCGGCATGGGCCTGTGCCAGGTTCCCGAGGGCCGTCATGTTTTTGCTAATATGACTGTTATGGAAAACCTGGAGCTGGGTGCTTATCTGCGTAAAGATAAGGACGGAATTGCCAAGGACATGGATGAGGTCTTTAAAAAATTCCCGCGTCTGCTGGAACGTAAGGATCAGCTTTCCGGTACGCTTTCCGGTGGCGAGCAGCAGATGCTGGCTATGGGCCGTGCGCTGATGAGCCGTCCGAAGCTGCTGCTGTTGGACGAGCCTTCTATGGGTCTTGCCCCCTTGCTTGTAAAGGAAATTTTTAATATAATAAAGGAAATCAACGAGAGCGGTACTACCGTTCTTTTGGTTGAACAGAACGCTAATATGGCGTTGTCTATCGCAGATAAGGCGTATGTTCTGGAGACAGGACGTATTACCCTGAGCGGTACAGCTAAGGAGCTGGCAAGCAGCGAGGCTGTTCGCAAAGCATATCTCGGCGGCTGATTAATATACAAATTAGTCTGCTTGCTTCATAGGTGCCTGAAAGTGAAATGATTATATTAAAATGATTGTGTTCTATAGTCAAAGGAGGTAAAACTCATATGTTAGTAAAAGATATTATGACTGAACCTGTTGTTACCATACGTGAGGATCAATCTATTTTGGAAGCACGCGAAATTATGCGTGGCAAAAGACTGATCAGCCTGCCGGTTGTAGATGATATGCAACGCGTACGCGGCATTATTACCAGTGATGATATTGGCAAAGCTTCTCCCAGTGACAGCAGCACCCTTTCCCGTTATGAGGCTAATTATCTGCTGGGACGTCTGAAGGTTAAAGACGTTATGAAACGTAGCGTTATCAGCGTTGAAGCGGATGATACTATCGAATATGTTGCTTACAAGCTGTATAAATACAGAGTCAATGCTCTTCCGGTTGTTAATCAGGAGAACAAGCTTTGCGGTATTGTTTCCCGCAGCGATATCTTCCGTTCCATCGTAGAAATTATGGGCATGAACCGCAACTGCCTGCGTATTACTATCGAAGCACCTGATAAGGTTGGCGTTGTTGCGGAAATCTCCAACATTATGAAGGAAGACGGCATTAATATTATTTCTCTGGTTACCAAGCAAAATGGTGATGGTACCGCTGAAGTTACTATTCGTGCCGCTCTCAATAATAATGGTATGGATATCATTGAGCAAATCCGTGAAGCCGGCTATGAAGTCAGCGATGTAATGACTTTGGATGGTATTGAATAATGCTTTCCGGTAAGGATGTTAATGTAGGCGATATCGTCAAAATGAAAAAGGCTCATCCCTGTGGCAGTGATGAGTGGGAAATTACCCGCACGGGTATGGACTTTGGTATGAAATGCTGTGGTTGCGGACATTTTGTAATGCTGGCGCGTACTAAGTTCGAAAAGGCTGCGAAGGCGGTGGTGAAGAGCGCTGAAGCAGAAAAGTAAATAAGCAGATAAAGAGAACGCTCTCTTGCTACCATCGGGTAGCAGGGGAGCGTTTTTGGGTAGTATGTGATACTTTTTGCCCGGGGCGGCAAAAAGTATCCAAAAAACGCCCTGCGTAGCTGCTTTGCCGGATTCCGGCGACTAGATTTGCAGAATTTTTCACGTCGCTGAATTTTGCGAGGCTTATCTGCTGAAGAGTTCGTCAACGCTCCAGCGAAAAATTCCCTGTCGGTCCGTTGCCTGCGAGTTTGCGCGTAACAAAGACGTGCCGGCGAACCCGTCGTCCGTTCCGGTCTGCGCAGCGCGGAGGGTGGCGATACGGAAAGGAAGATGAGTTAGAATCAGAAGAATAAAAATAAGCTGTTAGCGTGTCTTATGACGTGCTAGCAGCTTATTTTTTATTATGATTTGACGTATTGCACAATGATATAATCATATTCTTGCTCCAATTACGGCTCTGTGATATACTTATTTATATTAGTGTAAAGGAGAGAGTTATTTGCAGTTACTGATTGATAGTACTAAACTTGAAGCCCTTTTACAACGAAAACAAGATTATATTGGATATAAAAAGCTAGACCAAAGCTGTAATGTTGCTAATGCTTTATTTGTGATGTATGGTGGCTTTTCTGCTTCGCCTGAAACTTCCTTGTGGGCAAAAGTAGTAGTTATAATTGTTGGTGGCTTTGGCCTTTATTGGAGTGGGTGCGCGATGGTGAAAGCAATAAAAAATACATATAATGCAGATTTACTGCAGCATGATATCGAAAATCTTAATGCAATTGAGCATCCTTTTTCGCTTATCGCTATTAAAGATACATTTAATAAATATTCTCACCGTTATCTGCTTTATTATGATAATAGATGGGGGCTGAATCTGTTCCCTAATTATAAAACTCAGGTAGTAGAAGAGGAGAATGTTGCTAATATCATTAAGCGCCTAAGTTCTGATTTACAGGTTGCTCCAGAGCTGATCACTGTTGAACGCAAGGGATTTGAGCTACGGACGAAATATTCTGTGAGCGATAAGGTACAGAAGGTTTATGCGCATACTTTATATCAGGCAAATATTAAGAAGCTACCGAAAAAGCTTCAGGCAGATAGCTTTATGATAGGTGATAGGAAATATTCCTGGTGGAGTATTGATAAGATGGAAGCAGATGAAGACATCAGGGAACATAATCTCGATGTTGTTGAATTAGTAAAGCATAATATTATTTAAAGAATAAGCTGTTAGCGTGTCTTGTGACGTGCTGGCAGCTTATTTTTTCTTGGTGCGCTTTACGTACTGCGTGAGCGCATATTTGATTTCATAAAGAATTCCTGTGGTGCCAAACTTTCCGACTTCTATGTCAGAAACTCTCTCAAAACACAAAGTTTTCGACTTGCAAGTCTGAAACTTAGCAAATTCGCCAAGTTTTAGGAAAATAATTCCTAAAACTATACAGAAACGTAAAGTTTTGGGAAAAATTTTCCCAAAACTTTTGCAATCAAAAACGAGCTGGCTTTAGCGTTGGTGCTAAAATCAGCTCGTTTTGTTGTATGATGTATTTTACATTTTCAGCTTGCAGAAAACATACTTTGCAATAATTGCTTCAATGACAAGCAATAAGGCAACCAGTTCAAACACCGCGCTGATATTGATACCGTGGGCGACAAAGCCTAAAAGTGCGGGACCAAGGATAACTCCTGTATAACCTAAACTAGTTACGGAAGTTACCGCAGCGCTGATAGGCATGTCCTTTTGGTATTTCAAGAGCGAATAAAACACAGGGACAATGTTGGCACAACCAAGACCGATAAGAATGAAGGCTAAGGCGTTGAGATAGAGGTTGTCTAAAACAACTACGAGCGCAAAGCCTGCTGCCGTGACGAAGCTGCCGCCGATGACTGCTTTTTGCTCGCCTAAAAATTGCACAGTCTTGTCACCTAAAAGGCGCATGATGAGCATGGCGACGGAAAAGATAGCGTAGCCTGTGCCTGCAAGAGCTATGTCAATATGTTTTGTTTCTGTGAGCAGTACGCCGCTCCAGTCCATAACTGCGCCTTCAACGAGGAAGGTGATGCAGGCAAGAATGCCTAAAATGATGACGATGCCACGCGGAATAGCAAAGGCCTTTTCACCGCCTGGACTTTTATAGGGCAATAAGTGGCGACCGAAAACTGCCAGCAGCGCTAAAACGATAGCACAGTGTAGTGCAGCAATGAGTGTTACGTCTAAGCCTGAAGATGCCAGTACGCTGAAAAGACCTGCGCTGGCAAAGCAGCCGATACTCCAAAAGGCATGCATACCACTGAGCAGTCTGCGGCCTGCGAGCTTTTCTACAATAACAGCGTTGGTGTTCATGCTGACATCCGTTGCGCCCATGACGGCACCAAAGAAAGCAAGTGCAATGGCATAGCTCCAGATATTTGGCAGGCAAGAAAGCAGCACGGAAATTAGTGCCATCAGCGTTGCGCCTGTGATGACAACTTTTTTACAGCCATAACGTTGTACGAGTGCGCCGGCCAGAGGCATAAAGATAAAGGCGCTGATACCGATGCATAGAAGTAAAAGGCCAAGTACGTCTGCTTCCAGGTTCAGGCGTGCTTTGACCATAGGAATCATTGGCGCCCAAGTAGAAAGGACGAAGCCGGGCAGGAAGAAGGCGACACGCGCCGCCATGATTTCTTTACTGCCGACGGAAAGGTTTTGTAAAGTGTTTTCAGGTTTGGTGATTTGCATTGTTAAAAACTCCTTTAAATTCTATCCCACTTCAATAGCCTGAGCGCTACAATTCCTCTGATAAATTGCTATGATTTTAGCATGAGCAATGCTGTTTGTCAATAATACTTCTTTACTGATTAAAGTAAGCATTGGAAGTGTTTGGTGAATGTGGTTTTGTTAACTTATATTGGTTAAAATCTTGGAACAAGTTTTAATGTTATAAATGTAACAAATAATTCTCTTGCGCTTTTTCTTCGCTCATGCTATGATGTAAATATAGTAAAGGGGGAATTATCTTGACTATGGGTATTGTTTTTTTACTTGTTTTGTTATTGGTTTTATTCATTATTGCTGCCAAGACGTGTTATGTGAAGGCGCCGCCGAACGTGGCGTATATCATTTCCGGTCTGACGAAGAATCCGCGTATTCTCATTGGTATCGGCGGCTTTAAGATTCCTCTGTTAGAGCGTGTGGACGTTCTGTATCTAGGCCAGATGTCTGTTGATATCAAGACGAGCCAGAGCGTGCCGACGAACGATTTTATCAATGTTAAGGTAGATGCTGTAGCGAAGATTATCGTGGATAAGGAAAACGGTATTTATCTTGCGGCGAGAAACTTTTTGAATATGGAGCCTGCGGATATTACGCGCAGCCTGCAGGATTCTCTGGAAGGCAATATGCGTGAGATTATCGGTACGCTGGATTTGAAGAAGATTAACGTAGACCGTGACTCCTTCTCCGATGAGGTGCTGAAAAAGGCTGCGAAGGATATGGAGAAGCTGGGTATCAGCATTCTGAGCTGCAATATCCAGAATGTCGTGGATGATAATGGCTTGATTGTTGACCTTGGTGCAGACAATACGGCAAAAATCCGCAAGGACGCTTCTATCAGCAAGGCTGTGGCTGAGCGTGATGTGGCGATTGCTGAGGCGGAGGCGAAGAAGCAGGCGAATGATGCGCAGGTGCAGGCCGACCTTGCTATTGCACAGCGTCAGAATGAGCTGTCGATTGCCAAGAGCGAGCTGAAGCGTACTGCTGATATCAAGAAGGCTGAGGCAGATGCGGCTTATGCTATCCAGCAGCAGGAGCAGCAAAAGTCTATCGAGGTGGCAACGGTTAATGCGCAGATTGCCAAGGCTGAGCGTGAGGCCGATTTGAAGAAGCAGGAGGTTCTGGTCAAAGAGCAGATTCTGGCTGCGACGATTCAAAAGCAGGCTGATGCAGATAAGTATAGGGTTGAGCAGGATGCGCTGGCTGAGCAGGCGAAGAAGCAGCGTGAGGCTGAGGCGCATAGATATACGATGGAGCAGGAGGCTGCGGCAATCAAGGCTAAGGGCGACGCAGAGGCTTATGCTATCAGAGTAAGAGGTGAGGCTGAGGCTGCGGCGATTAAGGCTAAGGGCGAGGCAGAGGCTGCTGCTATGGACAAGAAGGCCGAGGCTATGAAGAAATATGGTCAGGCGGCGATGGCTCAGATGGCTATCGAGGTTCTGCCGCAGGTGGCTAAAGAGGTTGCTGCTCCGTTGAGCAAGGTGGACAAGATTACTCTGTACGGCGAAGGCGGCATGGGCAGTCTTTCCGGCAATGTGCCTTCCGTGATGGCGAAGGTTTTCGATACGGTGAAGAGTGCGACCGGCATTGACCTGCAGGAGATTGCTAAGGGCGAAACCTACGATGCGAAGGTGAATAAGAACATCAGCATTGACGGCAAGCTACCGGAAATTCCTGTAGAAATCAGTAAGGACAATCTGGAATAATAGGATAAAAAATTAAAACCAGTGGATTTTACTTAACCGTAAAGCTCCACTGGTTTTTGTTGAAGGCTGCGTTTTGTCACAGCCTTTTTTGTTGTGTTAAGCGTAAAGCAATTTAAAGCATTTCTGCAAACGTCTGGATGCGGGTGCGGAGCTGCTCAAAGCTTTTATTAAGCGGATCGACTTCAATTGTCAGGCAGGGATAGCCAGCTTGCCTCAGGTCAGCCTCCAGCCAGGGCTGGTCGTATTCCTCCGGGTCGCAGAATTTCATGAGGCAGTTTATGACACCATCGGCCTGCCTTTCTCGGCAAAGCTCGCTTAAATATGTGCCGCGCGGCTGGCCGAGCTCATGAATCAGGCTGCAGCACGTGCGCTTCTGCCATTGCAGTGCCAGACGCTTCAAGGCACCGCCGCCGCTCAAAGGCGTATCTGTACGGTATTGCCTGCTTTCCTGCGCTAGATCATCGCCGACAACAGCAATGCCGTTCTCCTCAAGGATTTCCAGCAGCTCCTTGGGTTCGCTGCTGATGCCGGAGAGAATCACCTTCTTGCCGCTGAATTTATGCTCCGGCAAAGCTTTGAGGCCGGCGTTGATTTTTTTGACGCTGGCAGTGTGCTCAGCCTTGTCCATGAAGAAGGCACTTTTCATAATTCCATGGCGCACGGTGGGCGTAATGATATCGAGATGCTTGGCTGCCAAAGCAGAGAATTCACGCATAACCGCATTATGCTCGTTGTAAAGCTCAATTGTCCGGCAGAGTGCTTTTTCAGTCATCATTTTTCCGGTAATGGTCGACAGCATAACGAGAACGTGCTCATATTCGCTGATTAAATAATCAACGCTGGCCGCGGAGGTGCGGTTCTGCGGATAAACGATGGGAATCATCGGGATACGCGGCACACCGAAGCGCCAGTTTTGCGTCATGCAGCGCAGGGTGTCGCAGATTGCAGGGATGATGACGGCTTGGAGGCCTGAATATTTGCCGTTCAGGGCAAATTCCATATTCGCCTGCATGATGGGGCAGGCGAAGGGCGGCAGATAGCTTTTGGCGAGCTTTAATTCTGTATAACCGCCCCACAGGCCCATGGGCAGCAGGCCGCTGGCATAGACAAGCTCCTCCGGAGCGTAGGGGGGAAAGCAGCCTACAATCTTTTGGCCATTTTCCATATATCTATTCAGCATTAAACGAGGTTTTCTGCTGACGCGCTGCAGGTATGCTATTTCATCATGTAAATCGTCCACTTTAAAGCTCCTCCTTATTCTGCTGCATGACTTCCACCAGTCCCTGAATCCTTGTTTCGAACTGCGCCTCGCTGTAGTTGCGGTAGTCAGCCTGGTCGCCGTCAAAGGCAGTGAACGGTACGCCGGCAGCTTTGGCGAGCTGACGCTGTACCTCCAGCATTTGGCAGTCCATGACCTTGCAGCTGCGGTTGACGTGGTAAATCGTTCCCTCGCAGCCAAAGCGCCGTAATGCTTCCAGGCGGCGTTCAATCATAGTGCTGGCGTTATCACCGTTTGTCGACGCAAAGCAGTAGGCGCGGGCCATGCCGTCAAGGTCATCATAGGCAATCGCCCACGCTTTGCCGTAGCTGGAGGCAACCATGTTGATGCCGTATTTTTTCAGGGTACGCAGGTTGTGGCTCAGGTAGGGCCAGCAGGCAATGCCGTCCCACGAGATGCGGAAGCGCTCTTCGACAGGGAAGGTGGAGGTTCCCTCTGCGATATGCTGTTCAATCTCGCTGTTGAGCTGCTCGAGAATGGCGGTGGTGGAAGCCTTGCCGCGGTTGCAGACCATTGAGGACATATAGTTGAAAAGCTCAAAGCCGCTTAATGGTGCAGGCTTGCGAGCAAGAAGATTGTTGGCGCGCTCCCAAAGATAGCTGTTGCGCTGGCTGATTTTCATAATTTCCTGAAAGCGTGCCTCGTCCCAGGCTTTACCTGTGAACGCACAGAGGTCGGCAATAAGCTGGTCGATTTGCGCGCGTACATAGCGGACGCGGGACTCAGTAACGTAATCCCAAGGATTATAGCAGGTGTCGATGAAGAAGATAGGAATCTGCAGTTGGCGGGCCAGATTTTCATACCACTTGGTGAGTTGGTTGCAGATGTTGTTGGTGAGCAGCAGAAAATCAGGCTTTACCAGCTTGCCGCCGTCGGGAAGCTCTAGAGCGCTTTCGCCGTTTAATACGGAGGCATAGGCGAGGTTGAGCTTGGCGTAGGCGCAGAGGTCGTTGGCATAGCCGAGCGGCCCTTCGCACTCCTGCAGAAGGCTGTCTGCCTGATGTCTGGCAGCAATTCCTGCGGCATGGTTCTCAGGATAGAGGACGTTGAGGCCCAGCGTTTCGGCAATCTCCTGCGGAAAAATCGAGGCTGACCAGCCGACCTTTTCGCCGCGCTCCTTGGCGAGGCGGGCGTTTTCAAATAAGGCGGCACTTTGCTCGGCCAGCATGAGCATGCTTTTTGGCTTTGGTCGTTTAGGC
>OQWM01000202.1_pt1 | contig 34188 bp, 25 predicted proteins | sample 1691531 | NCBI WGS metagenome assembly OQWM01 (sample SAMN03418257, study PRJEB22391) | human gut metagenome | biome: human-gut; feature: organic feature; material: feces | host: Homo sapiens | place: Tanzania | collected 2013-01
AAGAGTCATACCACCCTCAAAGAGGTTTGCACCATTATGATACATCTCAATAAGAGCAGCGTCACGAGAGAAATTAAAGGCAATTCTCTCATTGAAATTGTACTTCTCATTATCCTTAGGGTTACCATTGGAAGAGTTATCTGTAATCACAGACTCCTCGAAGTACATGGTCTTTTTGAGCATAGGCTTCTCACAGATGGCATCAATAAACCCTGCAATGCCATCGTCGTACTTGATAGACACAGGCTTCTCAAGTCCTGCGTGGTTAAGCACAATCTCAAGACCAGCGTGCAGCATAGCCTGCCGGCGAAGCAGGTTGATATAGTACTCAGGAGGCATAGTCATGTCTCTAATGCCAGTGAATACCTCAGGGTCAGGCTTAAACCGAATTGTCGTACCAGTGCCGATACGGATAGGAGACAGCTTCTGCAACTTTCCAACAGGACGACCCTTCTCAAAGTGCATATAGTATGTGTATCCGTCACGAGTTGAGTACACATCCATAAACTCCGAAGCATACTGCATGGCAGTAGCACCAAGTCCGTTTGTGCCAAGAGAGTCGCTGTAGTTGGAGCCATCATATTTACCAGAGGCATACATAGTGCAGAACACAAGCCTCCAGTTATATTCCTGCTCGTTCTTGTTCCAATCCATAGGAACACCACGACCATCATCAGAGACCTCAACAGTACCGTCTGCTTCGACACTAATTCTGATCTGCTTGCCGTAACCCTCACGTGCTTCATCAATTGCATTAGCAATGATTTCGTACACGCCATGCGCGGCACCGAGTTCATCATTAGTGCCGAAAATGACAGGTGCTTTCTGTCTTACCTGCTGCTCGTCTTTGAGTCGAGTAATAGACCCCTGATCATATTTATTATTTACTGCCATATAGACCTCCAAGAAGAGTCTTTATCAGGACTCTGTAATATACTTGATGCTGTGCTTGTAAACCAAAGTTTTCTTTCCGCCGCACTCAATGACTACAGTGTCCTTATCACTGTCGGCGATGGCTCCGTAGATGATACCAGCAAGCCCGTCCAACTGAACACCAACTTTAACCTTAGTACCAATCATCTTACTAATGAAACCATTTTCTACACAATGCGCGTATTCATCTTTTGTCATGCTGTTACCTTTCTTTCACTCACAAGTTTTCTATAATAAATTATACTTTATATTACTTCAATGTTGAAAAAATAGTTTTCACATATCATAACTAGTCTATATAGTTTTGCCAAAATACTACTTGATTATACTCTCAAATACTAAGTTGGCAATCATTTCCTTGCAAAGATCACACTTTGCTACACCGTCTTTCCAACAATCGTCACACAGCTTACTCTTAAATACATCTGTATCTGCAACTTCCAAATATGCCTGTCTAATAGCCTCTCTATCATACTTACAGGCATAGCACTCTTCAGACTGATTATTGCAGAAGTCACACTCAGTATTGTATGTATTTCCGTATCCATAAAGGGCATAGGTTCCATCTGAATCAAGACCCTCTGACGGAAATCTGTCAGCAAACTTTCTAATCTTGTCTTTCAGTGCCGCCTCAGTGTCAAAATTATGATGCTCACTGCACGCTCTGCCAAGGTTCTTGCAGCTTTCACAGTTATAGGGATTGCCCCTACCGTAACTGCCAATCTCTGCAATACCATTGTAGTAGCCAGTAAACAAAGCAACTACAAGCACAATAGCACAGATTATTAGAAGTTTTCCACCAAGCTTCCTTTGCCCGTTCAACAGCTCACTCTGATTGTACAACTGATCCTCAATGGAAACACCGTCTTTAACTCGCATAGTATATCACCTCAGTTAATTTTAACTTAATATCTAATTGTATACTCATTATATTAGAGCATCGCGAACTTCTCAAAATTCCCAAAATTTTTTACTTACTACTGTATACCTCGGATTTTATACACTGATACAGCCATTTTATGCCTACTGATTATATACTCCATTCAATAGCCAAATTTTTAATTTTTACTGGTATATAAAAACTCAAAAATATAACTATTTTCTATTAAATGCTGACTTGCAAGAGTACATTATAAATGTATGCAAATTTTATCTACTGCACAAAATAATAAACGGAACAGCACAATGTGTACTGCTCCGCTTACTATTTATAAATGCTTTTACTTACTAATATGGATTTCAACAACCTGCCAACCGAGTACAATTGAGGCAGACAGCTTACACTTCTTCATACCATAGAACTCGATGCAATACTCACTGATCTTAGCCATTGAGTTATCACAGAGTGCTGTTTTATTCTGAGACGGAGACAACTTGCTACGAGCATCCGCTGCTTTCAATACTGTAACTTTACCAGTTGGCAGTACAATAATATAATCACCAGACTCAAAGGTTCTCTTTAAGCCATCTGCTGTATAAAGAATGCCAGCCTTATTCAGTCTTGAGGCTCTAACGAATGTGTTTTGAGACTTAGCACTAGTATCAAAGGACTCTCCGTTCTTATCAATGACCACAACAGGTAAACTCTTTAGGTCACACCCTACTCCTCTAATGACTATGGTTGAGTTTGTCTGCCCTGTTGGAGTATATCTCTGAGCATCCGCATTTTTGATAAGGCCCTTAATAGCCATATCCTGCACTTTCTCTCGAGAGATATTGACCTCTTTTCCAGATGCATCAGTCAACACATATCCAACACAGGCTGTTTTGTACATCACACGCTTTACTATCGTAAACCTACCAAGCCCATTCTTCTGTTTCTGAGGCTCGGCATTATTTTGTCCACGAATAGAATTGCTCTTCATGTCGTAAACCGGCAACTTTGTCAAGTTGATACCCTTTCCTCTCAACTGCACATCATCACCGTTATACTGTATTCTCATATTCTCGACCTGCCCACGGCCAACCATTGCAATAGCCCTCTCACGGTTTGCAATAAGACTTGCACCATTTGTCAGGTTGATTAAATGGTAACCTGTCACTTCTGTACCAGTCATGTATCTACCGGTAACTCTAAAAACATCATAAGCCATATTCAACTGCCCCTTTCCTATAGCATAAGGCACATCATATTTGTAAATAAATGTATTTACAAATTAGACCAAGCAATTATATAAAATCCACGATTATGCAAATTCAAAAATCAACTAGCTTTTAACTAAATTAAAAAAGATTTGTCAAAATTTATAACTAGTGCCTAGTTTTTAGACCAAAAAGAAAAATGACACTGATTAGATTTTAGTCTAAATCAGTGTCATTAGCTATTACATTAACTAGTCAATGCTACTCTATCAACTAGTCGTAAATTTAATTGTAACAAGCAGTAAACGGATAAGCAACAATAAACATTCACAAAGGTTTCAACTCTATGACTACTATGCTTTTATTTATGTCACCTATGCTTTTCAGCTTTTACTCTGCATTGTAGCAAGACTACAACTGCCAAGATTTTTCATCCAAGGCTCTGTCTTGTCAATCAGAATAAACTGGTTTCCTTGTGCCCACCTGCCGCACTTAGGGCATTTGAAATATACTTGAGTGTCCGCTCGCATTGATTTACTGTTCATCATGTGAGTGTATTCTCTACGCATCTCACGGTTCCGGCACTGAGCAAATGACTCGTCATCTGTCTCTCCAACTGTACTTGTCTCCTGGCACCAAGGACAAGCAATTCGAGCATCTCTATTTAACTCCACCTGAATAACCTCCAGCATCTCTAAGTTCATACATCTTGTATGTTGATACATAAGTCAATCTGCCAAAGTCTCTGTCATCATCGCCAATAGCCAAGATTTCTTTCCAAATGTATCTGCCAAGAACAGGGTCAGTCTTATAACGAGTCAATGCAGTAGAAATCATTGCAATAGTCGGTAATCCTTTTGCTGACCTCACATTCAACAAGGTCTGAAGGATTTGAGACTCAATAAGAATACCTTCCAAACCGCTGAAGAAACAAATCAGAACATCTGCCTCAGTAATCTCATCCCAACTGTATGCCTTCTCAGTAATCAAAGGCTGCTTAACATCTGTATAAGGATTACCTGTTGCAGTATAGTAAGGTTCAACAGCTTCATCTGAAGTGTCAAAACTACCAGTGTTCCGCCTAAACGGTTGGCTTGCCATCACATGCTCCGTACCAAGTAAACCTCTTGCTAACTGCTTGTCATTCTCAATCTTAATCTGAGCAATCTCGGTAAGAGACAAGTACGGTGCACAGTTCCATTGATTACAAAGACTATTAACAATGCAATCAATTGCGAAGCTCTGTTTACCAAACCCGTTTGGTGCGCCAATCAGATAAGACCTATCAAGCCGTGTTCCACAAGCAATAGTGTTAATGATTTTATCACAAAGGCTTGTGTAACTATCGAAATTGATTACCTTAAACTTATGACCGGATGCGTTTTGCATCTTAGTCACATTGTCCTTGATTTTGTCCTTGCTAAACGAGGCATTTCTGTACGCCTTAGGCACAAGTCCAATCTTTACTGCAAGTTCACGCATAGCCTCAGAGTCAGCAATTGCCTTGTTTACTGCAATCCTACGTGCTGTAATCTGCTCTTTAATCTGCTCAGGTGTCATTTTGTCACGCTCGGACTTCAGGTCATCATTGTTATCGACCTTAATGCCAGCAGAATTAAATAGGCTCTGTGTAACCCTCGTATTATTATCCGTCATACTGTTCAACCTCAGCCTTTACTCAACTCTCAAAGACTTATTATACAGCTGCATTGTCTGAAGAAGGTTCAAAATCAATTCATCCTTAGACTGGTCATCTTCTCCCTTGTAAGCGAAGAAATATGACACGCAAATATCGCCAAAACCAACGAGTCCGCATCTAATCATAGCGTCCTGCTCATCAATAAACGTGTGACTCTTAGCATCCATTCCCATGTAATCAGACTCAACATACAGTCTGCTGTAACTAATCTGCTCAGGAGGCATTTCAGAGAAAAAGCTATTCATATACTCTTTAAGGTCATCAGCCATCATTCTTGTAGTAGACTGCTTATCAATACCGCTGACCTTAATAACTCCAGAGATATGACTGCTCGTGTGCTCGATTTCAACCTGCGTACCGTTTAGAACAGCCACCCAGTTAGAAGACGGCTTAATACTCACATGAGCACTTACATTAAGTGTACTGTCATTGAAATACTGAACAGATCCAGGATACTCAAAAGGAACAGGCAACTTAACAATGCTATCAACAGAGTTAAGTGTCTGTCTACCAGTCCCGTCAGAGAATGAAGTAATGCCAGAGGGCTTAACATCCTCGCCCTGAATGCCTTTCAGCATTTCCTCAAGTTCAGTAATTCTATTGTAGCTTGCCTCGCTATCCTTTTCGAGCTGGTGTGCATACTCAATAAGCTCTTTCTTACTCTGTGACTGCAGAGGATCTTCCTCCTTGTCTCCAGAAGGGCCACAGGCACACAGTCCAAATGTCATTACCATTGCCAGCATAGCAGCAATAGTTCTCTTAGTGTTTTTCATAAACCAGTCCTCCGCAATCAAATAAACTATTTTGTGTTTTCAGTCTCTGCATCAATCATAGCCTGAATGAAGTAGTCAACTGTAGTCTTTGCATCAATTGTCAAGTCTCTTGCGTCCTTTGCTCTCTGCTTTACAACATCTGTAAAGAAATTGTACTCGTCTGTACCTTTATACAGCAACAACACGAAGGTTTTAATTGACTTGTCAACATTTCTATCAATTCGTCCAGCCACTTGGAAGATACTGCTCGGGTTTGTAAGCAGGCTGTAGAAAATGCACACGTCACCGCCGTACAAGTTCAAAGACTTCTTGATATTTGTAATGATGCAGTCATACTCACCATCGTTAAACTTGCTTTGGACAATGAACCTCTCCTCGTCCTTACATTCACCATTGAGTATCACAGGTTTTCTACCGATCTTTTCAAGCTCCTCCTTGATTGCCTTTTGTGCCTCAAGGTGGAAAGCATAAATCATAATATGCTCGTCTGCAAAGTCGTTTTCAACCAGCTGCATCAGTCTCTCAAGCTTAGGAACATTCTTTCTGTTCGTGTCAATATGAATATCAGGAATTAGAGACGGACAATTAAGAACCTCCATGTATCTATATCCCTTAGACAATGCAACGCTCTGGTCATTACTCGGCTCAACCTCGTATACTTTGTACACATGAGGAAGATCCATGCCTACATCCTTTTTGCATCTGCCAAAGTAAACCAGACCAAGGCTCTGCTTGAAAACTGCTTGATTTTTATAGCCTGTCAGGTCTCTTCTGAAATTCAGCTTTGCCTTCCCACCAACTTTTGTCCAGTACTGGCTTGTTCCAAAGGTACAAAAGTCCCTCTCGATACGCCACTTCTTAGGCAACAGGTCAGGGTTCATCATGTCAGCCTGGTTATAAATGTCCATGATATTTGTTTCAAAAGTAGTCGCGTTCATAAAATGCACGCGTCTACAGATATTACAAATATTCATGGTGTACTGGTATGTCTTTGTAGTGTTATTCTTGATTACAGAGCTTTCATCAAGAAAGAATGTATCAAAAATCTTACAGCTGCCATCAGGATTTAGATTAAGTGCCAACCACTTAGAGAACGGGTCAGAACGAAGTGTTGAGTGCTTAATCACAATACCATCAACTGACAGCCAGTCAATCTTCTTGATTGCACGGTTCAGCTTTGAAGCCTCAGACGGCAACTGGATTACGTTCAGCCCAGTAAACTTGATTAACTCTGCCGTCGTCTGTGCCCAAGCACTATTTTCAACAGCCATCAGAAATCTCGTCATCTGATTATTAGCCTTTAGATAGTTGATTAGGGCTGACACCTCAGCAGTTTTTCCAAGTCCAACACCGTCACCAAGAATGCTTCGAGGAGACATATACATGAAAGCGGTTCCTACTGTCTGGTAGTCTCTAAGGTTACCAATGTACTGTGTGTAGTCAATGCCTTCCTCTTTTACAATTGACCTAATACTCCTGCACTCGCGCAAACTTCTAAGCACAAGGTCACTCGGAAAATTAAAGATTGTCTTTTGAAGATTTGGAATGCTCTTACTCTCTCTAATTTTGAGCACAAGTTCAGCCGTGTCCAACGGCATATCACCAATGTACTTCCCTCTGTATAATTTTGGAGTAGTAACTGCCATAATGTCCCTCCAAATAATATCATAATTTACTATTAAATACAATTCAGATAAACCAAATGAGGGCAATCAACTAAATGATTGCCCTCATTCGTTAAAGGTTAAGCTTACTGTGCCAATCTACTCTGAATTGACTGAAGACCTTCTCCAGAAACTTCATCCATTGTCAGGATTTGCAGGTCATCAATGACCCACACATCCTCAATGCAAGAGATTAAGTAGTAGCAGGTCATGTAAGTAGCTTCGTTTCTACCAGAATAAGTAACCAACTCTTCTGTAGTAAACTCAACTTGCTTGTTTGTTCCACCAATAAACTCTGTAATCTTTCCGGTCATCTGAGCCTTTGTCTTTGTTCCATGCTTCACCAAGATTGACCTCAAGTGAGAGTTAATTTCCTCACGCTTGGAAGCAGACAGCATTGTATTGTTGCTATTGAAGCAGTCATACATACCACGCTCAACATTGTTTCCATCTGCATCGGTGTAAGGTCCGTTAAGCACTCTGTCGGAACTTGACTTGTACAGTGCATTTACAAGTGCTGTAGCACTCTCTCTTGCACTGTCACTTACTGTACCAGTAAGACCAAGTGCCACAATTCTCTTAGCAGTAGCAGCATCAGGATCAATGTCAGGCTCAGTTACAAGTGTTCTGTCAACAATCATCCAGTCAGAAATAACAAACTGGCTGCCCTCCTGCTGAATTACAGCATAAACTCTATCCTTGTAGGCTGCATATCTATCAGCAGTCTCGTCTCCCTCACGTCTAAATGTCTCAATCTCAACCAAGTAAGCGTTCGTTGCAATATCTCTGGAAATAACTCTGCGTAGAGTAGAAATCTGTCTCAACAGAGAACCATTGTTTTCCTCATAGCCTCTCAGAACAGCCATTCCGATATCGTTAAACACATTACAACTCATTAAACCAGTCGTATCGTTATTAACCATAAGACGGTCAGCTCTGTCAATCAGTTCCTCAAAGTCGGTAGTGAGGAAGTCAGGAATAATGCTCACAGTGTAATCATCAAAGGGGTCATCCAACCGCATCTCTGTTACATAAATATTCTCACAAGTAAGAATGTCAGGATTTACAAGGTTCTCTTTGTACAAATAACGAAGAGTGATTTTACCTGAAATCTGAGACCTATCGAAACCGAACAGTGTTAAACCAAGTCCGCCACAAGGATAAAGACCAATGCCTTGGATTTGACCGTTCTCTGCCGGGTAGTTATAAACCTTGCTCAGCTCAGGAATATAGGAGCTATTGTGACCAGAACCAACGATACTGTTGAACTTGTTAATGTTGATTTGAGGCCGTCTGGTGTTTACCTTTTTAACTGTCGGAGTTACAGGAGCAACAGGCTCAGGCTCAGTCACAGGCTCGGTATCTGTATCGGTGTCTGTATCGGTACCGTTCTCTGTGCCTGTCTCCTGCTTCTCAGCATCTGCATCTGTGGCATCACCGGTTTCAGCTTTATTCTCTGAATCAGCAGCGTCATCCTTCTTAGACTCTTGAGTATCCTTTTTATCAGTGTCAGTCGTCTTATTATCCTTAATGTCTGCTAACTCATCCGGAGTGTCCAACATATCAGGCATATCCTGTGTAGGCTGTGTATCATTGAAATACTGATCCTCAATATCAGAAATGTTACCAGTGTTTTCATCAGTGTAACCATCTGTCAGCAAATCAGTATTACCAGAGATAGTCAGATAATCACCAGCCAAAGTAGCAGTAGCAGTAATTCCATTATTACGGAAGTACTCATTCAAAATTCTCTCAGCAGCCGTAAGGAATGAATTGTCAACGCTATCAGTATTAAATGCTGAGGAATGCTTAAACGCACCGTTAATTCCTAACAGATTAGAAGCCTGATTAAACGTTCCAATATTTCCAGCATTGACATCATACTCAACGTCTACGAAGTAGTATCCCTGTGCCTGCTCAGCCTTAACAACTGTTCCATTTGACAGGCTCTTGTCATTCAGCAGTGCCCTAATGTAATTATACATTGTTTCACTGAGGTATCTACGAGTCATGTCATTTCCAGTGTACTTAGGCTGAGCCAGCATCTTAGTCGTAATACCAAGTGCTGATGTCAGATTGTTAACGTCTGACTGATCTGTAATCGGAGACAGAACGTACTTGTTAACATCAGCACTAGTATTTCTCGTTACAACAGTATCATAGTTCATAGACACTGCATAGTAATCAAGAACCTCCTGCTTTGTCAATGCTGGCTGTAAACCTACCTTTGTAGAGTCTGTAATAATGACCCTACCGCCGCACCCTGCCAAGGTAGACAGCATCATAACAGATGCAAGTGCTAAACATAACCATTTCTTAACCATTTCCAAATGTTACTCCTTTTCCTAGACTGATTAAATAACTTTTTGTTATTAGCTTATCTATGTTATGCTTACCAAACTTAGAATTTAGTATATCCCTACCAATAACTTTGTTAGCCATCCCGATACTTAAAGCATACTTCTTAACAGCATTGAATAGTGCTGGTGTATCAAGGTCATTGTAAAAACTTACTGGCCTATCCGGCTCGTTAACAGTCCCATGTGGCACATTCTGCTGCGCGGTGTCTTTCTTAGCTGCAACTGGCTTCGTGGCAGAAGCTTTAGCCTTAGCTTCACGAGCTGCCTTAATTTTCATTAAGGTCTCAAGCTCTTTTTGCTTTGCTTCACGAATTTCCTTATCACGAGCACGAGCTTCACGAGCACGCATTTCAGCAACTGCTTTCTTTTCAGCTTCCTCACGAGCCTTTGCTTCATCAGCAGCCTTACGAGCTGCCTCCTCTGCAATCCTCTTTGTCTCAGCCTCCTCAGCTGCACGCTTAGCCTCTTCCTCACGTCTTGCTATCTCAGCCATACGTAACTTGGCTTCTCGCTCTGCTAACTCTTTCTCCTTCTGAAGCTGAGCTTCTTTTACTCTAAGTGCCGCAGCCTCTGCTGCACGCTTTTCAGCATCTAAACGAGCTTGCTCTGCATATTTCTGTCTCTCAAGTTCTATCTGCTGCTGCATCAACTGTTTTTGAGCCTCAAGTTCTTTCGCAAACTTCTCTTCTTGCAATTTCCTCTGCTCTTCCAGCTGAACTTTAAGTGCCTCCATTAGACTTGGGCCATCATCGTTATCATCAGAATGAGGACTTTTGCTCTCTACATGCTGATTATCACAATTTGATACTGATACATGAATTTCATCTGAGCCAATTACTGAGTACAGCTCATCAACAAGTGCCTCAGTATCATCAGAACTATGTTCTTGAGGTTCATCTTCATGGCTATCTCTATATAATTCAATGATCTTTTCAATATCAGCCATTCCTATAGCTGGCATAATATTGTATGTAGAATTAACCAATGTTCTCACCTCTATCTACTGCTCACATATTATCAAAGACATTGGAGGCATTAAACTGTACTCTGTTTGTACCAATCAGTTCTTCTCTTATCTTATCTTCGTCCCTGTTAGCAGCCATAACAAGATTATCCATACTTGGCAAGTCAACACCCATCTTATAGAATGCTTTAGCCACATTTTCAATCAGTGTCGCGTTTTCCTCATCCGAAGTAGTTATTGCAGGACCGCGTACATAAATTGCATCCTTAGAGCTACTTGTCTTTAGTGCGATGTCACCAGGCTTAGTCAATGGACGCTTCCAAGTCTTAATACCAAGAGTATCATTTACATCATCAATGTCTCCCTTAACAGAGGCAGTAAACTGCAACATTGTTCTGTTGGTCTTGTTCACAACGCCCGTTGCTCTGTGAGGAACGATCATAAGTCTAATGCCAAGTGATGGTAACTGAGAAATAATGATTTGAAGCTTATTGTCAAGGTCTTTATCCATTTCCTTGCGCTCCAAATTATTCTTAACAGTAATATACTCATCAATTACGAGGTACAAGACTGGAAGCTTTATGCCTTTCTTACGAAGTGCCCAGATGTCATCACATCTATTGTCTTGCAGCAATCTCTTTCTGGCAGGTGCCTCGCAACTAATTAGGTCATCCATAATACTCAGGATGTTATCATCATTGTGTAAACCTGCTACATGAGGCATCAATGACATTGTCCTAAATAGATTGGACTCCTTAGGGTCAATTATAACGAACTGAACATCCTCCGGAGAGTTAAACATCATCATGCTCATAAGTATGCTCATTACATACCATGACTTACCGGAACGAGGCTTACCAGCAATAAGCATTGTATCGAAGTTCTTGGCGTCATCAAGAACTACACCACCGACATCCGTTATGCCTGAAATAATAGGTAGCTTGTTCTTTTGGTTTTCAAAAAATTCTCTTGATTTTTGCAAGCTAAGTACATCTCCAAGAGTAACAACAGAGTCAAGACCCTTCGTTACAGTTACGATATACTCATCAGCCAAAATGTTTACTGAGGCTGTAACACTTGTATCATACGGGCTATCCTTAAGCTGGTTAACAATCTCATTTCCGAGGTCATCAATCCTTGATATGCCCTTAGTTCTCTGTAAATGAAGCTCATAACTGAAATATGTCTCATAAGCCTCATTAAGCTTTGAGCCTGTTTCCTCAAGAGGACAGTTTCCTTTAATAAAGCTAATTGCCTTCATACAGCTTGTCTCAAGACGATTAAACAAGTCTGTTCCAACTTCCACTTGCTTACGCATATCGAAGTTTGGCGTATTTCTTGGTAAAAACTTAATAAAGGTATCAACCAATACCTTTCTGTCCAACACGCTGTTTTCGCCTACGCCACTAACAGCTTTATCATAGTCGACAGGTTCAGGCTCTGTCTCAAAATTAGATATTTCTACACTTTCACGTGTTCCTGTGCTAATATTGTCGTCAGTGTACTCAGTGGTATGCCAAGCACCATCATCTCCGCTGTCCAATCCTTCATCAGCAGGCCCAAACAGGTCATCCATAATGCTATCAAGATTGTCCTCGTAATCGTCTGTTGCATCATCACTAAAACCTTCTGATGCATCAGGCAAGGCTGCTAAGTTAGGCTTCGCTACAGAGTCGTTATTTACTATAGCCAAGGCAGATATACCCAAGGTAATCATGCCTCCACCACATGCAAGAGCACACCCAATTATAATCGACTTTGATATACCAGATAAACCGAGATATGGCATATTCGTTATTGCTGACACTATTGCCAGTACTGCACCAACAGCAATACCTATACCGCCAACCTTAATAAGATTTGTAGCATAGAATCCAAAGTCATCAGCCGTTCTCGTCTTTAATGACTTTATAAGTGCCAACAGTATTTGTCCAGAACCAACTACTGCCTCTCCTGACTTATCAAGGATTTTGTCAAATCTGTCAGGCTTCTGTGGTTGAGGATTATATCCCTGCTGAGGCATACCACCAAATCCTTGCTGAATGCCTCCATTGTTCTGCTGATTAAAGTTTCCAAATATAGACTGCTGGTTATTATTGTTATTACTGCTGTTTCCAAATATATCCCCAGAACCATCACTCTGACCATTTGATCCACCTTGGCTGGAAGAGTCATCATCCGGTCCGAAGAAGTCATCAAGGCTATCAAAGGAGTCAAAAGAAGTATCTCCGCCATCATACTGCGGAGGGTTTCTGTTTTCAGCATTTCTAGCCAAGTCAGAGCTAGACACATTATCAAGATTTATAGCCACAGTATCACCTCGCTAACAGACTTAACAAAATGCTTCCAACAAGCACGACTATAGCCACAATAGCCATAACAGGAGCTACTTTCTCAAGTTCCTCCTGATTAAAGTCATTCTGGAAAGTCACTATATAAACCGTTATAGAGGCCACAAGCCATATAATTAGTGACATACAACTTTCCTCCAGTACTTAATGCTGTTTATCAATGACAACTCCAGTCTTGAACAGTTTCGACCTTGACAGAGAAGGTGGTATCATAGCTTTTACTATTGCTTTCTTACCATTATCAAGTATGACACAGAAAGAGTGTCTGTACCTGTTACCATTTCCCTTAGCAGCCGAAACAGTATCATCTGAAATGTTTGCTCTTGCTATTTTGTCAAGTGCAAACCGGCAATCCATCAAGTCGAACATCTTGCAGAACTGCTCTCTAACTGTCCTATCAGGTATCTTTCCAATTGCGTAGTTCTGTATATTCTGCCTCAGCTTTTTACTAACTTCATTACTGTCATCAATAATGTTGGCCAAGTCATTTGTTATGATGAAGTTAACATCACCACGCTTACGACCACCAGTCATAGCATTGGAAATAATCTCCGAAGAACCTGTCGCTTGACTCCAGCGTTGATACTCCTCCCAAACTTTAACATTGAAGCAGTGCTTAACATACTTACAGTAGTTAGAAATCTGAATTGACACAGATGCAACGCTCAACTGCTTTAATGCCAAAAGAACAGGGTCTACTGTGCTATCTCCTGCTCCTTTCATTCCAAAGGAGAAGACAATAAACTTTGCATCATACAGTTCATCAGCAGGCATCGGATTCTTAAATGCTCCGCATTTACTTTCTCCGTCCTCGAAGTAAACGCTGGCTGCATTTTGAATTTTTACTGCTGCTTTATGCTCAATGTTATCATTCTCTTGGTCAGCGAACTCCTTGCTTTCAACAATGTACTTGATTTCGTCGTACACCATCTTGAGCCTAAGTCCTTTAGACCTGTGCCAGGTGCTCATATCCTCTGTAACACCAGCAGAGTCGTACATGCGCCTTATCGCTGTAGAAATGATTTTCTCTTCCCACAGTGTCAAGTTACCATCCAAACCAGCAACTATAACTCTGAATATCGCCATTATGTAGTTTACTGCTTGTTCTTTCAACTCACAGTCAACATCATAATCTCCTGTTTGCCTCGGAATTTCACAAGGATCAAAGTAAGTGGTACTTCCTTTTCCCATTGAGATTACTTTAACATCACTTGGATTATACTCAGCAATGTAAGCAGCTATATTGCTGTACTCATCACCCTCATAGTCCATTACTGTGACTACAAAGTCGTCAGCCAGCAGGAATGTAAGTAGAACCTTAATCCAATAGGACTTACCACCTCCAGTACCAGCAGAAATCAACCAGTTCTCAGGGGCATCAGGGTCAGCTTTCAACTTCTTAAGCACAGGAATATTGCTCTCAATATCCATGCCCAAAGGAACACCGTCAATGCCGATAATACCCTGTCTATAACTATTAAAGTTTGCAAGCAAGTCATCTGTCATAACCTTATAGGATACTTTACTGCTTGTTTCTTTAATCTTACGCATAGAGAACGGGCCAAGTGTCTGCATCCAGTCAACAAGGTTTATTCTCAGCTCACGGTACTTGATTTCTCTCTGTGCACACAGCTCCTTAAACGACTTTACTGCATCCATCATGTTAAGCACAGACTCATCGTCTCTGGATGCAGAGATTTCCACCATAAATGCTGCCCTAACTAAAGACCTCTTCTGATTAAGTTCGGCATCGTTAAAGTACATCGTGGACATGACGATTCTTTTTCTTGCCAGGTCACTTGTTCTCTGTACTCGGTAGTCAAATACATCAGGAGCACCAGCATGTTCCTCTGCGTATCTCTTCCAAATGGACATCTTGTTCCGCATCTCTGCTGAGTCCCAGTTAATCTTGTAAGGCCCGCCATAGATATAAAAGTTTACCTTTACACCCTTACGAACACAGACCCTACGAATAAAGTCCAGCAGCCTTGGCTGCAAGTAGTCAGGAAACTGTCTAATCAGAAAATACTTAGACACTTGCGAGTCAGAAGATATATTAGAAAATCCAATCTGTATGTTCTGATTTCCTATCCTGTTCTCAGGAAGAATAATAGACTTTCCAGCAATCAAGTTTGCTAAGATCATGTCATACATGTCAAGCTTCTCAGCAAACTTGCTCTTTTTAGTAGTCATACTGCTGTTAGCCTTGGCATTATTAACTTTTGCAGTATTTTTATTCTTCTTAGCCATTTTCAACCTCTACTATGTCAATTTCCAAGCCTGATAGGCAGCTTCGCTCTTGTCGTAAGAGCCTGTATTAAACGCTCAGAGCTACCAGGAAATGCCTCAATCTTACTGTACTTGGCTACCTTAGCACTTGGAGTACACTCAGCATATCCAGGAATAGTGCGAATATTAAATGCTCCTTCAAACTCGTCACCAGAGATTACAAGAGTATTAGAGGACAGCTTCAACCTTGCCTTAACGTTATTGTACTGAGTAAACGAGTTTACTACAACTATCTTTGCCACATTGTTTCCGGCAATCAAGTCCTCAAGCTGTCCAAGCCTGTCATACACAATGAGAATATCCGTCTTAGATGACACATTCTCCAGTATACTACTCAGAATTACTGGATTAGGCTCCGGTGCAACGAACTTCTTAGAAGTATTGATAATCTGCTGCTTGCTTCCAAGGAACTCTGTGGTACTATAAATGGAAATTCCATTGTATACACCAGGAATACCAACCTTGCTATCAAATATAACAAGTTTAATTCCATTCTTATAAAAGTTGCTAAGAAATTCAAACAGGTTTGTAACAAAGCTGTTAGTGTATCTTACATAAGAAACTTCCTTAAAGTATAGGATGTTTTTAACATTGCACTTTTCTCTTGCAGTGTTAATCTCTTTGTAAGCTGAGATGACACCGGCTCTCTGTGCTCCATCATCAGAAGAAAGAGCACTAACCTTTGCATTTGCCTTAGCCAAATCTCTCTCAAGCACAGAAACCTTATCACTTAGCTTTGAGTTTGACTCCTTATAGCCGTTAAGCTCAGACTCAATGTCTGCATTTTCTTTAGCAGTCTTTGCTACTTTATCACGGAGAGACCTAATCAATTCATTAAGCTCGCCGCTGTTAGTAGCATCAGCTACTTTTCTGAGGTATTCTACGGTTTCACAGCTGCTCTCAATTGACTCAATGTGCTGCTCAATAAACGTCTTTAGTCCGTCCAAGTCTCCAGACTGAACCAAATTTGTTACTCCAAGGATGATTGAGTTAAGTTCAGAGTAAGCAGACACATCTCCACCGATATACTGCTGCACCTCTTCCAACCCAGGATGACGCTCAATAACTTTCTCAAGGTACTCCTGAGTTAAAAGGCTTGCGTCAGACACCTTGTAAATATCATAGGCTCTATATGATGCCATCAGCATCATAATTGCCTTACGAATTTTAGATGTCTGACCAACAGAAATGCAAATAACTCTAGAGCCTGCAAGTATCATTCCTATAATAGTGTTATAATAGGAATTCAATGCATCATTGGTAGAGGCATCAAGAATAATAACAACAGTATTCTGGCCAGAAAGCAGTCTCTTATCATCAATACTGACACTTTCAAAACCAGGCATATTGTAGTTAATTATGAAATTAGTGCCCATATTAACCCTCCGTTAGCCTTGCTTGTTTTCAAGTAAGACCCTCTTCAAAATCTCAATGTACTCATCAAGCCCACCCTGAGTATCGGAGTACTGCATCTGTCCGAACCAGAACTCCTCAATAGACTTGCTAAACTTGATTGCTCCAATCACGTGCATATTAGCAAATCTGTAACCAGGATCCTCACCGTTCAACTTGATTAACATTTCATCCATCTTGTCGGTAACATTGTTAAGGCTCTTTACCTTTTTACCGAACAGCTTGTTCATTCCCTTGTAACGATTGAAAATGATTTGACCACGACTAAACAAGGTGTCCTCAATGTCATCATTTCCAATATTACACATGCCAATCAATGCCTTAGAAATGCCCCAGTTACTTGCATCAATGTTAATAATAACATTATCAGCAGAGTAACCAATCTGTGACAGGCTTCCTACAAGGTCATCGAAAGGAATATCAAAAATAACGAAGTTATGACTTGCTTTACACTGGCTCATAAACTTTGCAAGTCTGTCCTGCTTGAAGGCATCTCTTGCTTCTTTGCTGTCACTTGCCATTCCCATTGTCAACAGATGGAAGCCCTGTCTAACAATAGAAGTGTAAGCGTTAATGCCAGAGGTACTATTAACAGCAGCCATCACATTTGCACTGTCAACATCAACAGCATCAAAGCTATCCTTGGATAAGTAAGACTGAGTCTTGTACTTAGTGTCCATGTCAACAAGCAACACTGTGTAACCAAGGTTGCAAATTGTATTCGCAAGGTTAAACGCCAATGTTGAAGTGCCGCTGCCACCAAATCCTGTTACAACAATATTATTTCCTCTGTTAGCAAAAGCATCAAATGTCGCCTTTAGCTGTTTCTTAGTCAGCTTAGGTCTTACAATGTTCTTCTCTGGCTCAGGCTCATTGTTCTCATCACCACTGCCGTACATTTCACTATCGAAGTTATTATCTCCAGACTTACTGTTATTACCGTAGTCATCGTCGTCAAATGCACCGGCTTGAGGATAAGGCTCTGTGCCTGGCTGCTCAGGAGGATAGTACTCTTGATTATATGGTGCCTGAGGATAAGGCTCCTGTGGATATGGCTGCTGAGGATACGGCTCTTGTGGATATGGTTCCTCAGGATATGACTGCTGAGGATACGGCTCTTGCTCCATCTCATCAGATGGTGGCTCTGGATAATCTCCACCGCTAACATCATCTGGATAAGGCTGATTAAATGTGTCACCGTATCCAGACTGATTTCCTTGTCCAGGATAATCATCATTTTCAGGATAGTAGCCATTTGCAGGCTGATCTAAAGGAGCATTTCCTTGTGCATCGTAGTCATACGGAGGCTTACTATCTCCAAACTCAGGGTCATCAAAGTCACCAGATGGCTGTGGCTCTGTAAACTGCTCATGCGGATTATCAGGGTAAACAGGCTCGGGTTGAGGCTCGGGTGGCTTATATCCTAAGTCACTAGCTCCAAAGTTAGGGTCAACAGTGTCAGGAATATTGCCAGCAAATCCGCCACCAAAGACATCATTATCAAATACACTGCCACCATGTGTCTCGAAATTGCCTTCGTCTACACTATCAAAAGTATTATCAGGTGTCTCCTCTGTAACCTCAGGTGCCTCCTCTGCTACCTCAGGAGCGGTAGTAGGCACATACAAATTAGGCAAGTCTACAAGTTCATCAGATGCAAGCCGTGCAAAGAAATTTCCATTGTACTTTGGTTCCTTTACAACGATGGCACTATTATGAGCAATGCTCATAATTTCCTCGTTAACGATGTCAGCCATTTCATTGTTCTTAGTTAAGAACACATAGGACGTATTAAACGTCTGCTGCTTTTTAATATCGTTAGCGAAGTCGTTAATCTTGCGTCTGATACTATTCTCATCTGTATCAGTTCCATCATACGTCCAGCCCTGCTGAACAATCAATGCTCTATCAAAATATTTTCCAGTCTGGAAAATATCCGTGATGTCATCAATATGGGTTACCTGAAGAAAGGTTGTTCCAGTTGATTGCATCAAATTAACAAGAGCATTTACAATTACATGTGTCTTTTCTCCAGCGCATACAAGAACTTTCATAATAGCACTCCTAAATTAAAAGTCTATATCAGCATCAGGGTCAATCATACCAGGCTGAGGATCCTCCCAATCCTGGTCTGTAGCCTCCCAATCGTCATACTGATTAGTGACTTGTTTTTGATGCTTTTTACCAATCCTTTGTTTCTTATTACTTGGGTTGACAACAGTTCCAGACAGGTCGTCTGAAAGAGTATCAATATCAACACCAAATCTATTTTTATTTTTCTGTCTTTCTAATGCATCAATAATAGAAATATCCTCAATGCTAGAAGTACCATCCAAAACACAACTAGTCATCTTAAAGATTTCATTCGCGCCAGCTTTATCAATATTATACAAATTACCAATGTCCGAAACTACACCAGACAGAGTAAACGCTTGCCTTGTACTCGCTCCATCAATTTTTGCCTTGTCAAGTGTAGCCTTAGTGTAGTCAAAGAACTTAACACCGTATAACTCTTTCACAAGTTCAATAATGCCGTTGCTATCAAGTATGCGGTAACTTACATAGGCACCGTCTAACAGTTTATAAGCACAATCAATTACATCACTAATGATTGTATCAAACTTAGACAGGTCTTGTGTATAAATCACAATGTAATCTGACTCATACAATGTATTATTCGTAATATTCTTAATGTAGCCTATCTCTCGCTCCATAAGCTTACAAATATTAGCATTGTCACTCTTTTTAATAAGAGGCTCAAGGTTATCAAGTCTTGGGTCATTACCAGCTGTCTCCATGACATTCATCTGAATAAAGCTGTACTTGTATTTCATCAGCTCTTTGTAGAAGTCAGAAATAGCGTCGTAATGTGTTTCCTTAAAGTCATCAGGCTTACCAGTAACTGTATCTCTCTCAAGTCTTATGACTATACCAATTCTAGCATCAGAATAGGTAAGGATAGCTCCATCAGGACTATTCCTGATGGAGACTATATCCCAAAAGATTGCAGGAGTGGAAATCTCGTAATCGCGCATCACCTTGTACATCTTGTAGTAGAAACGCTCCTCAAACACGATGTACCTAAGTGCATAGATGGATGCCACTGTTATAACAAGCAAGCAAATGAGCCATGACATGAAGCCAGCGCCTTTGTCAATTAAACTCATTATAGCCAGAATGTAAGAGAACAGGATAATACCGATTACTACTAACTTCTTTGTGCTTATAAAATTTTCATCCCAGGTTCCGCCTTCGACATTCATCGGCATAAACTGGTTACCGTTATTGTCGAGGTACCTTCTACTTGAGTTAGCCATTCAAATTTCCTCCAGCTTTAGTCATCATTAGACTGCCTAGTAGCAATGACTGCTCCGTCATCCGATATCCTAGCCTTAAATCCGTCACTATATGTTACTTCCGTATATCCCTTGTCAGACTTCTTTTTATCAGAGGTGCTGCCATGTGCTTCCTCGAAGAATTCATTTGCCTCTGAGAAGCTGTCAAAGTTTCCAGTAATGCTTTCTCTACCACGACTAATTGCCTGGTCAATATCAGATGAGTCAGTATCAACATACGTGCTACCAGAATTAAAGTTACCGCTGTCCTCATCGTCAGCAGAGCTATTACCAGAACTATTAGTCTCAGGTGCTCTAGTAGACTGTGCATCAGACGATCCATTGCCTCTCGTGCTATTTCCACTGCCTACTCTGGTATCAGCCTGTGCAACACTCTGGCTTCCTGCACTTGACTCATAAGAAGATGTAGTTCCAAGTTCAGAAGCCTCAGCAGCCTTATTTGCAAGCTTCTCGAATCCAGTAGAAATGTTACTGGACACAACCTCAAATGCTCCCTTAATAGCAGTCCAGCCCATTGTAGCACTGTTCCTAATAATAAACCATATCATCCAGAGTGAGCCTATGATAAATGCCAGACTCAAAATGTTTACGATTAGGATGCTCCACACAGGATTGCCTGTCTGTACTTGCGTAGAGGACAAGGTTAGCATTTCATCAGAGGTGGTTATTGCCATAAGCAGCTTAATACCAAGCATGTACACGATTATCATTGACAGGTAAATTACATGACATGCAGAGTATCCAAGACAGGTTTCAACTTTCTGCTTCGCAGGTTTCAACAGTGACCTAAGCACAGAGAAGAAACCAAGGTAGAACAGCAATCCAAGTGCTACATTTCTAACAAAGGGGATTACTGCTGTACATAAGGCTGTAGTCAGCAACAGAAGAATTGATGTAAATATACTCGACTCAGACACCAAAACTCTCATAGTGTCACCGTAGATATACGACACATTGTTTGTAGAGTTCAACAACAGCATACACATGACAGAGTCAAAGCTAATTGACCTCAAATCAAGAGAACTCGGATAGAGTTCTGCCTCAGAACTCATAATACCGAAGTCGCTAAACTCCTTACAAAAGATGGTGGTTGCGTCGATTGCCATTTGTCTCTGCATCACATCAGGTGTTACACCAGACGTAGAAACATAGTTCACTAGCAGAGTCCACTTTGTTGCAATGTCCTTGTTTACCTCAATGCACTTCAGCTCTACAAGGGACAAATCCTTCTCAACAAGGCCCATCTTAATCATCTGAGCCTCACTAAACACCATCGGACGACCAGTTCCATCTGCTTTCATGTAGCAATCAGGCATCAGCTGATTTTCAATTTCCATCTTATGCCTTTGTCCGCTACTGTCAATGTATCCGATTGTTGCCTTGCCATTGTAGTTACTGTTCTCATAAATCTTAGTAACCCAGTTACTCAAGAACAGCCATGAAGCATAATTATCTTTGTATAGCTTGTAATTATCAAGCTTCTCGTCCAAAAATACTCCGTCTGTACCAGAGTAACCGCCAGCAGCCAACTGCACAGAGTACATATAAGGCAGAGTGTTTCTGAATAAACATTCGAGGTCTGCCACGTCTCTTGTGTAGTACACATCATCGTCGAACAAGATTGAGTTAATACGCCTCTCGTTTCCGTCGGCATCAGTCTTGTAGTCTCCGATAATGTCATAGGTTACACGTGCCAAGGTCGGATTTGCATCAAAGCTGTCTTTCACAACTCCGTGGAAGTATGGCAGAGGACTCTCAGTAGACCACAGGTAGCTGAAACCAGCTGTAACTGTACTTCTATCGTACCTGTCATAGTTTCCAGCGCTTGACTGCAAATCCCTCAGAGCTGTCCTCATGTACCTGTCAGTATCAGGATTTTGCTTAATGTAATCTGCATAAGCCTTAGCCCATTCGTCATAAGAAGAATAGTCCTCGATTGGCACATCTCTTGTGCTGTAGTCAATAACAAAGATGTCAGTTGAATATGCCTGGAAGATATTACCACTTACAGCACTCTGCTCCTGCCTACTGCTCACAGGATTATTAGCATCATACAGCTGGTTTATGATATAACTGTATGTATGAACAGGCATCTCATCATACTCATAGCTCTTACTACGACTCATAATGTCATCCTTATAAGCTATGTCTCTAATGTCTCCAAGGCTCTCACTATGAGCAATATCAATAAACTTTGAGTAACTTGTGTAAACGTCAGATGCGGACTCAAACTGATTAACTGTCTCAGTAGCTGTGTTAGTATTAGTACTAATTGACTTTACCTCTTTCGCTGCAGTCGGGTTATAGTACCAATACATATTTGAGACGTCGTCTAACTTATCTCCAAGAGGCACATATACATACTTTGGAGTCGCATCAACATTTGTGTACTGCTTGATAATCATTGGCAACAGCCACCTTGTCGACTTCATGCTCTGCAATGACTCATAGTCAATGTTATTACTTGAAGTCACCTTGTTTGATATATCCTGCTTCAAGCTCAGGTATCTATCCAAATAGGTAGCCTTACCAGCACTAACAAGGTATGCTATATTCTGAATGTCAGCTTGACTTAATTGACCAGACGAGTCATTTTTATCGTCTACGATAGCTTCCTCAGTAGATGCGTTTCCTGCAAGCTCAGCTATAGACCAATAGGTCATCTTATCCTCAAAGATATTGTTTACAATATTATCAGCTGCATACGGTACAATCTCACCAACAGATGGTAACAGCAGCACAACAGAAACAATAGCTGCTGAAGCAAGGATAAACCAGGAGAACTTTCTTCTCAGCAGCAGTCCAGCCATAATCACAAGGATTATACCACCGATTATGAAGTAAATTGAGATTGTAATGTAGTTACTCATAAACCATGAGGTCATGAAGTTCTCACTATAGTTATCAACAGTTAAGAAACCAGTATTATTATTTGTTGCTACTGTTGAATAATAGTAAGTATCAGCACCACCATAAACCAGTCTGTTATACTCTGTCCACATCCATGACCCGAAGTTAGTCATCATAACAGAGTTACGGTAGTCCTTACCAGCAACAGGATCAAGCATCAGGTATGTGTACTCAAGAATCTTGTTTTCTTTGTCCTCTCTTGAAGCAATACTAGCAACCTTAGTAATATCATCAATCAGTACGTTCTCCTGAATGATACTATCATTAAAATCACTGACCATCTTTCCAGATAGCTTGTCAAACCTAAGCCCGTACCAGTCAATATAGGTTAAATAGATTGATGATGCAAAAGTAGAGAATGCTGTGCCGTTTCTTAAACCAAGCATATTACTCGCTGAAGTGTAAACATCAGAAGCAGTATATGCTTTAATTAAACGCTCTTTTGCTACTTCTGCATTATCACCGTAAGCATCAATAGTATCATTGCCCTTAACGAAATTAGCTGTATATGACTTTGACACAGAGTTGGATGCCGTTCCGATAAGGAACTCTGCCATTAAATAGTACTCATTACTGATCTTTGACTTCTTCAGGTCAGCATCCTCATCAGAAGCTATAGATGACCTATACAGGTCAGGTGATAGTTTTAGAAAGTCAGCAGCAGTTTCGTTCAAGTACTCTCCAGAGGTATACACTGTATAAAAGTACTTTTGCTCATTAGATAGTGCTTGTGCTATTGCCTGCTTTCCAGTTTGATTACTGTTCATATACAACGAGTAAATGTTATTTACAAGCTTTCTATAAACAGCAGCCCAGTTTTTAGAAGACCTACTTGATAAACCACTCTGCAAGTCAACAGGTATCACAACTGAGTCGCCACGCCCGCTGTTATTGAAAAGTGCTATCTCGTCTCCGCTACTTGTATTAACAACATAACTCAGTTTCTCTCTTGATGCTGTGTAGTTAAAAATATTAGAAATGTTTGATGATACAAAGTAAGTTAGCATCAGGCTGTTTACTGCTTTGCCATCACCAGTAGAGAACTTGTCTTTGTCTCCACCCTTAAAGCTTCCAAATAAACTGCCATCCAGCACAGGCTCTACCTTAATGCCAGTCTTACAAGTATCAGAGTTTATGTCAGACTTAAATAGGTCTAAGGCTTTATCTCCAGCAGTATATGCCGGGTTGGACTTGTTTGTCCAATCAAGCAAATCTGTATCGTAGAAAATAATAGAGCCAGTCTGTGAAATAGACTTGTCACTACTTGCCAGTGCAGGCAGTCCGTGCAGTGCCCATGGAGCATCTCCATCAATCAGAAACCAACCCTTTTTACCAAGGTCGCTCCACTGAGTACCTACGGCAGAGTAAAGTAACTGGTCGGCCTGGAACTGTGTACCAGCATTGAAAATTGCACTTGTCAAAAAATTGATAGACTTCTGCTTCTTCAAGTACTGATTACTCGAAGCAGGAATTACTACAATATATCTATCAGCATCAGCAAAACAAATATTGCCGTAACTATCTAAATATAGAGGATAGTTCTCTAATTTATCAATGTTCTCCTCTAAAAACGAAGATACCTTATCATTACAATCCGAATACAACCCACTCGCCAAAGAGCAGACAAACATTTCAATATCCCATGAGTCGAGGTAGTCACAAACTACCTGCCAGTTTGCATTGCTCGTCTGGATTGCAAATACAGGAAAGTTACCAGAGCCAAAAGTTCTGAATGTCTTGTCGTTCTGTGCTGAGTCTCTGTCGAACTTTATTTCTTTACTGCTTGCCCCAGGGTTCTTTGATACCCAAGTAGAATTTTCATCTGCCACAGCTCCATTACCAATACCAAGGAAGCCATCTGTTTTATTAAATGAGAAGAACAAGTCCTTCAGTGTAGCAGTTCTACTTGTATCAGTAGTAGAGGTATCAGCAGGTGTCTCTGTATTATTATCATCTGTATCAGTACCTCCTGTGTTGTTCTCAGTAGTATTGCTGCTTCCAGTGTTAAAGGAGCTCTTTGTATTATATGTAATGTCTCCATTATCCTCAATGGTGATATTGTTATATGACACATAGATTCTTCTCAATCCAGCTGTCTGCATATTGATTGCATAAGTAGTCAACTCCTGCAACACCTTATTGCTCGCTACATCACTACCAGTTCCAAAGTTTATAGCCTGCAATCCTCTGCCCTTACTTCCGTTTCCAGAAGACAGGTTAAACGCACTCTCGTAGTCATCAACAAACGGAATGCAGAAGTTACTTAAATATATGCCCCAGACTGCTGTCTCATACTTGTTCCAATCATCTGCAACAGCAGCCGTATTGAGTACAGGAGACCCAAGTGCCTGCTTTGACCCAAGATTGGAGAAAGCAGTAGCCTTGGAGTAAGTCATGTAGTCAATAATAAACCCTGAGATTGTCAGCAGTGCAAGTACTGTAGCTACTATACGAGTAGCTACAGTCTTAATGCTAACAGACCTAATGCACAGCTTAATCTTATTTACTAAAGTCATCTTATTTTCCTCCAAGTGCTCCGACTACTCCTCTTGCAAAGTTTCCGACAGCCTTTATAATAAGTATAATTATCTGAATAATGTCAACCATTATCACAGTAATGCCAAGGCAAATTGATCCAATAGCTATCATTGTGATTGAAGACAGTCCAACATACTTAGGCCCGTTCTCCTCTTTAGCAATGTGTGGTATCTCTTTTTCAGAGGCAACAGCAACCAACTTACCAAGTGTTATTCGCTCAAGCACGTTAAACCCAAGGTCAACATTAGTATCTACTACCCAAGCAAGCATCAGCAACACTCCGTAGCTGATTAAGATTACACCAAGCACCTTGAAAATCGTTCTGGCAGTATATATTGTATCAAGCTGCTTTTCCTTATCCAATTCTGACTGTATCTTTCCAATGGTATCTGTATTGATTACAAGTATATCATTGTCAGCCAACTCATAACTGTAATTATCTTTCAAATACCCGAGTGTACCGTTATAGTCAACGAAATACTTAAAATTGTGCTCTGCCAACCAAGAGTTCCACCAGTTAGTGCTGTCAATGCTATCCTCACTCAGAATATATGTCAATAAACCACTTGAACCGAATTGATTGCATGTCGCCATGCAGTAGAACCAAGGTCTATCGTCGTCATAGTCTGCCTCAAATTCTACATTAGAAGCATTTCCAAGATTAGAGTAATGATCTTGACTATCAAACGACCTACTTGGAAATAGGAATGAGGTCTCAATGCTTCCTACTGTTATGCTCTCCAAATCAGTCAAGTCCTCAACATTATATACTGCTCTTGCGCTAAGCTCTGCTTCAAAAGCCTGAACAGCAGCATCGTCTTTCAACTCTATTGACTTATCGTTTGGCAGTGTCTTAATATAAGGAGTTCCAGTATTCTGCAAGGTTTTATAGTCTGCTATATTGTTCAAATAAATATTCTCTGAATTTGAACGAGTAGAATTTGCATAGTCATAGCTGCAATAGTATCCGACAGGTTCAGACAATAAACCAGCAAGTTCCTTCTTCACAAAGTGCTCATTTTCAGAAGACGAAGTAGAGGATGTACTCGGTATAAGTCTAATCTTTCTGCCAAATAGCACTAAGTTACTTGACTTGTCTATACCAGGTGCATAGGATGCCTCCAAATAGTCAAGGAGTACAACTCTTGGGAAATTAGCATATTTATAACCTGTTCTGTAAGGCAGGTTATACGCCCAAATGTCATCTCCATTGGCATCATCTGAAGTAGCAATACTAACAGTTCCACACACAGCGAAAGAAGATGTGTTATAATCTTCAGTATCAAACTTCATATAAGGGTCTTTATCAGACATAGCCTTTGTAGACCCATCGTCATATTCCTTAAATATCTTACCAGTATACAGGTTCACACGCATTTTTGACTGCACAATATCAGCTTCATACCTGTTATCTGTAACTGTGTAACCAGAAACGTAACCCACAGGATAAGTAATCAAATAGGCTGAATTGCTTTCAGCTCTAATAAGGAATGTACCCTCGTTCAAGCCTAGCTGCTTTACAATCGTTTCATAAACGTTTTGATTAAACTCAAACAGCCTGAACTGCATTACGTCACAGCCGTTCTGGCTCAACACAAGGTCGTAGCCAGGCTTCTGCTCTATATACGGAATGCTTCCAGCGCTGGTACTCCTATTAAATTCTATATTAAATGTATCACCGTTCATTACATCGACTGCGTTTCCATCAGGACTTGTTATTTTAACAAGCTGATACTCGTCATTGTCAGGAAGCAGTGTAACATAACCACCAGATTCATCGGTTAATGGTCTAAAGTAATTTTGCAGTGGATTAAACGTCTTATCATCGTTCTTATCTACTTGCTTTAGTGCAGCGCTAACCTCTGCAAGATCAACATTATCATTAAGAACGTAAATCTTATATCTAAGGTTATCATTGATTTGCTTTGCTGTACCTGTATCTACAAACTGTAGTGCTGTGCCAGTACTACTGTCTAATTTAACTTGGCCATCTGCAAAGTAACATGATAAGTATGTATATCCAGAAACCCATTTGCCTTTATCATCTTTTGTCCGGCACCCTCCATCAGTATGGTTAAAATGTTTAAGATCATCATGATCTTTTCCGCCACCCATGTCAACATAGGTAACAATACAGTTCAACAGGTTTTTATCAATTTTTCCACTATTTTTATCAGAGTCAAGCTTCAAGCTGCTTATTGCGGCAGATGCGCTGCCGTCTACAGCTTCCCTAGCCTGATCTCTTACTTTTTCAGAGATTAAACCAGAGCTGTATAAACCCTCAATGATTTGATAGTTTAGCTCCACTCTTCCTCTAAAGGTATGCTCAACATTTGCCTTTGCATCTGCCCTTATTCCGCAGCCTGTTAAAAGCATACAAGCAAGTACAGATAGCATAAGTAATATGATTTTTAACTTTTTAATCATGTCTGTATTACCTCACAAGCTGTTTGTAAAAGTTTAAGGGTGGCAAGCATCAAATCTCTTTGCTGCAAGCCACCCTTAATGCTAGAATAAAGAGTCAACGACTCTACATATAACATCTGTTAAATAATAAATTATAGCATCCCCGGCGCCCAGTGCAATACCGATTATAACAAAAGCTATTAAGACTGACTTGAACTTAATCCTTAAGTACTCGTAATTAGCACTTCTACCAGTGTTAAGTGTATCAGCTGCCTCTATTGCACGTTTAGCATCTCTTAGACAGACTGATAATACCTTTTTCATACTACTGTTAGACTTGAGCCACTTGTCCTCAGCCGACCTCATTGTCGGAGTATTTATATACAGCAGCTCAAGTGTAACAATAATAGGAATACCAATCAATAGAACGACTATACAAATACCAAAGATGTAGCTAAATACACTCATAGCCACAACTACACCTTCATGTAGCTTGACATAATTTGCACCGCCATCATCTATAAGTGCATTGTTCATCCCATTGATAATATCTGTTACGCTCATTTAACCACCTGCTAAACTTAGAACTTTAGCCCCTGAATAACATCCATGATGAACTTTACGACCTTCAGAGCAATATCGGTAAAGATATTGATATTTCCAGTCAGCAGAATGAACATTACAATGCTGACAGCGATATAAACCACAATTCTCTTGCCGAGGTACACAACAATCGGGTTTTGTCCGCTTTCAATAGAGCACTTCTCAACACAGTACTGTGCCTCATCAGATACAAACCTCAGCTTGGTTCCACCGTTAGCAGTTCTCTTAGCCATAGGCCCTTGTCCAGATACCTTAGACTCGTCGCACTTAGCTCTGAATACAGGGAACACAATGTAGCAAATATCAAATGCAGAGTAAATAGCCAGCAGCAGTGTAATAATTACAACAGTTCCGCCGAGGATAATATTAAGCACCGGCACAAAACCCTGAAGTGTATACATGGCATCCTGTGTATTTGCCTCAATGCCCATGCCGTTTGTAATTTCAGAGGTAGCACTTGTAATATTATCGCTCTTAAAGGCTGAAGTAGCTCTGTTCTTCAACTCTGTAATGCTACGGTCAGATTTCAAGTAGTAGATCGTTCCATCCTTAGTCCACATTACCTGCGGATTGTCGGTCAAAGAAGCATCAGTAGTCAGGTAGCCCCAAGAGGCAAACTTCTCTGCTTTCTCTGTTACATACTCATCGTATGTAATCGTTCCATCAAGACTGCCCTCGATATTATCAGCAAAAGCAGTCGTGCATGTCAGTGTCGCTACAATAAACACCAACAGTAAAATAGAAGTGAACTTATGCAATGCTCTCATGTTCAATCTCCCCCAATCATAGAAGTTTAGTAAGGATTCCGCTTTTTATAATAGGGTAGCACACGGCAAATAAACCGAGCACTACATTTATAACTCTTGTCAGCTTGTAACAGAATGCTTCCCACTCGTTGCCAGTATTGAACCTAAGCTTAAAAATCTTTTTAGGAACTAAAGCAACTTTTGTAGGCATCCAGCATATAATTCTAACGCCAGCTGAAGTTAGCATATCTGCAACTATATGACTTATCCATCCGCACATAAATCCAAAAAGTATGAGACTTAGTATCTCAGTGTCTACATCTGAAATATATCCGTGGCTATACATTATCTTTGGTGTGTAATATGAAGCTATAGTGCATATAACAACTATATCAATGCTATGCGTCTGCCAGCTTCTATGCTTTCCACCAGTTAAATGTATTAGCTTATTTATTATCCATGTCAGTGTTGTTTTATTCTTAACGTTTTGCCATGAATGGTCTATGTCAGGAAACAACGCGCCAGCCTTACTTACCATCAGCATGATTATCAAGCAGAGGTAGTAGTTAACACCAGTTACACTATGACTGCACAAGAATATGGTTGCCAGATATGCGAAAGTTATAGAGTATTGACGATGTGTAGGTCCTGTCATCTAATCACCCTTATAGCAGTGCACTAATTTGAGTAGTCATAATGCCAAGTGCTTCAGCATCCGTATCATCGGAAGTGTCATCTACCTCAAAGCCAGAAAGATCAGTCAAGGCTGACTCCATAGAAGGTGCAACAGAAGCATGAAGCTTAATAAACTTCCTCACGTTTCCGCCGACTTCGATACGTGTTCTAAGCTCAGGTCTAACAACGCACCTACCAATTAGTGTAGCCCTTTCACCACGCCTAAGTGAATTGATAATGCTTGTTCTCTCAGCATCAAACACTCTTCTAATAATGTCCTCTGACAATCCTGACAGTTTACTAATCTCCTCAATCCTGTCGTGTGTTGTTAATCCGTTCATAGCAAATCTCCTTGTATAGATTCGTTAAATTAGCTTATACCTAATTATAAAGGCATTAGGCTTATTCGGAACCTGCTGAATATCGTAGCTGGACATCTCGTCAGAGTAAATCTCTGCACTAAACAGCTTCAACTGACTATCATCAAGTGAAATGATTACTGCGTCTACTCCAGGACTTTCAAGCAACACAGACACGTGCCTCATAGCTTCGCTTAGAGACGCCTTATAAGAAGCCGTCTCTTTCAGCTTAGACAACTCAGCCTTTCTACGAGCTTTATGAGTTCTCTCAATGATATTTTTATTTCTGATTACGTCTGAAATTCTACTCACAGCACATTCCTCTTAAATAGAAGTAAACAGTTTATTATTTGCTACTGACAATTAAATCATAGAACCAACCTTCTCAATCGCAGCACCGATGTAGTTACCGAGCAGTAAACCGAACTGTGTCAGTACACCGGTGGCTGCCAGCAACACCAAGATAGGAGTTACGACAAGTGTAACTGCCATATCCTTAAAGTACACCTTGATAGGAGACTGAGACTTTCCGTCAGGGCCGATTGCTGACTCAGAAGCTGCTGCATTAAGAGCAGCGTTAGACACGAACTGAATATTACCAATCACATTGTTAGCATTGTTAGACATGGTGTTCTGCATACCCATGCCCATTCCTGCTCCCATGCCTGCTCCCATTCCAGCGCCCATGCCCATGCCAGCACCAATGCCGCCGTATCTGTTATAGCCACCGCTGTAGCCACCGCCGTATCCACCCATTCTATTCATGCCCATACCCATTCCGCCAGGAGTCATGTTACCAGCAGACTGAGGAGTGCCCTGGTATCCATTTCCAAGGAAAGAACGAGTAAACGGAATTGTCACATAACAAAGGTCAAGTACAACTCTAACAGCAAGGAATGCAGTAATGAAGTAAGACAGCACCTGAACGATAAACGCTGCTACCAGTCTAATGCCAGTAGTCGCTGTTTTTACTCCAGCTACATCAGGAGTAGTTAGGTCGCTAACCTTACCGAGGTCGTCGATGAACTTATCACTTGAGTTTTCCTTCACAACTAAAGTATCATCTTTACCATTCTGAGTCCCAGACGTTCCAGCTCCTGTATTCGCATCAGGCTGTATAGGCTGTGCAGGCTGTGTAGACTGCTCAGGCTGCGTAGGCTGGGTTGGCTGTGTTGACTGTGTATTATCCTGAGTAACTCCAGTAGTCTGCTCGGTACCAGAGTTAGCGTTTATAACATCCTGCAGGGACTTTCCATCAGCGAAAGATGCGATACAAGTCGTGCAGACTGCAACTGCAGTGACCAGTAATACTGCTAACATCTTTTTCATTGTTCTTACCTCCAATAACTGATTTACATATTTGTCAACATTATATAAAATTTTACTATTTTTCAAACCAATGTATAAAAAATTGACACACTCGTGCATAACCACAAGCATGTCAATTTCTCAACTAGTCTTAAAAAGCTAGATTTTTTATGTGTCACATAAAGTAGATAGGCTGTCTAAACCGTTATTTAGGAGTATCAACATCATCATTACCAGAGGCCAGACCAAACAACCCCATCAGTTTTTGCTCTGCTTCACTCCTATCTGGCTGTCCGTTCATAATATCAGTGCCATTCTTAACCTCAGCCATGTTCGGGAAACTTGTAGCGAACGCTTCCTTACGAACATCAACTTCAGGCATGTTCTCGACAGCGGCCTTATTACGAGCATCAAGTCTTTCCTTGTACAACCTAAGCCCGTTAATGTTCTCAAGCCTACCCAGCATGTCTTGTCCGCGCAATCCTTCAGCCAGGTATCTAATCTTTCCGATATTAAACGCACCGTTAATGATTAGCATCTCATTTCTGGAGTCATCAGTCCCACAGTAAATGAGCATAAACAGGACTGTTTGCACAAGCACATCGTATTCGAGGCTCTTGTAGTCAGTGTCTTTAGGATTATCAACGTTATACTTCCTAAAAATAGGAGCTACACTTTTTACAAACTCTGTAGAGTAATCTTGCAGGCTGACTCCGTGCTTTACAAAGATTGCATCAAGCACAAACTTTGAGAAGCCGATAACGAAGTCCTTTGGTGCAATATCTTTTTCTCTAAGTTTTGCAATAAACTCCAGAATGTCAGCTACTCCAGAGTTTGCAGCTTTATAGTACTCAATATAGATGTCAGTAGAAATAGTTGAGGTATACTTCAAGACATCATCAATGTGTACTCTATTTCCATTTGCTTTAGCAACCTGCTCAAGTAGATTGATGCACTCACGAGGGATTCTATCTCCACGCTTAGCGATTAGTGTAAGAGCCTGAGGACTAAAATCAAGGCACTCTGCTTTGGAAATTTCCTCAAGCTTCTTAGCCATCTCGTCAACAGTCTTTTTACGCACCTCAATTTTCAGCTGCATACGAGAATGGATAGTACCAATAACCTTCTCAGGATCAGTGGTACACAGAATGAAGATCAAATGTTCAGGAGGCTCCTCAATCACCTTTAACAAGCTATTCTGAGCCTGAGTAGACAGCATGTGGCACTCGTCCAAGATCAAAATCTTCTTAGTAAGAGGCCACATTGGAGGGATAATAGCATCATCAATAATCTCGTTGATACTATCCTTACCAGTAACAGTAGCAGCATCGACCTCAGTGATGCCGGTACAAGTAACGCCAGCCTCAGTAGACTGAATATACTCGTCAATCTCACGGCACATATCACATTGACCGCAGCTATGACCGTCAACAGGGCTTAAACAATGAATTTCCTTAGCCATCAATCGTGCCATAGAAGTCTTACCAGTACCTCGTGTACCGTACAGCATGATTGTATTAGGAATATTCTCTCTGTTAGCGAAGCGGTTCATAACCAGCTTCTTAACATCCTCGCCCATGTAATCATCAAAAGATGAGGGCCTATACTTTCGTACCCACGCCACCTCAGACATATAAAGTACTCCTTAATGATTAAATATTTCAATTAGAAATACTTTATAGTTTAGAAGTTAGTCGTTAATTTTTACCAATGCCACTGAAAAATTCAAAGACCTTTCCACCAGCTTCAACGATCTTATCCTTATCAACATTGTCGATAGCATCCTCAATCTTGTCTGTCGGAATTCTGTTTGCTATCTCAGGAATTAAAAGACTAAGTCTTTCTGCCCTGTATCCAGACAAAGCCATAACGATGCAAAGCACCAGCACAGTTATTGCAACCTTTACTGCCTTCTTGATAATTGCAAAGATAACCATTATGGCAAGCACTACTGCTATAATGTACAAAATCTTAGGATCTATGCCTGCTAGCATATTATCAAAAGCATTGAGTTCCATAGTTTGTATACCTCCAACTATAAATAAATTTACCTATTTATCTATCAAATGCTGTTAAAATTGACCTAGCCAGCATATAAACTAGAACATTGAGATATTATAGAATATCATAGGAAGTATACAGTATTCTCAGCTTGCCATCAGACTTATCGCAATGCCAATGACCGCAGAACCATCTGTCTCTCAAATTTACCTTATCATATAGTTCTTGCAACCAAGCCTCTGTAGACCTGTCTACCTTGGATTGGTCAAGGCCGTTGATAAACTGCTCAGTTGGAATAAACTGCTCAGGCAGAGTATGACTGAAAATGTTATCTACTTCAAAATTATTACGCTTCAATGACTCATATACTCTGCTTTTAATCTCGTCGTTAGGCTGCTCGCTTTCAAACCACGGGCTTCCTACCAGCAGTCTGTATTCTTTATCAACAGAATATGCACCACCGATAACCATAACGCTGTGCATTGTTCCGTCCTGAGACGGCAGTTTATATATCTCGCCATCTTTTGCAAATACAATGTTAGGAAATGCATCCTGAACGTACACGGTTCCGCCAAAGCGTTCTACCTCTTTGTATCCATGGATATTGTAAGGTCTCTCTTCATGGTTTCCGTGCACACAGAATATAGTAGTCTCTAATGTAGACAGCTTAAGCTTAGGCCAGAAGTCCTTCTGGTTAAGAAAGAAGTTCAGCCTGGCTCCCGTTGCTGTGGCTCTGAGCGCAAAGCTGGGCAAGACCG
>OQWM01000203.1_pt1 | contig 34158 bp, 23 predicted proteins | sample 1691531 | NCBI WGS metagenome assembly OQWM01 (sample SAMN03418257, study PRJEB22391) | human gut metagenome | biome: human-gut; feature: organic feature; material: feces | host: Homo sapiens | place: Tanzania | collected 2013-01
TCGTCGCTGCTCTTCAGCGCTTTTTTAAATGCAGCCAGCTCTTTTTCGTTCAAAGCGGACTTGACAAGCTGTGCATAATATTCAGGACGTGTCATAGTGGCTTGGAATGTACGGGAATAAGTTTTGCCGGAACGTACAAAGCCCTCGGTTTTCACAACACCTTTGTCCATCAAACTGTTGATGGTAGAGAAAATGGAACGGGCCTTCCAAGTGAAGGACCCGGATGCTTCAGCTACATCCAGAATCTGCTGCTGGGAAAGGGGTTTGTCACTGTCCCAAAGTACCTGAGCCACGCACTCCTCGAAAGGAGTCAAGTGAAACAAACGAATGTTCTTGCGCATATAAAACCACCTACTTTCAAAAACTTTAGTTTTATTATACGGCGTTCGCAACTAATGTCAACACAAAAATTGAATGATTGTAAAAACAATGGAGTAGAAAGGATGAAGATGAGATGCAGGCCGCACAAGAACGACAGAATAATTATATTGACATTTAGTAGGGCATAATATATAATGTAAGTGCGTTAAGGACATCCTCTTAACGAATCATAGTTCCCATAATAGTTCTTGGTATGGTATAAGATGCTGTTTTGGGGATTATGACCGGAAAGCCGCTTCATTTATCTGAGGCGGTTTTTTGTTTTTTAGTCAAGAAATCCGCGCCGATAAATCATATACCGAAGCAAAAATCTGGCGAAATCGAAGGCAGAGTCATTCTTCGTCCCGGCAAACCGCCACCGCTTTGTCTGTATTGCAGTCGAGAAGTTCCGCAGCTCCAGATATGTCGATTATGCCTTCCACATAGGCACGGCGAAGGAGCTGTTCGAGCCGAGCAGGTTTTTCAGATGCAGAATCCGGCAATTGTCGGTGCGATTCGAGAAAGAAACGATATCGATTTTTCGGAAGGATGCACTCCTCAGTTGCGCGAAGCACAACGCGATGCGCCGGAATGCCGTATTCCTTCTGCATATAGGATACTTCTTTGAGATTCACTTGTGCTCGTTTGGTGCCAAGTTCCCGCTTTAGGTCATCGGCAGAAAGCAGGAATCGGCCGGCAATGTCCTCAACTTGTTCCTCGGTCGCGTCCTCGAACATCATGCGAGCGAGCTCCTCAGCAATAGCAAAACGTTGCTCGCAAAGGGAAAAGCCTGCGTTCAGAGCGATGATAGGAAAGTCCTTGTCAGTCATCGCGTTGCAAGCGACAAACGATTCGGGAACCCTATCCGGCAGGTTTGTTGCGATAGAAACCACACAGATACCCTTGCTCTCGAGTAGGTGAATGAGATTCCCAACAGGACCGGATGAGCCAATACCCAGCACCTCGCGCAGATACGCAGAGGCATAGGCAACATCCTCGTATACACGAATCCTGTTGTCGAATACGCTGCATCCGCCGCAAGAAATACCAAGAAGCTGACAGATGTCGTACAGGCGCTGTGCAGTACGTCTCATCTGAGCAAGGACAGATTGTTGCTGAAGAAACGAAAGCCTGAAACTGCTCTGAAATGAGGCGCTGACGATGTCCACGCTGCTGTCCAGCGACATGAACTCTCTGAATGGCACCTTCAACGCAAAACAAACTTTCTTAATGACGCTAATATCTGAAATGGTCTTTGACTTTTCGAGGCGGGCGACATAATCCTCGGTTGCTCCGATGGTATCTGCTAGGTCTCGCCTTGACACACCTTTGCGCATCCGATAATACTGAACATTTTTGCCAAGGTTCATAGCACCCCCCTCCTTTGTTTTGGTATGTTAGTATTAGTGAGTATACTGGTCTATCGAAAGATAGTGTATCCGGCAGCTTTACGCTGTTGGAAAACCATGCAACTGCATTGCGTCAGCATAGAATCCCACTCCGTAAGGGGTGGGAGTACGTCAAGTGGATGTTCCTTAGAAAGTAAGTCGCCCAAAGCAGAGCTGTGCTACGGGTAGGAGCTTGTGTGCGGTATGGTTGCGCAGATACTTAGGGTCGAGATATCTGAGCCCGAATCGAACCCGGTCAAGAGCATCGGCGTCTTTGAGGATTGTATACAATAGCCAGATACGGTCAGTGTCAGGCAGAGAGAGCGCCTCTAAGTCCCTACGAGCAACGGCATCGTCAATACAATGATATTCGATGAGAAAACCCGTGCCGGGATTCTCGGACTCATGCTCAGCGGCATAAATGTCGCGGGACACCTTGCCGTGGCTCTCATCTGTATCGTCATTCGTGCGACCTATATCGTGGTATATGACGGCATCCATCAGCATCCGTGTCTCCTCATCGGACAATGTAAGGCCCTCCATCTCAACAAGAAGCAGTGCGTGAAACAGTACCCGCAATGTATGCAAAGCGTCGTGCCCGGACTCGTTGGCATCAAATTTTCCGTACGCCTCGTACAGGCATCGAATATCTTCACGACCATTCTGATAAAGGGGGAGAATTTCGAAAATCTCTTGTTCGACAGAATTTATTCCGTACAACGTATCGACCTGCACAGATTTTACGGCAGACGGAAGAACCAGCACCTCCGCCTCATCTCTGTCCGAGAAAAACTCGACGATGTCGCTTTTTGACACTTCTGCTGAAATGATGGTGCTGTCCTTTTCACTCGGCAATCTGCAGGCGAAGAAGCAGGCAGTTTTGTAGCTAACCGTCCACGAACAGGATTGCGTATATGAAGTGGATTCGCTGCCCTCACCGCGATAAATTGTAATCGTATCCGGGAACCCTCGAAGTTTTCTTGCGGTTTTATTTTTCTGTTTCTCGGATTTTCCGGACAGAACCTTGCGTATGTCAGCTTCGTTCAGGTTCTGAAACCCATAGTCGGTCGAGCTGTAGCAATCCATAAACATGTCGTACAGTTCCGGTGATGGCTCTGCGTTCTTAACATACTGTGAAAGCACGGAAACCCTGAAACTATCTTCGAGGGAAAAAAGATACGAACGAATCCGCTTCATGTCTCCTTCGGAAATTGCCTTCGCTATTGAGAGGACCCGCTTCTGAAACTCTTCGTCCGATTCGCTTGCAACAGTCAGGCGCTTGTCGCCATAAATCTGGAGGTTCAAAACAATCGGGATGGTAGGATTATCAAGTTCGCAATAGTAAAGAGAAGACAGGATGTTGTAGGATGCATAAATGTTCTCAACCGGCAAAAGCGGGTATTTTTTCTGAAACTCCTCGGCAGTTATACCGACGGTGTAGCCTTTCTTCTCGAACTTAGCAAAATCCTCTTGGGTTTTGACCTCAGTTAAGGGAAGCAGGTTTTCGAGGGTTGCTCGATTGGTATTGACCAGAATGTCTCCGATAGTCATTTGTGATTCTCCGTTCTGAACGAATTCCTTTTTCTAATTATACCACGATGCAGGTATGTTTGCCACAACGAAAAGTCAGAAAGCAAACGGCAAACGAGTTCCGAAGTTTTGTACATCTCATTCCCAAAAAGTTGGAAAAACGGACACTTTTGGGAATTGAGTTACAGAAAAAACGGACAAAAACTGCATCTCATCTCTGAAAACGTAGCTGCAGGACCTTTGTTGCAGATGGGATGGACCAAAGCGTAGCTGCCGGAATTCAGCAGGCAACGGGAATTGGAAGCGTAGCTGCCGTTGCGTAGCTTGACCGAGTACAAAACGAGCTTAATTTTGAGAAAATACTTGCAAAAAAGTGCGATTTGTGGTATAATACATAATAGAAGGCAGGAGGTATAGACTCGACGGTGCTATCGATGATGGCCTTGTATGCCGGTGCAGAGTAGACACCAAAACCTTCGACCCGTCACTGACGGTTGCGGCACTTAGATGTGCTGCGCTGCTAAAACGCAGTTCCTTTCTCCTGTTCCAATAGGTGTTGAGAGCCCCTTGTTCCGGTCATTCGGAGCAAGGGGAATTCTTTTTGTCCTTTTCGCTTGCACATTCGTGCGAATTGCGTAGAATAAGAATTGTACAAGCGGCAATGGGGTCTGGCTGGTCTTTTGCCTCTTCCTGCCAACATCCCACTAACAAATCCTTTTTCCTTTCAGGGTTTTGTTCGATATTCTTGCTCACGCTTGTACATCATACACTGCCGGTCGCATCCTTCGATTGGCAGTTTCACATAAAACCGTGGCTGCGTGTTTGTGGTCACGGTTTTTTTGCTCATTTCGCAGGCTCTTTGCCGCCAACGGGAGATAACATCCACGGAGCAAGCGGCGGACGGAGGGAACTGCACCCTCGGATAATAGCGTTCAGAACGGAAGCAATACTGAAATTGGAGGAAAGCATCGTGGGATGCAAAGCCTCACCTATCATTGGTGAGGCTGTTTTTTGTATGGGAGAGAAAAACAATGATTTCCAAGGAACTTTTTTGCAAAACGATTGCTGACATCCAAGAGCAAGACCGGAAAATCTCGGAATTTGACCATGCGCTCGGCAAAATCTGCGACTCAGCAGTAGTGTTCGATGCCAACAATCTGTATCTTGCTGCATTGCTCCGCGTTCTCAAAGTAGAGATGGACGACAAAGCGGACACCATTGAGTGGTGGCTGTATGAGCACGTCCGAAAATGCGTGTGGTTCGACCTCGAAGATGGCCGCCGGATGCGCTACGACATGCCTACCGCTGAATCCCTGTACGACTACTTGACGCTGCCGTTTGAGCAGCTTCCTCTTGAGGTGGAATCATGATTTTTACTTTTTCGCTTGTCAGTGCAGCGCTGCTTTGCATTGCATCGTTCGTTTGCTACAAGGTATCGGGCAAAATGCTGGATGAGAAAGATGCGGAAAAATGCGCAAAGGAAGCGGAACTCAAAGAAAAGCTGGTCAACAACCCCGCCCAAACCGGTTCGCCGGTTATGGACGGGGCTTGCGGGGCAACCCGTAAGTCCGGTTGATTAGCCTCGGTGAACAGCAACTTCGGTTGTTGCGAACTCCGTTATGCATTTGATGAGCAATCATCTTCATAATATAGGCACCCCGATTATGCTCCACAAGTGTCGGGCTCTGCGGGCAGTGTATGTGTCAATGACGCAAGCCGTTGATATGTATTACGTTAAAAATCTCTAAGGGTAGGAGACGTGCGGCTGCCACGCCGAAAGGCTAAAACAGTGCATAACATTGGCGAAGTGGACCACAGGGCGCAAGCCCTGACTTATAGTTTCATTACTATTTTACGAAAGGAGTATCTTGCATGAGCACTTGCGTTTGTGTTCTCACCAACAATGGTGAACGCTTAATGCCCACCTTCCGTCTTGGCAAGGTACGCCATCTTCTGAAGGACGGAAAAGCAAAAATTGTTAAGCATCATCCTTTTACTATTCAACTGCTGTATGACAGCAAAACGAACACGCAACCCATCGAAACCTGCGAGGATGTAGGTTACAACTATATCGGCATCAGCGTGAAAAGCGAATCTCACGAATATGTATCTGCTCAGTATGATACGCTGCAAGATGAGAAGGAACATCACGATGACTGCCGTAAGTATCGCCGTACACGCAGAAACAGGCTGCGCTACCGCAAATCGCGCTTCGATAACCGAAAGCGCGATAAAGGTTGGCTTGCACCTTCTCTGGAGCATAAGAAGCAGCTGAATATCAGCCTTGTCGAACGGTATGTATCTGTGATTCCAATTACTCATGTAACGGTTGAGGTTGGTTCTTTTGATACAATGCTGCTGCAATCTATCCAGAAAGGCGAAGCAAAACCGGAAGGTGCAGACTATCAAAAAGGACCGCGCTACAACTTGGCAACCTTACGTGAGGCAGTGTTCTACCGCGATAATTACACCTGCCAGGTTTGCAAACGCAAAATTGCGGATGGCGCTATTTTGCACATGCATCACATGTTTTACTGGAAAGGCAGACACGGCTATCAGCTTGATGAATTGGTTACAGTGTGTGAAAAATGTCATACACCCGCTAATCATCAAAAGGGTGGCAAGCTCTATGGTTTTGGTAAAGACAAAAAGTTTGCAAACCTTTCCGGCGCAGCATTTATGAATGCTGTTCGCTGGCAGATAGTAAATGCACTGTATGCCACATACGGTAAGGAATTTGTGACCATCACTTATGGTGCGATGACAAAAGAGAAACGCATTGCGCTTCAACTTGAGAAAACCCACAACAATGATGCGTATGCGATGGGTGATTATCATCCGGCACATCGTTGCAAATTTAGACATTACCAAAAACGACGCAGAAACAACCGTGTACTGGAAAAGTTCTACGATGCCACTTATGTTGACACTCGCACCGGTAACAAGGCAAAGGGCAAGGAACTTTTTAACGGCAGAATAAGTCGCAACCACAAAAAGGATTCCGAAAATTTGCACAAATACCGCAGCAAAAAGGTATCGAAGGGTCGTCGCTCTATAAGAAGGCAGCGCTATGCAATTCAGCCATACGACACTGTGCGTCTCGAAGGTAAAACGTACATTACAAGCGGGTGCCATAACAAAGGCACAAGACTTTTGATTCCCGTCAACGGGAAAAGTAAGTCAGTAGCAATTTCCAAAATTCAAGTTGTTTGCCATGCGGGAGCATGGATACAAATCATCTAAATACTGAAAGGAGGTAAGCAGGAAACGCTGTATCCTAGTCTTTTCTAAGAAACGCATTCCTCCCCACCTAAGCCTTACGGCTATAGATGGGGTATCCTGCTCCATAATTATGAAATCAAAGCACTAGCGAATAAAATTCATCTGCTGAGTTTGGTCGAACAAATCTCATACATTACGCTTTCATTTAGCATAATGCACGTCTGTATGCTTCTGTTTGTGACCGGTATTATCGCAGTTGGGGTGCTGGCTGCGAGTGTGTATGCGAAATAAATGCGCAGCACAAAGAAGGACATCCTCGATACCATCCGAGAAAACACATGAAACGAAAGGAGCGGCAAGCATAGGCTTGCGTATATACTATGACTGAAACTAAAACGAGCGAATCCTTGAAAAAGATTTATGTGCTGGACACGAGCGTCCTCTTGTCCTCACCATATGCTATCTTTGCCTTCGACGAACATATCGTCCTCATCCCCTACAATGTCATCACCGAACTCGATGCGATGCGCAAGACTCCGAACGAAGCGGGCAAGAACGCGCAGGAGGCACTTAGAATCATCGAGGAGCTGCGCAAACGCGGGAATCTGCGTACCGGCGTAGACCTCGAAACCGGCGGTGTCGTTTGCGTAGGGAATAGCCGGAACAAGTCCCCGATTGAGGCAGCGATGGAACAGCCCACAAACAGAAGTGTCATCATTGTCTCAAACAGCACAGCGGTGCGCATTATGGCAGAGGAAGCCGGATTCAGAGCCGAGGTGTATCGCTCCGACAGCGTAGATACCGAGAACCGCTATCTGGGTCGCACGGTTGCATACTGCTACAATTGCGACATCGACCGAGAAGGAATCCCGAATACCATTCCGGTATCAGAGGCGAAGGCGGATACTGAGTACATCGAGAACGAGTTTGTGACAGTGAAGCGCTCTGACGGGTCTACACTGGGCATTTATCAGGTAAAGGGCGACAATCTGGTTCGTCTGAACTTCAATGCCATGCATCCCTACGGCGTAAAACCCCGGAATGCCGGTCAGAAGATGGCAATGCACGCGCTGCTCGATACGCTTGAATCCTCCGCTCTGACGATTCTGATGGGAGATGCAGGTACGGCAAAGACGTTCCTGTCGCTTGCTTGCGGTTTAGAGCAGACGGTAGGGGACGATGCGAAATACCGGAGTATTCTGGTCGTTCGACCAAATGTGAAATTCGATGAAACAGTCGGATTCCTCAAAGGCAGTGAGGCGCAGAAAATCAATCCACTCATCCGCCCCATTATGGATAACCTTGACCAGCTCACGGCGGTGAACAGCGAGGATTATGGTGCAAAGCAGGGCAAGGGCGGCAAAAAGGGCAGATTCGCAGCGGAGGAGTCAGAGGACAAAATCGTGGCACCGAACTCGTATGCGCAGTACCTCTTCGATTCCGGTAAAATTGAAGCCCAAGCTATGGAGTATATGCGTGGTCGAAGTATCCGGGACCGGTATATGATTATCGACGAAGCGCAAAACATGACCCCGCTGCAGGCATTCGGTATCATCAGCCGTGCAGGTGTCGGCACCAAAATCATCCTGACCGGTGACCCGAATCAGGTAGATAACCCGCTTTTAGACTCCAAGACAAACGGTCTTACCTATGCGGCAAACGCCATGAAGGGCAGCAAGGTCTGTACGCAGATTACCTTTGAGGAATCGGAATGCGAGCGCTCGGAGCTTGCAAAAGAAGCCATTAAGCGCATGAAAATCAAGGGCAAGGGCGCGGATAAATTCTAATGCACACAGCAGTCACCCATCGCGGGTGGCTGCTTTTTTGTTTTTTGTGCGAAAAAAGTTGCCGATTCGTGCGAATTGCGGATAATGGAAATTAAGGATGGTTGTAGCTCATTATCCGCACAAGAAATATCATAAAACATTTTCCGGACAGAGTCTGGATTTTTCGGAGGAATAACAGATGTACGGTGAACCGATAAGTTTTATAGATTGGCTGATTGATATGCCGGATGAATTTTCATTTTTGGTCGAGGACCGGATAGCGACGATAACGCCGGGGATGATTGCGATAGCCGTTCTTGTTCTATTGGTCATTCTGGCCGGTATATGGCTGCTCATCGCTTCTGCCGCTAAGCGGGACGTGCGCGATACCAGCGAAATACTGGCAGGCGTGGAGGAAGTTAATCGAGGGTACGAGTTCTATGATGTGGACGAGGAAATCCGCCTTGAATATCCTCTTGAATCCCTTGAAGAATACGAAAATACCTCGCTTGATAAGCTGTTTATGAGTACCGTTCGGAAAAAGATTCTGCAATTTGAGGAAGTTTTCAGCTGGGCACAGTCGAATGTGATTCAGTTTGCCGAATACAAGGAAGAACTCAAAACCATTCCCGACTGGACCGAGAAGGACGATGATTGCGGGAGAAGGACCTTTTTCCGGCTATACAAGCATTATGAGCGGAAATTGGTCAATGCGGCGGTGCTCGGAACTCCCGTGACTGAGACGACCTTTATTGCGGTGAAGCAGTATACGCCACATAAAGGCGAAACCATGGAAGAGTCCAAGACCTATTCAATGGCAGAAGCCAAGGAATTCGTAAGACTCGCTAAGGCGCGTCAATAACCCACGACTGAAGTCGCGGGCTTGCCGCACGCGGTGAGTCCAAAACTTCAGCTGTGCCCGAAAGGGTGTGTTGACTACCCTGTGCGCGTTAAGTCGCGCCCCGTTACAAGCGAATGTATAGGCACCGGTGGACGTTAATCTAATCTGCCGCTCTGCGACAACACATCACGTAAAGCTGAGGCAAGGCCGACAGGTGTGGCTGACTCAAACCGTTTGTAACCTTGGGGAAGGATTTTTACCCTCTTCGGAGGAGAGAGCGGCTTCTTTATAGCCGCCAAATTTTAAGAAAGGAGCATGGTGTCATGCAATATGTGTATGTGCTTAACAAGCACGGCGAGCCCTTGATGCCGTGCTCATCCGGAAAGGCTCGTCTGTTGTTAAAACAGCAAAAAGCACGCGTTGTAAAGCGCACACCGTTCACTATCAAACTTCTGTACGGAAGTACAGGATACAAACAGCCCATCACTCTTGGTGTTGATGCTGGCAGCAAGCATGTCGGCTTGTCTGCATCTACAGAAAAGCGCGAACTCTACTGTGAAGAGTTTACGCCTCGCAACGATGTAGTAGAATTGCTCTCTACGCGCAGGCAATACCGCCGTTCAAGGCGCAATCGCAAGACTCGTTACCGTGCGCCAAGATTTGATAACCGCGTTCACAGCAAACATAAGGGTTGGCTTGCGCCTTCGGTAGAAGTAAAAATCCAAGAGCACATTACTGTTATTAAGCGCATCTGTCGAATTTTGCCTGTCACTCTTGTAAGAGTAGAAACCGCAGAATTTGATACACAGCGCTTAAAGGCGATGCTCGCCGGAAAGCCCCTGCCTGTAGGAACCGACTATCAACTCGGTGAGATGTACGACGAATACAATGTACGCCAGTATGTTTTGAAACGCGACAACTATACATGCCAATGCTGCGGTGCTCATACCACCGCAAAGAAGACTGTCAAGTTGCATGTACATCATCTCGAAAGCCGCAAAATTGGCGGTAATGCACCAAGTAATCTTATTACTTTGTGTACTACTTGCCATAATGCGCTTCACAAGGGAAAAGTTTCCCTCGATAGCAAGGAACGCGGCAAGCCGATGCGCGATGCTGCTTTTATGGGCATTATGCGCAAAACCTTAATGTCTCGATTGCGCGAGGAACTGCCTATTCCTGTCCAAGGGACCTATGGTTATATCACCAAAATGCGGCGGGAGCAAAACGACATTAAGAAAAGCCATATAAACGATGCCCGTTGTATTAGCAAGCATCCACTTGCCGAACCTTGCAGTGTTTGCTACCGCACAAAAGCGATAAGGCACCACAATCGTCAAACCCATAAAGCGAACTTCTCAAAAGGTGGCATTCGAAAAAGAAGCCAAATGCCTTATGTTGTCGAAGGCTATCGTCTTTGGGATAAGGTTCTCTACAAGGGACAAGAGTGCTTTGTTTCCAGTCGTCGTGCATCAGGGAGCTTTACCCTCAAAAAGCTAGATGGCACACGTATTTCTAAAGGTGTAACATTTAAGAAATTGCGGCTATTAGAGCCTGCAACAAATTATCTGATAGAAAGGATGTGAACGGGCAATTTCTCCCACGACTGAAGTCGCGGGTCTCTTTGCCCTAATTTATGAGAGACTGTCCGCAGATTATTTCCGAACCGTGTGTGAGGATTGCCTGAAAAAGAAAGAGGGGTAGAGATGTTTTGTATATGTGTACTTATCGTAGCAGCTGCTGCCGTGTATATGGTCGAAGCGTATATCCATACCTACTACGCGATTGAGTATATGCACGGCGCACCGCTGTTCTTTGTGCTTCTGGCGAAATACGCAGCCCCGGTCCTGTTCTTGCTCCTGTGCGGGTACTTTGTGTTCCGGCACAGGGAGAAACAGCAGGAACCGGAAAAGCCTGCACAGGAAAAACCTCTAAATCGGGAAGAAACCTACGCCAAAAAAATCAACGAAATCGTCAAGACGAAAGCAGTGTTCTCAGACCAGGCCGACCAGATGCTGTATCAGGTCAAGCGATTCGGACAAAAGATGGCGGTGGCATACAGCATGACCCAAGACAGCAAGACTTCCGGAGAACAGGCAAAGTGCCTGACGCTGTTGGCATCGTCAGAACGGATATTTTATGACAGGCTGGATGACGCTATCCGCTCAGCATCGATGTTTGATGAGACGGAATACAAAGCTTTCCGCCAAGGCTCCATCTCTTTCGGGGATACCGATACCGCTAAAAAGAAGCAGGAAATATACGCCGGTATCATCAAGACGATAAACAATGTGGTCCATGATAATGAGCATCTTATTCTGCGCTTAGATTCTCTTGCCTACGCACTCAATCAGCGCTCAGCACAGAATCCGTGGGATACCGATGTGGTCTTGGCAATGTCAAGACTCGATGATGTCATCAGCAAAACAAATCGGGACCTTGAACAGGACGAGGAAATCAGCCGTGAGGCTTTGAAACGATACGATATCTTAAATGGAGGAAATTGATTATGGCAAGAAAAGATGTGTTGTTTCCGATAATAGCGACCTTGGCGGTCGTCGGCGTAGTATTGGCGGTGTTCTCCCAGACAGTGAAGCGGGACTCGAATATCAGTACCCATACCATGACAACAGAACAGGCGTATGCGGATTTGAGTGGGAAGATGAAGCGCATTGGGGTACAGGAAATATCTGTCAACCCGCAGCAACTCGATGTGTCGGAGTTTCTGGATGCGAAGGATGAGTTGCCTGACATCGACTCTTCTTACCCGTTCGTGGTAGAGGGAAACGGAAATGTCGATATTGAAATCTTCTCTTCCGGCGAGAAGGCGGCTGAATCCGGTTCCGACTCTTTCTTGACCAGCATGGCAAAGAAGTTCAACGCCCAGCATAACAAAACTTCCGGGGACAAAACGATGAGCGTCTCTCTGCGCTCCGTTCCGTCCGGTACGGCAGCCGAGTACATTTCGACGGGAAAGTATCAGCCGGAGTGCTATACACCCTCAAATACGCTCTTTGGCGAGCTTGTGAAGAATGAGGGCGTAGAGTTGACCGTTGAGACTGACCGCTTGGTTGGTAATGTGGCAGGTATTCTTGTATCTAAGAAGACAGGGGATATGCTCCGCTCCGAATACGGTGAGGCGTCTGTTTCTTCCGTTCTGAACGCAACCATCGATGGCAAACTCATGATGGGCTACTCGAACCCCTATACGAGTGCTACGGGTCTCAACTTCCTGCTTGCGGCTCTTGCGAGCAGCGGCAGCGATACGATTGTCGATACGGCTGCTGTTGAGAATTTCCAGAAATTTCAGGCGAATGTGCCGCTCGTATCCTTCACGACCCAGCAGATGGTCCAGTCGGCGGACAAGGGCATCGTGGACGGTGTCGTGATGGAGTATCAGTCCTACCAGAATGACCCGACCTTGCAGCGCAACTACGAGTTCATCCCGTTCGGTGTACGGCACGATAACCCTCTGTATTCCATTGGGAATGTCTCTGCGGAGAAGAAGGAAGTTATTGCTGCCTTCGTTTCCTTCTGCGCCCAGAACCAGGCAGAGGCGACCAAGGACGGATTCAATGGTCTTGATGACTATACCTATACCGGTAAAGTATACGACGGCAACACCATCGCACAGGCTCAGAGTGTCTGGAAGGAAGAGAAGGATTCCGGTATTCCTATCGTGGCAGAGTTCGTTGTCGATACTTCCGGCTCGATGCGCGGCGAACCCATGAATGCCCTGAAAACTGCGATGATAAACACCATCCAGTATATCAATGACGACAACTATATCGGCATCGTTGGCTTCGATTCGGATGTCAGAGAATACCTGCCTATCGACCAGTTCTCACTGACCCAGAAAACTCTGTATAAGGGTGCCGTGAACTCCCTCGACGCGAATGGCAGCACTGCGATGTATAACGGTCTCTGCGTTGCTATGGACCGCATTTACAAGAAATCTCAGGAGCTGGGTGGTAACTGTACGCCCATCATCTTTGTGCTGACGGACGGTGACAACAATACCGGATACGACTTCTCTGACACAAAGAACATCATCGCTGGCATGGATATTCCGATTTACACCATCAGCTACAACTACGCGGCAGACAGCCTCTCGGAACTCGCGTCCATCAACGAGGCGGCAGCTATCGTCGGTAACAGCGAGGATATCACTTACAAACTCCGCAACTTGTTCAATGCGGAAATGTAACCAAAAAGCGCGGTTTATCCGCGCAGCTATCCAAAAATGCAGCAGCCTCCACGTCGGCGGATAGCGGGCAACAGAAATACTCTGGCAAATAGCTGCAAAGCAAAACAAAAAAAGGAGATGAAACCCATGTAACTGCATTGCGTCAGCATAGAATCCCACTCCGTGAGGGGTGGGAGTACGTCACCGACAAGTGAAAGGAGACATTATGGTACTCATCATGGGGGTAGTCATCGTACTGCTCATCCTCTTTGGCTTTCTCTGTTACAAGAAAGCTCCTCCGACGGAGGCAATCGTAGTAACGGGTTTTGGTCTTGCCAGACCGAAAGTCGTTTGCGGCAAAGGCACGTTTGTGCTCCCGGTACTGCAGCGTGCAGACCGGCTGAACATGCGTCTTCTGAAAATTGATGTCAAGACCCCGGAGACGGGCGTTAAAACCCAGAACGGCGTATCGCTCTGGATTGATTCTGTTGTCACGATTCAAGTCTACAGTGAGAACTCCACTGTTCTGGATGAGGAAGTCAAAGCATCCGGTCTAAAGGACGCAAAAGCGTACATCATGTCCCGCCAGCAGGCAGCTATCTCGAACTTCCTTGGAATGAACGAGCAGGGCATCAATGATAAAGTCAACGATGTTCTGCAGGGAAACCTGCGCGAAATCGTTTCGGATATGACCGTTGACCAGATTCTGACGAACCGCAAGCAGATGGCGCTGAGTGTCATTGAGAATGCCCGCCCGGACCTCGCAAAGATGGGTCTTGAGGTCGTGACCTTCAATGTGCAGGACATCCGCGATGCTATTGACGGGCAAGGTCATAACCACGGTGTTATCGAAGCTATCGGCATTGAGCAGGAAGAGCTCGTGAAGAAACAGGCCGAGATTGCCCGTGCGCAGGCAGCCCGCGATGTGGCGTGTGCTAAGGCTGACGCGGAGATGGCGGCAAACGCCAAGGAAGTCGAAGCACAGACGGCTATCGCCCAGCGTAACAACGAGCTCAAGCTCGCTAAAGCGCGGCTGCAGGCAGAGGCGGATAAAGCTGCTGCGGATGCAAACGCTGCCGGTCAGATTCAGACAAACCTCCGCGCCAAGGAAATCAAAGAAGCAGAAGCCGACGCCGAGATTGCTAAGCAGAAGAAAATGGTAGACCTCGCCGCGCAGGAAGCCGAAGTTCAGCAGCGCAAACTCGATGCGGAAGTTCGCAAGCAGGCGGATGCAGACCTCTACCGCCGCCAGAAAGAGGCGGAGGCAAAGAAGTACGAGGCGGAACGTGCAGCCGAAGCACAGAAATTCGCAAAGCAGCAGGAAGCAGAAGGCATCGAGCTTGTCGGTAAAGCCGAGGCGGAAGCAATCCGTCAGAAAGGTATTGCGGAAGCTGAGGCTATGAAGCAGAAAGCCGAAGCCTACAAGCAGTACAATGATGCGGCTGTCGCTGAAATGCTTATCAAGGTCCTGCCCGACATCGCCAAGAGCGTGGCGCAGCCTCTGTCCAGCATCGACAAGGTATCTATCATCGGCGGTGACGCCTCCGGCGTATCCGGCATTTCCGGCAATGTTCCGGTGCTCATGGCACAGACAATGCAGACGGTAAAGGAAGCTACCGGCATCGACATGGGCGAAATTGTTCGTGCCAACAGCATTCAGGCAAAGACAGACCGCAACATCCATATCGACGGTGTGGAAAATACAGACCATCCCCGTGAACCTCGCCGTACCGCAAGTGGCTGGGTTGTGCCGAGCACTGACCCGGAGAATAAAGAAAATCCGTTTGCATCTCATCCGTTTGATAAAAACGAAAAGTAACCATTGCAGCCCCTTGAGGGCTGCTGCCGCTCAGTGAAGACAGCCTCCACGGGGCAAGCGGCGGGCAACGGGAAACACTCCCGGCAAATCGTCTTTAATTACTGAAGGAGGAAGTGTCCTATGCGAGTACAACAGGTTCCGAACTCTTCCTATTTCATCCACTACGACGATAACGGCTATTGCAACGTGTCCAAAGACAAGGATGACAAAGAACCCATCCCGGAATCCGAGATGCAGGAGTTTCTCAGCGCGGTCGCCAATGGTCTGCTCTACGTTGAAAAGGAGCGAAAGAACAGATACCAACGCATTGACGAAGCTGAGAAAGCTGCTTTTGCCAAGGGTGAAGCGGAAGGTCGAGAAGATAAGCTGCTCGCCACGGTAAAAACGTTGGAGGATGAGCGGGAACAGAACCAATATCACGGGTCCGGTGGTTTCCGAGATGGGGATGAAATTCTCCATGAATTAAACGAATGGTTGATGTGTGAATGATTATGATGGGAAGTATTCCAATTCCAAATACCAGATTTTATCTGACAAGTATCGACGGTAAGAAATGGTTCATAACGGAGTATTATAGAACCGCACCCTTTGACCCCGTAAAGGATACATACGACTTGTACAAGGCATTCGCCGAGGCTTTTCGAGAAAACGAGAGGGAAGAACAGGAGTTTCCGGAAAAACTCAAAAACGCCGTCAATAAAGCATACGGAAACGGCTTATGCGCCGGGCGGCACAGCCATCTGTTAGCTCCGGCAAGTTTGAGCGAAGGCAGACCGGGGCGGGAGCAATATGATGGCTTTTATGCTTGGTATACAGCGCATGGGAGGTAAGCATGGAAAATGATTTAGCAAGAAAGAACATCCTGCAGATGTATGGCAAAATACCAGAATCAATGCTCGTCATTAACAACGGTATTTACTGCGATGCTGAAACTGATGGGATGTTTTACTATAAAATGGGGATTACGGACAGGCTTTTTGGTACAGAGCGAATCAGCGATTGCATAATTCGCCGCCCGTACCCTAACAAACGAGTTGCCCAAGTATCGAAGAAAATCAGCAGATATGTTTTTAAAGCAGGATACCCGATTATATATGATGATGTTTCCCAACTGAATGGTCGGAAATATTTGGCATTTGATGTCTGGATTGGACTGGATGTTCCCCCGAAAGACCTGCCCGCTGCACATGACGCATGTCATATTTTTATACCGCTTGATATTCGCGCAACAAAAGACAAACCTTATGCCGCATTTCGCTTTCATTTCGTACAAACTGCAGTGCCGCCGGAAAGTGATGAATCAACGGATGAGTATGTATATCCAACGGAATTTAGATTTGGATTTTTTGTTGAAACGCATAAAGTAGAAGAAAACGGAACCATGTTTCCTAATGTATATCCTACGCGATGGGGAACCGATGAACAAACAATGGGTCGCCCCTTCCCGTGCCATAAACTGCTTGACCTTGACGAATCTTTATCTGACAAAGAACATGGTATATATGTCTATCGCCCGATTGAGGTGAATGGGGAAGTCTTTGACAAAACTGATATCATGTGTTTTTGAGGCACACAAGAGGCAGTCGAATAATGCCTCACACGCTTTCAGAACGGAAGGAGGAAGTGTCCTATGCGAGTACAACAGGTCCCGAACTCTCCCTATTTCATCCACTACGACGATAACGGCTATTGCAATGTGTTCAGAGATAAAGATGGCAAAGAGCCCATTCTGGAGTCTGAAACACAAGCGTTCCTTGATGCAGCAGCCAACGGGCTACTCTACATCGAGAAAGAGCGAAAGAGCAGATACCAACGAATTGACGAAGCTAAGAAAGCAGCTTTTGCCAGAGGTGAAGCGAAAGGTAGGGAGGACGAGCTCCTTTCCACGGTTAGAGAACTGAAAGAAGAACAAGCGTCAAGAGCAGAATATGAGCGCAAGCTGCAATATGAAGTGTATGCTCATCATACTCCGCACAGCACGAGAACGGAGTGGGTTCGCCTTTCACGCGGAGGATGGTGATTCACATGATAGGGAGCATTTCAATTCCAAACACCAGATTTTATCTGACCAGCATCGACGGTAAGAAATGGTTTGTAACCGAATATTATAGAACTGCACCGTTTAACCAAGACAAAGAGACACATGACTTGTACAAGGCATTTGCGGAAGCATTCAGAAAGAACGAAATAGAAGAACAAGAGTTTCCTGAAGAACTCAAAAAGGCTGCCAACAAGGCTTACGGAAACGGCTTGTATGCCGGACGACATAGTGTTGATTTTGGCTGAGCCGAACAAAAAAAGAAGAACGGCACAGGAAAACGGCAAAACAAATATGAGCATAGCAAAAATCGAAACAGCATCAGGCGTAACGCTGGTTCTCAACGGCAAAACAGTTTTCGCCTCAGACGACACCTCCTACTGGATGCAGGGGTCTAAAATCATCGACGAAAACGGTCAAATTTGCGGGAATGCCGAAACTATCCGAGATGCTCTGTGTCTGGTTTTGGCAAAATACGGCGGGCTAAGGGGGAACAGCACAAAACAAACAAAATCGGTAAGGGTGGTGAGAATATGGTAGTGTATACGAAATCCGGCGTGACAGTAAATTGTTGCGGTAATCTGCTGATAGCATCGGACGGCAAGACCTACAACCTCTGCGGCAGGATGCTGACCTGCGGCGGCAAAGTCATCAGCTATAATTGTCAGTCAAAAGAAGAAGCATTGGGTACGGTCGTAGGACTGTACGGTGGAAGACGATTCTAGGGAGGCACACAATATGCAAACGGTTATGACAAACAGCAGCGTAGAGTTGCGTGTGGAGAACCACATCATTTACACAACCGACTCGAAGGCATTCTGGCGCAGCGGTAACATGCTGGTCGGAAACGGCACAGTCATTAGTAACCAGTGCCGGTCAATGGATGAGGCGGTCGAAATGGTCGCGGCACTCTACAATGGAAAGAAAGCAGAAGCGACACAGGCATAACCCACTACTAACGTAGCGCAGATTTGAACCAAAAAGAAGCCCTCACCTTTTCAGGTGGGGGCTTTTGCATTGTACGAAATCAGAAAATATCAGACGCGAACGCCGCATCCATCGGCATCTTTATCTTCGACCATCATGTAGCAGGAAACACGGCCATAGGGAAGGCCGAGCTCTGCGGCGTAGGTTTTCAGGTCGGCACAGACATCCTCGCGGTTCGTTCCAAAACGTTCCTTGAACATCTCGCTTCCGATATCGGAGGAGAGGACACAGGATTCCGTGCTTGTGCTGTCAGGGCTGTTATTGAACCCATCCACTGCATTGCAACGATAGGTGTCCTTATGCTCGGCGTTTGCTACATAGGCGATGACAGAAGCAACTGTATCATAATCGGAATCCTCTACAAGAAATTCTTCCACATTGCCGTTGTTCGTGACGACATTCTCATAAAAATCCTTGATTTCTTCTGGGGCTGCATCGTTCGTCATTACCGCTTCATGGTTTTTCAGAAACTTCTTGAAGGTATCCTCATCCAGCGTATCCGTGAAGAAGCCATATCCGTCGATACGAACCTTTACGCAGTTGTCGAGATAATTGTTGCACTTGTCGATGATTTCCTGCTTTACCTTGTCGAGGGCTGCTTTTACATGGGTGGTGCTGTAAAACACGGGGAATTCCATAATATCAATGCCATCGGGCAGATTGGCGTCAACAGCACTGTCAACCTTGCCGCGAAGGGTGGGAACGCTGGTATAGAGGTCTTTCACAGAGGTCAGATACCCGGTCGCATAAAACTCGTTATCCACGCTCATATGACCAACAAGCGCAAAGTACATGGCCTGAACCAGCATACGGTCATAGCTGAACCAGCGGACGCGAACCGGCAAAATTACATTAGCCGCTGTACCGTCGGCGTGATACTCGCTGCGCTCACCGACAGCCTCCATGTAAATCTTGTCACCATCATCGAAGGCGGCTTGATAGGTAGCTTGCAGGATGTTCAGAGAGGAGAGGGGTTCGATAAGAGGAATCATTTTTCCCAGAAAATCAAGGAACGATTTCACATTATCCTTGGCCCAATCCGCATCAGAGAGGGTTGCACGGCGCTTGGTATTGACCTCTCTCTCATCACTCGGCAGAGGAGTATACCCGCAAGCAAGGCGGAGCTCGTTCTCCGTCACTTCCTTCGTCGCTTTTGCAATCTTTTTCAGGGTAGTTTCGGTAGGGATAGAGGTAGACTTGCCGTTTGCGAGTCTGCCGAGATATGCGCGGGCGAGACCCGCTTTGAAAGCGAACTTCTCCTGCGTATCGGTTCCGATTGCCTTTTTGACGAGAACGGCAAGCTGAGAAGGGCTGTATCCGAGTTTGTCTTCTTCCTCATTATACTCTACGGCTTTTCGTTCTGAACCGTCAATGAGCGACCAACCGATATCATGGAGGCTCTTGAGAACACGACCGTCACTGGAAAGATGTTTGCCGTAAAGGTCGTTGTTCTCCAATACCTCTACCGCTTCCTGCAGCATCCGCAGTTCATTCATTATGATGACCTCCGGAGCGTTGAGGGCGTCAAGACGGAAAGCACGGGAATCACGCACTTCCACGCAATGGGCGAGGTACGCGATGTCAGCGAAAGCCTGTCGCGGATAACGACTGAACAGTTCATAGTCAAGCTTGATTTCCTTGATGGGATGAACCTCAACTCCCTTAGCCTTTGCGTATTCGATAACAGCACCGGAACCAAAGCGGGGAGACTTGAAATCGGAGAGAAAAGCGGAAAGTCTTGCATTGTTTTCCGGCATGGCATAGACGCCGGCTTTTTCGTCTTTTGTGGCGTAAAAGGAACGGTTGGTCAGAAGGTCTTCCAGTTCCTTTTCGGGAACATTCATCTGCTTGGCAATCTCCGGCAGCTGCTTGCGGAGAACAACGGGGAAATGCATGTTTACATAAATCATGATGTTTTTCCTTTCCTTGTAACTTGTTGATACTTGATGAAACCATATGTAACTTTCTGATACTATAATAACACGAATCGCACGATGTTGCAAGCAAAAAATCACAAAAAATTTCAAGAAGTATCAAAAAGTCACAAATTGCTACTGGCAAGGTAAAACCACAGAGCTGTTGCGCGGCTGTGCGAATCGCATACAATGAGAACTAGAACACAAAAAGAACGATGCAGAGATGTATTTTCAAATGGTTGGACGGGCACGGTGCCGTTCGTAAAACAACACAAAATGAAACGAAACGCGAAGAGAATACAAGAAATCACGAACAAAATCCGGCTGAGACGGATAAAACTTGCGTCGGATGGTTTAAAGACCGGACAATGGGACTACAAAAGTAGTAGAATAAAACTAGGATTACCATGAAAATGGCACAAATCATACTTAAACGAGAAAGACATTAACAGATGAATGATTAGCTACTACAATTAACTGCTCGCTTTAATACCCAACCAAGAGAAATGACCCAAATCTGTTTAGGAAGGATAGGCACAAAATGGCACGAAGGAAAGCAAACGACTTGGAAAATCAGATGTCGCTCATAGATATGATGGCATCGGAAAGCCCCGAATACACCGAGGAAGGCCCGGAAGAACTCTTGGACCCCAGCGAGGATGCGGGGGACAGTAAAGGGCCGGCGGATAAACCTTTCAAACTTGTGGCAAACAAGAGCACGAAGGCAAAGGCAAGCATCTCCACGCAGGCGCTGAGTGTTGTGAAGGCGGTATATGCTGATACGGTCGAAACCAATTGGGAAGAATTGTTTGATGGTTTCGACAGACTTTATGCCATCACATTTTCGTCCGGTATCGAGTTCGTGAATAAGGTCATCAACAAGTTCTCGTATGCGGAAGTCGTGTTCGGCTGCGAGAAAATCATCGCCACCGACATTGCTGCAATTATGTCGGTGCAAATCGACAGCGTACAGCGGCTCGCAAAGTCTAAGTCAGCAGGAAACCTTGCGAACCGGCTCGATGACGGGTCCTTGCAGCTATATGTATCGCGGGATACGAAATCGCACGAGAAGATTTTTATCATGGAGAGTGCTGACCGCAAGCGGGTTCGAGTCATCACCGGCAGTGCCAATATGTCAGCATCGGCGTTTTTCGGCATCCAGCGAGAGAATATCGTCTGCTTCGATGACGAGGCGGCATTTTCGCATTACAAGGTTCTGTTCGAGACATTCAAGGAGACCTGCTCCGACAATGTCTCCTACAAGGCAATCGTAAGCACTATGAATCAGGAAGATTACCTCAAAGAGAACATCAAAGAAGTGCCCGTCTTCCAATCCATCGAGAATCAGAAACTCATCTTCTTGGAACAGGCACAGCCTGAGGATGAGGTAGAATACGAGATAGTTGCCGATGTTAAGAAGATGCAGGAACTCGTCAAGCCAATTATACCGAAGATGCCGGTACAGGCGAATCGTATTGTGGTGGCAGCGGAACCGATGCGCGTTTTCGGGAAACGATATGCCGAGGTGCGGCGTGTGACAGCTGAGACAGTTAAGCAACTCCCGAAACTACATATCGACTATGATACCGGGACCATGACGTTCAACGACAAGAATATCGACCTCAACCCGAATCTCAGCGAGATAGCCAAGAACATCAAGAGCATCCAGAAATTCTTCTCAGGCATGGACTACTTCTACGGCGATGTGGAACAAGCCAAGAAGGACTACTTTAAATACATGACTTGGTATCTGGCTACTCCGTTCATGGCGTATCTGCGATATTTCGCATCGAGGAACAACTACGACACGAAGCTGTTCCCAATGTACGGCGTTATATACGGTGACTCAAATGGCGGCAAGACGACCTTTATCAAATTCCTTATCAAGCTCATGTGCGGTGAGACCGTCAAGATGAACACTACGGAGGATTTCACAGCCACAAGAATCGACGGCCTCAAACGAGTATGTGAGGGACTGCCACTAAACATCGACGACCTCGCTAAGACCCAGTTCCAGAACCATTCAGAACGGGTAATTAAGAACGATGAATGGGGTATCTCTGACAGGCTCGTGAACTATCCTGCTGTATCCATTACATCGAATAAAATTACTTCGTTGACGAAAGACCTCTCGAAACGTGCTATCATCTGTCGAATCGGTGCTAAAATCGACAATGAGCGCGGTGCCAAGAATTCGAAGCGTGTGAATGAGAGTATGTCGGAGCTGACTACTGCGTTCTATGGCGAATACGTTCGCCGGATGCTCGTTTGCGTCGATGAGATGACGGAAAAAATGCGTGAAAATGCGAATGGTAAGGAATACTTCCCCGATGTCTTCAACACCTCGTCCGGTGTAATTGCAGATATCTTCGAAGCTTGCGGAATCGATTTGCCAGACTATGTGCGTATCCTGTATTACAATGATTATATGGGAGATGAGAGCATCGGACGTGCTGCGATTGAGAAAATCGAGCTGGCGTGGCAGGCTGACCCGAGCAAGTTCCGGGTGGATAGGAAGCAGAACAGGCTCATTTATAGCTACCCTCAGGATGGTCCTTGGTACGAGCTGAAATACATTGCGGACGAACTGCCCAACTCTCTCGAAGCAGAGATTTCAGGCGGCAACCAACTTGTCATGAACTATGAACAGGCACAGAAATTGTTCGGTATCAAGTTCCGGCGTTGGCTGGGCATCTTTAACCTCTAATACGAAAGGCAGGCTCTTTTCTGAGCCTGCCTTTTAATTTCACAAAAAGAGTTGCGCATTCGCGCAAATCCAGCAAAAGAAATCCCTGCACATACCATCTTGGTGTGTGCAGGGTTCTTTTTGTTTGTAGGAATGGCGTTGTTTATCTTTTTGTGGCTACCTCGACATTTTTGCCGCTGAATGCAACGCCGTACTTGTAAATGGTCTTTACACCATGCGTCAACATTTCGGTGCCGTATTTCTTATCCTCGATTTGGTTGAGCGCAGTCTGAGACAGCGTTCGCAGCTGTTCAGTGTCGCAGTGCTTCTCGGCTTTGAGTTCAATAATAATGCCGGGCAAGGTAGGGACCTTAGGTGCAAGCTGGATATCATAGCGCCCATCACCGGATTCACGATTCGAAGTGGTATAGGCGTTGCCAAGCAATGCACATAAACCAAGGACAAAACCGTGATAAAAGTTCTCACCGGCAGCATCGAAGGTACTGACGCTTTGAGTTAGTAAGGTCTGAATCTGTTGCTGCAACTTTTTCTCATCGCCGGAATACAGAGCTTCCTGAATAGCCACGACTGTGGTTTGCGGCAGCATAGTATTCAGATGGCTCAGAATTTCTTTGTTGTATACATAGGTGATTTCTCGATTGGGTAGAGCCACATAGCAGAGATAATCACCGCTGACAGAAATTTCCGCCTTCACGACCTTGAGGTAACCGGATACAAGCAAAAAACTGTATACGGACGAAGGATTGTTCTGCAGCTGCGGATAAATCACACTGGTGTCCACATAGGTGGCAACAGTCTTTCCCTGCAAAAGGTTCGTCAGCTGAGTATAGATATCTTTGTCAGCCTGTTCCAGAACTTCCGAGATGATGTCGTTGTTACTGGTGGAGAGCCAATACGGGCGTGCTTCGCATCCGGCACTGAAATAGTTGATGACAGACCAAGGATTATAGATTTCTGTATCGCCAAAACGGTAACCGTCATACCAGTCACGCAACTCATCGAGTTTGTCGCAGGCTTTATAATAAGCAGCCATCTTCGCGACCTCATCTGCCGTAAATCCGAAGTAGGCACTGTATTTCTTATCCAGAACGGAATTTACAACGAGGTTGTTCAGACCGCTGAAAATACTCTCTTTGGCAACACGCAGAATGCCAGTTAAGAATCCAAAGGCAAGACTGCGGTTGTCTTTAAGACCGCCGGAGAAGAGCCCACGCATAAAGGAAACAGCATCGTCATAAAACCCCATCAGATGCCCCTGCTGGATAGGCGTGTCATATTCATCGATAATAATAATGGCAGGACAGTCGTAGTGCTTGTATAGCATCGAAGAAAGTGTTTTGAGGGAGGAAATATAGTCGGTGCTGTCAGCCGTACCGGAAACGATGCGCTGATAGGTGGCCTTCTCAAAATCATTGCAGGCAGGGCTTGTGGCAAGGTCAGAGTGACGTAGATATTCCTCGCCAATCAAGCGGGTAAGATGGGCGTATGTCTCTTCCCAAGTGTTGCGCTTTACATCCTTAAATGTCAAGAAGATGACAGGATATTTTCCTTGATAATCCCTGTATTTCTGCCCGCAAGCCCAGATAGCCTTGTCTTTGAAATACACTGAGGTATCTTCATTTGTCTTTTCGAAGAAAACGCGGAGCATATCCATATTGAGCGTTTTCCCGAATCGTCTGGGCCGGGTAAAGAGTGAAACCATAGGGCGCTGGTCCAGAAAATCCCGAATCATCAGTGTTTTATCGACGTAGTAGTATTCCGTGGAAGCAAGTCGATAATCAGAAATACCAACGGGAAGCGGGAGAAGGGACGGTGCCGGAGATTTTCTGTAAATACCCGAACGAACACGAGTATCAGCGGGTTTTTCGGCATCAACAGGAATCTGCCAGTTGTCATTTACCTTTTTTGCACCGGGAATCTTGCCGGTTGAGCAAAGCAGCGTGACTCTGCGCGGGGAAACGCCCCATGCAGCAGAAGCTTCTTTCGCAGACATCGTTGTCAAAAACAACACCTCCTCGTCTTTGTTAAGTATATTATACTACGCCATCGGAACAATGTCAAAAATATTCGATATACTTCCGACGAGAATTGCTTTGTTCCGCACCAAAGAACAAAACCACGTGTAAGATGCCATTTGTTGACATTTATTAGAAACAGAAATATAATAAAAGAAACAATCGATTTGTTGTTGCATTATGTAGTTTTTGTTAATAAACGGCAATCATGGTTGTACTGAGTACACCTTCATGATAAAATACAGGTGTACAGAAGGATGGGACGCCAAGAGTCCACGGTATCGTCGATGACGAAATCCAAAACCGCGTAGGGCTGGCGGAACCTATTAGTTAAATGATGCCTCGGTGATAGATGCCGAGAAGGAGGAGACATGAAAAATAAGTTGTTCGCAGTTATCACTGCTGCTGCGATGGCGCTGAGTCTTGCAGCGTGCGGCGGCGTGACTATCACGTCCATTGGTCTGCCGTCTGATATGAGCCTCGAAAAGGGCGCAACGCAGCAGCTGCAGTTGGAGTATTCCGCCGAGGGCGATGTCGCGGCTGAAAAGATTGCCGAAGCCGCCGGAAAACTCACCGTAGAGTGGAGTTCTTCCGATGAGTCCATTGTCACGGTGGACGCAGAGGGCAATGTGACCGCAGTGGACGCTGGGGAAGCGTATATTACCGCTACCGTGAAAGACAAGGACGGTCTGACCGCAACGACGCTGGTTCGTGTTGCTGTAACCCCCACCGGCGTTGAGGCTCCCGAAACGCTGGAACTGGTCACCAACAGCGAAAACGCCAAGAATCTGGAAGCCAAAATCGTTCCGGAAGACGCGACTGGCGTGAAACTGGCGTATGAGTCCAGCGACGAAGCTATTGCCACCGTTGACGAAAACGGTATGGTTACTGCTGTCGCGGATGGCGAATGTGTGATTACCGCTTATGTGGTTTCGGATACCGATGATACGGCTGTTGATACCGAGGTTGCCGATAGCGAGTCTGTGGATGCCGCGTCTACTGATAACAGTGAGACTGCGGATACGACCACCAGTGACAGTGAGACTGCTTCCGGTGATGCTACCGCCAGTGAGCCTACCGCCGAAAGCGAGCAGGTATTCGAGCCCCTGGAGCAGGAAACTGCCGAGTCGGAAGAAACTGCTGACACTGAAGTTCTCGACCCCGATTTCGCTACCCTGATGGAAGACCTGAAAGCTGAAACGAAGGTTGTCGTTACCACCAAGGTGGATGCCGTTACGCTCAGTCAGAATGAAGGCATCCTGAATGTCGGCAAGAGCGTTACTCTTACTGCGACCGTTACTCCCGAGGAGATTGCTGCCGATACTACCGTTACCTGGTCCAGCAGTGACGAAACGGTTGCCACCGTTGACGAGAGTGGGAAAGTGACTGCTGTTGCCACCGGGAACGCTACCATCACCGCGACCGTCGGTGAGGAGAGTGCAACCTGCGATATCACGGTGCAGAAAGCTACTTCTAAGCCTGCGGCGAGCAGTAAGCCTACCACCAACAGCACTTCGGGTAACACTTCTACCGGCACAGCCGCACCCTCTACACATGCTGCGACTGCGCCGAGCAACCCTGCCCCGGCACCGGCACCTGCACCCGCAGCGCCCGCGCCGGAACCGGCGGCTCCTGCACCTGCACCAGAGCCCAGTTACAACCCGCCGAGTGACCCGACTCAGGGCTGGGAGTGGGGCGGTCCTGTCCTTTCGTCTCCGACGGATAACGAATGTCCGCCGGAAGATGTTGGTATTCTTTGCTAACGTGGCTTCTGTGTAAAAGCAGAGGACAGCATAACGGTAGTTTATAAAAACAAGCCGGAAAACCCGGTCGTAACAAGCCAGACAACAGAAAATACAGTTACAGGGGACGACTAAAGAGTCGTCCCTTTTTTGTTGCGGAAACAAAAACCGACACGATTCACATATATGCCAATACATAAAAATAACGATATAACGACAAGATGAAAAACGGAGCAAAATGAAAAATCGTAGAAACTGACTTGCGTAAACGTGCGAATGGAATAGAATTAAATTTAAACAGGGTAAAAAGTTGCATAAATCATTTTTTGCAAGGAAAGGAGAAAGTTATGCAAAAAGCATTACAAAAATTTACTTCTGCATTCTTGGCAGCAAATATGATTTTTTCTATTGTTGCTACGAATTTTGTAGCGTATGCGGAAGAAACACCGAATGTGCTTCCTGCGTCTGAAGAAATCCTGGCAGACGACGCTGTAGACCCCGGCGATGCTGTTGCCGCCGTTTCCGACGATGAAAACATTCAGGATGTGGATAATTCTTCAGATACTGCTGCATCTGCAGAAACACCGAGCGAAGATAAAACTGTAACCAGTGAACCTGACTCCGCCGACAGTGGAGAGAAAGGAAACGCTAATACAGCAGAACCGGCGCTCAGTGGAGAAACTCAAGAAAAGGAGGAAACAAAGTCGGAAGACACCAACTCCGAGGAAACAGTAGAACCTACCGAAAGCCCTGTACCTACTGAAACCCCGGACGCGGATAAGTCTTCCGAGCAAGCGGAAACTCCTGAACCCACCGGAACTCCCGAGCCCGAAACGGAGGAGTTTGTAGCCTTGCAGGTTGTTACCCCAGAATATGGGGATAACATTACCGCTGAATTTGGTGACATCGTCACGCTGGATGCTTTGCTTAATCGTGATGACGTCAATGTTACTTATCAGTGGCAGGTGAAACGGAACTACGTTGCGGATGATTCTTATGCAATTTATCCGTACGAGGACGATGAGCCTACTTGGTACAACTTCATCGTAGAGGGTACTACCGAAAGCGCTGTATTGGCGGACAAGCCGGATTACGTTTGGCAAGGCTGCGAAATGTACTACGCTATTGTAGATGCTCTTGATGAAATTGGTGTGGATTCCAGCAATGTTCAAGTGGCTTGGCACACGCCCAACTTTGCTTTGGACGGGTACACCATCACTGCTGCCAATACCGATGACGGAACTGTCGAAGTCTATGCTTCTAACGGTGAGAACACTTACACCGCACATCTCAATGATAACGGTCAATGGGAGTTTTCCGAAGAAGCTACCGCTGCGCTGCCCACAGAATGGCAGAACATTGAGGGCGCAACCGAGGCATCTTATTCCTTTGAGTTCACCGAAGATGAGATGTACAACACCTATCAGTGCATCGTGACCGTTGCTGATGACAAGTATCGCGAAGAGAACTTTGCGGCAATCGAAAAACTCGGCACAGAACTCACTGAAGAGGATAAGACCAAAGATATCACCCTGCTTACGGTTCAGTTTAAGGTTCAGCCTACGGATGAGTCTGCCGAGCAGCTTGCAGAAGAGCGTGTGCCCACTTCTTACGCGATGCTGGCAAACACCTTCTCTGGCCGCAATGGTGCAGGTACGCCCTCGTTATCTTCCGATAATCAATGGATTACCGGCTTGAATGGCAGCTACGAATACCTTACCAAGGCTATGTACGATAAGGTGACTCAGTGGCTGAATGAAGGCAGTATTGACCAGACGCAAGCAAACCGTTACTGGACACAAATTGGTGGCGCATGGAGTGGTTCTAAAGTAGGAACTGCCAATGTTTTGGATGATAACGGTCGTCCTACAGGCGCAACCCGTCAATATATGCAGTTTCCTCTGACAGACGGTCATATGCTCGAAGTCAACTCCGAGTGGTATGGTCAGACTGTCTATTTCCGACCCCATAATGATGCAAACGCTTGGAGCGTTACTGGTACGGCAATTGATGTGCCTGCCTACACTTCTGTTATCCGTGATGCGGACAAAGGTAACTATGGCACAGGCGCATCCGGCACGAAATACAAGGATTCCGTTGTATTTCTGAACCCTTGGGTGTCAGATGCCGGACGTATGTATGAGAACTATATCGGTTTTATTACCGACAATGGTTGGTTGCTCAACAATGATGGTTCCCATATGAGTCAACACATCACGGTTCTTTCAGTTGGCGTCGAGCAATTCAACGCAAATCCGGAAATGTATATGGTTGATGCTGAGGGAAACTACCGTATCGACTCTATCGGTTGGGGCGTTTGCGTTGGTAAAGAGCCCGACATTTCCGGTAAAGCTTATTACGTTATCAAGGATTTCCTGAGCCGTGGCTACGGTATTTGTGTCGGTCACGACACAATGTATGCTTACGCGGGTTCTTGGTATGATGCCCATGGCAACACTTCCTATGGCGAAGGCAAGGCAAACGGCCCCGACAGAAACGATGGTACAACTCGGTATTACGTTCTGAACTCTGCACCGAGTGTCAGCAACGGTCACTGGAACATGAACGCTCTGATGGGTTCTAATGACGGTAACATCGATTCCGGCAACATCCTGCCCACCGATGCGGTTTCTATGATTCTGTCCAGCGGCGGCAGTCATGGCAAATACGGCAAGGCCGGCACTATGTACGGTAGTGACCAGCTGACTGTCCGCCTGAAACCTTACTCCAACGCACAGGCACAGTCTACGGTAAAGTTCCGTAATCCCACAAACTTCCCGTACGACTTGCCGACAAACCTGTCTGCTGCAAAAACGCATACCAACTCTCAGGTTGCGTTTGGTCCTATTTGGGTCGATTATGCGGGCGGTAATATCACCGGTGCCGAATTTGGATACAATAACTATCCGACCACTAAGACCATTACGGACACGAAGACTGGACGTACATGGTTCGGCACAAGTAACTTCTACCTGTCTGGTACTGGCAACTTTTTAATGAACCAGATTGGTCACTTGCCGACAAATAAAGCAACCCGTGACGAGTCTGCTCTGTTTGCCAACACCGTAATGTACGTTTCTCAGCGTAAACAGTGCGAGATTTGCGCCGCGAACCAAAACGGACAGGAAGATTCTCACTTTGTCATCCGTGTGAGCAGTGTGAACTATCGAGAAATCCTTTCTGCTCTGCAAAACGGCGGTAACTTCTGGTATCCGTTGAACGGCTGCTATCAGGTAGTTGATGACCTGACCCTTCCTGAAGGCTGGGAGCCGATTAAGAACTTCTCCGGTCACTGGAACTCCGACGCATATCATGTGAACCTTGCCAGTAACGGCAAACCTCTGTTCGACACTACGCAAGCCAAGGATGAAAGCGGTTGGAACCTTGGCACAGATAAGGCGAAGGGTGTTGTGGCGGTATTCAAAAACACGAATCCTGCCACGAGAACCACCGGTATCGCCCGCGTACTGGGTGATTTGAACGCCTTGTTCAATCAGGAGAACACAGACTACACTGGGTATACTGTCAAAATCCTTGGCAAGGACAATCCTCGATATCTCTCAAACAACGAGGAATATACCTGCAAAGTCAACAGCGACAACAAGTATGTCATTTCCAACCTGCCCTGTATCTATGAGGGTTCCGGAAAAGGTGTACTGTTCGCTCGTGTGTACGACAGAAACAACCGTGAAGTAACAGAGTACGGCGATATCCTCGTAAATGTATCGACCAATTACTGGCTTAATTGCGAGACGACACCGCTGTATCTCGGCAACTTCGAATCGTTCCCGACGAACGATTACACGACCTACGAAAGCGCTCAGGGTATCTTCGAATCCTACGCTGTATCCAGCAGTAAATTCGAAGCAAAGAAGTGGCAGTACCGTGAGAACAGCACCGCTGCGTGGAAAGATGTGCCTTCCGACTGGGATACCTCCGTCAAGACGACGGTACACGACCCTGCAGTTGCAGGAAGCGGTGTAGACCTGTACACCGTCACAACAAAGCTGACGTTGAATCAGGTCAAGCCCAGCTGGGACGGGTATCAGTTCCGTGCCGTGTATAGCAACGGCAAGGCGACTTGGAACAGCTTTGGCTATTATTTCAAGGGTGCTATCGCTTCGAACGAATCGTTTGATGGTGCTGTTTACAAAGAGATAAACGAACCCGGTAAAACCGGTACGTTGCGCGTTAAGCTGTGGCCTGCGTATGCGGAGCAGGGAGCCGACGTTAAAGTCGCTGAAGCCGGAACTGCAACATTTAGAGTGTACGGCTATGCACTCTCTGACGGAACGCAAATCTCTGTCAGCTGGCAGTATGGCACGCTCAACCGTATTGAAAACGGTAAGCCTATCTACGATTGGAAGGATATCGGCTCCAGCAATGAATTCGGCGGTTTGCAGAAAGTAAGCACCTCGTCTCCGAAACGCAACACACGGTCGGAAATCGACAATGCTTTGCTGGGTGTTGCCGGTGACAATGACTTGAACCTGTTCCATAACAAAGCTGGATTCTACGGTGTTGAGTCCAAGCTGACGATTTACAAGGTTGATGTCGACCAAACGAATTATCATTTCCGTGCTCACTTTACCGCAAAATCCAAAAATGGAACCTCTTATGATTGGTACAGCGACATTGCCGACGAGACGGCCGGTGTTTACACCACTGCTGACGGTAACTTCGCTACACACGGCGTAAAGGTCAAGAAGGACAACAGCAACAAACTGACGGTTATCCCGCCTGACCTTCGTGCCGTAACGACCCCTTCGGCATCTTTCAATGAAGGCAAAACAAATCCCGACCTTATGACTCCTGACGAGTATGGTCAGACCCTGTTGCTGCCTACGGTTTCTTCAACGCTTTGTAACGGAACAGCTGCTTATCAGACCATTCTGTACTATAAAGCAGAGGAGTTGGCACCCACACCGACGTGGCAGTATATGACATATACCGACAGACGCGCCAGAAACTGGGACCAGAATGTTGCACGCAACCTCGGTTACTCCAACATCACGGTCAGGGTTCAAAACAGTGCTCCTTTCGACGCCATTTACAAGGGTGAGTCTGGTTGGAAGGCGATTAAGAGTACGATGTACATCTCAAATGCTCCCATTACGATGTACAACTCCGAAAATCTGCTAAAATATTATTTCCGCTGCATCGGCACATTGAACTATGAAACGGTTCGTCGTCAGAAGAACCTGTCCGCTTCGGATAAATGGGGCGGCTTATCGATGGATTACTCTATCGCAATCTGGCATAACGGCGTTATCGGTTACAACAACACCAACAAAATCAACAGCAATACCGTTACGGATTCCGATGGCTTGATTGCAGCGACGAAGAATCGCTCTTACTCGGATTGGTATTATCCGAAACTCGCAATTAAAGTCCCGGCAGGACACCACGTTAATACCGTAATCGTTTCGTTCGAGAATATGTCTTCAAGCGATTCGATTTTGGTAGATAGTGGAAGTCTGAACCGACTCGGTATCACAGTATCGCAGGCATCTTCGAGTTATGTTGTTCTTGTATCTGGAGCGAAAGATAGGGTAGAAACTTCCACTTGGCAGAAAGCCTTGCAGAACTACGTTGGATTCCGCTCCTATGACAAAGTCAATTATTCCAAGGAAGGTATCCTTAACGGAACCTGCGGTGGTGCAACCGTAAAGTGGTTGGTGGATGAAAACCGTTTGGCGGGCGTTACTTATGACCCGGATTCCGGCCACTTCTACAAGGTAGTGGACATGGGCAACAACGTTTCTTGGGAAACAGCCCGTCAGAGAGCTGCAACCTACGATTCCGAACTCGGTATGTCCGGCTATCTGGCCGAAATCGGTTCTGCAAAGGAAAATACCCTCGTTCACAATATCGTCGGCGGTCGTAACGCCTGGCTTGGCGGCACCCGCTCCGGTAACTGGTGGCATTGGCACAACAGTAATTCCGGGTTCTGGTATACCAACTGGCAGTCGGGTGCGCAGACCGGGAATGCAAACCTGTTTATGACGCCCTCCGGAACTTGGAACTCCGGACCTGTTTCTGTTACCAATACTGTTACAGTACCTGCATGGTCAGATACATCGGATGTACTTGTAAAGGTTCAACCTCCTGCCGACAACTCGAGTAAATGGGAGCACGAAAACTATGTAGACTACTCAAAGGAAATAGCTATCCCGGAGAATTACAGAGGCAGAACGGCAACATTCCTTATCGATTATTGGCAAGCGTGGCAGTTTACTGGCGGTTGCGCCCACGGTTATTATTCCAAATATTCCGGTTTCAAATTGTCCGTAGAGGGTTGGTATGATGGAGCCTGGCACCGCATTGCAGGCGAGTGGACCGGAGGGGAATACGAAGACACATATAGCACTAGTCAAAAACTCGGACCAGACGGTGCATGGCACTATTGTATTGACCTTACCATTCCCAGTAATGTATCCTGGATTCGCACAAAGATTCAGGGCGACGGATGCTCTCAGCACTTGCAAACCGCTGTGAATGTGTTCTGTAATGGATGGACGAAGACGGTTACGGGTTATTCTAACCCTTGTACCGCCGCTGTGATTGAGTACGAGCCTCAGGCTTTAGCATTCGCTACGACTGACCATTCCGCAACGGATACGACAGTTATCGGCACGAATGCAACGTCGAACATTGTGACGAACTCGAAAATCGTGAGCGCGAACATCAAGGGCAACACGAAGGTCTATGATGGCAAACCCATCAGCCCCAGTTCCTTTGTGGTAACCGGTAGCACCACCGATGCGAACGCCTCTTTGTTCAATGTTCAAATTGAAGCGGCAGAGGTAGGAAATAATGCCGGGTACGCAACACGAAACGTAAACGGTGCGAACTACACCGATACCGGAGCTGTCAACGCGACACGCTATCACGTTACGGTATCGTTGACGCAGGAAGCTATCAATGCAGGTTGGCAGCTTGACGAAAGTCAAAGCTCGCTGGAATGTGATTTGATTATCAACCAGCGTCCTATCGATGTGTATAGCTACCACAACAACAAGACCTATGATGGCACAACTACCGGAACTATCAACGGAATCACATTCCGTGGTGCATCCGGCGACAAGGGTGTCGTCAATGGTGACTCGGTCCGCCTTAACACGACGACCGTATCGGGTACTTATATCGATAAGAACGGCTCCGCTACGATTCATAACAGTGTTTCTAACAACTCGAACAACGAATACACGATGAGCCGAAATACTGTTGTGTCCACCCTGGCAATCGTTCACGATGCTTCTTCCGACCCGCATTACAACTATATCCTCGGCAACGAGGATTACACCGGTGCTATTGCTCAGCGCCCGTTGTATCTGCATAGCCTTTACAAAGAAGACCCGAATGTTCTTCGTAATGTGAAGACGTATGACGGAACGACAGAGGCGACAATTCAGAATATTATCATTGATAACGTTCTGGACATTGATAGCATCGGACTGACTAAGGAAACGCTGTCCGGCAACTACGCCACCCGAGACGCAGGGGAGCTGTTGGACGAAAACGGTAAGGTGAAGCCAAACCGCTTGGCAAACCTGACTGAGGTTACCATTACACAGTCTGAAACTCCCGTTCTGACCAACAATCCTTACGGCGACTACTACATCGCAAGCCAGCGTTATT
>OQWM01000204.1_pt1 | contig 34060 bp, 24 predicted proteins | sample 1691531 | NCBI WGS metagenome assembly OQWM01 (sample SAMN03418257, study PRJEB22391) | human gut metagenome | biome: human-gut; feature: organic feature; material: feces | host: Homo sapiens | place: Tanzania | collected 2013-01
CCTGCTTTGCACGATTCAACGCACGAAACGCGTGCGTTTAACTTTTCCAGTTACAAAACTTGAAAAAAACTCCAATCCCACTTGAATTGATCTTGAAAATGCCTATAATAGCAGTGGACGCGAAATTGCCGTGGAAGAGAGGAGTTCTTTCGCCTTCTCCTGTGGTTTGCTTCGACATCGAAGGCGTGAGAAGTCAAGAAGACGTGTATTATTGTAAATTTCCAAGGGATGGTCTTAAATGCAATTCGAAATAGAATTTTCGTCATCAGGGTCTTCAGTTTTAGACTTCAATTATCGTTACGAACTGTCAGCCTCCTTGTATAAGGCTTTGGAGGAGTATTCTCCTACCCTTGCTCAAGATCTCCACGATGGCTCTTCGAGGAGCAGACTTAAGCTTTTTGTCTTTTCGGGACTGAGTTGTCTTCCCAAGTCGCAGGTTGTCCAGTATGGCGAGCGAAAGGGATTTCAACTCGGCAGCAAGGTTTGGATGCGTTTTAGTTCCATCATACCTGAGATTGCCTATGGTATGGCAGAGGCGCTTCAGAGAAAGAAGGACATCATTGTTCGTGGCGTTTTTCTGAAAGTTCAAAGAATATCCCTTGTTCGTCTGCCAGACTTTGCCCCTTCAACCATATACCGTCCATTTGGGCAAGTGGGGATGATTGTATGCAAGTATGAACAGGATGGGAAGCATTTCTTTCAGCTTCCCGACAATTCGGTGCAAGGCATTCCTGGATGTTCCGAGCTCATTGCCGAGAACATCCGCCATAAGTTGCTAAGGCTAAAGGATGTGAAAAACGACCTGTTTGTCAACTATCTCTCCGTGTCTGGGTTAGACGAGGAATCCCTCAGGAGTGCAAGGATTTCAGTTGACTTTCTGCCACTTGTCGAGGGAAGGGCATTCAAGACAGGTTTTTTCAGGATCAAGAATAACAGCATTCGTGCCTTTAGGGCGCCTTTCAGGCTTGTCGCTCCTGAAGCATTTCATAGGATTCTCTGGGAATGCGGTGCTGGAAATATGAACTCGCAGGGATTTGGCCTTGTAACGACTGGCTTGCAGGAGAGGAGGTAGTATTATGCTGTTGAAAAGGATGGATGAGGTTATTTCGTTGGGGGACTATGATTGCGCGGATACCTGTGATGCAGTAGATGTGTGCCTTGTGGTTCCTGTGTTGAATCCCGACGGTAATCCTCCTGTTTCTTTCAGCATTGTAGGCAATGCCCTGGTAAATCGAAAAGTGCTTCATTATGATGATGCATCGGATGGAAGCAATAAGTTTATAGGGAGCTATCAGGATTTCTATAATTCGCACAAAACATTGTCTGACGCATGCGTATACAGTGGAGGTGATAAACTCTTCAAGCAGGGAATTCCATGCTTTGGTGGCGTTGCCAAGGCTGCGGTATACTTGAGGTACTCTACAGGTGTAATCGAATTCATTCGCGGATTTGATCCGGATGCTGCAAGTATAATTGACGGCGAGTCGGAGGGGTTCAAGAAGATTCTTTCTGAGAAAAACAGCAATTATAAACTGCCTGACAAGTGGCATAAATTCAAGTCAGACAATAATAAGTGGGCACTGGTTGCTATTTGCCGACTTACGGATGGCAAGTACTTAGTTCCTTTTTTGGAACCTGGCCAAGAATCCAGTGAATACGAGGATTTGGAAGATCTTGAAATAGACGTAAAGCATTCACTTGAGCTTGCGGAATTCTTTACAATGCCAGCGAGTATTAAGAAGTATGAAACAATTAGTGACCTCTATCAAATGGGGACGGGTTTGGGGAGGAATCCTTTTGGAAGAGATATTGTTAATGACAAGGATAATGTTCCATCTGTTTCCGAATACCTCCGTCTCATGGGTGTTATACCCAAGTCTGGTCGTGATGGCATTCTCTCTTTTCTCAATAATCATTCGGACATAGAGTATCCAGTGAAGATCTATCCCTCCCCTGATACATCGAAGATGATTCTTCTGCCAGAAAAGGGAATGAAGTTCTCATCGCTTCGAAAGGTTGTGCGAAATGAGAATAGACTCCGAGAGCTCTATTTTCTGATGAAGAGCAACAAGAAAAATTCTACTGCTTTATCCAGTGAGTCTAATGAGTATGAGGAACTAAAGGCAAAACAGGCCAGTTACGTCATTTCCCTTGACAAATGCACTGTCTTCCTCGTAAATGTTGAGGGTACTCAAAAGCCAAAGCAAATAGTTCAAGACATCATTCCGTCCGTTGACCTTTTCTATTTGACTCGCTTGAATGAAATGCTGCTTGAATACAATCTTATGGGTGGCTGTAGGAATTATATGAGTATAGCAATGACCGGACAGTGTGATGCGAAGACTCCTGCTGTGTATAAATATTGGACATATCTCTTCACAAATGCTCTGCAGAAACAGGATGTCTCCGCTCATGAAGTCTTCATGCGATTTCAGCAGTTTGCCAGGGGACAGAAGGGAGAGGACTTGATTGACAAGTGGCAGGCGATGGACTACTTCCGGCTTGTCGGCTTGATTCTCCAGCTGGAGCACTTGATTTTTACAGCAAAAAACAACTATGGCCATCTGAGAGATGCGTCATTTAAGGAAGAACTTTCAAAAATAGCCAGATTTGATTTAACCCCGCAAAAAGGAGTCTTTGAAATGAGTGTTCAACAATCAATGTCGCCAGAGGATTTGATTGGCAAGGAGAACTATGATTCTCTACGAGATTGGGAAAGGCAGCGCTGGCTGAATTTCTTGAATCGTGCAAAGTATACGGCCCCAGGAAAGGATTTCGCCCTCTTCGCCCGCGGTGGACTTGTAGGCATTCTTCTGAATGGACTCTGCTATTCTGTTACGAGAGAGGGAAGACGCTTTTCCGCGACCCAGGGACGTCAAGCGACACGACTTCGTGGTCCCGAACTGACTGGGGTCTTTGTAAAGGGCGTCGATTTGCTTTCAAGGCTTGACAAATCGAATCTTTTCAATGGACAGCTTTTTCCGTTCATCAAGTCAATTGAACAGGAAAGTCTGAAGGACGCTTTCAACACAGGCCTCATTATGGGCATGGTTTTTTTTGAGGGCAAGACAAACAACACGGACACGGAGGAAGAAAATGACTAAAATAACGAAAACCTTCCCTGAGAAGGGGAACGCGTACATTCTTTTCGGCTTTGAGGCAATTCAGGCTCGCCCTAATCTTGACCCATATACATCTGCGCTTCGGATGAATGACGAGACTCGTCAGACATTCCTTTCCGATGTGCATATCAAACACCATGTCCGTCGTGGCCTCAAGGCAGAGGCTGCCGCCCGCGGTATTCCCCATGCTGAGCAGACAGTCTTCTACGAAAAGAAGGATGAAAATGGTAATAGCTGCGATTTCAAGAAGCGTCTTGAGCAGATCCGGAAGGCATTTGAAATCGAAAAGGGGAATATCTACGATGCCCTTACGCACACGCTTGACCTTCCCCTCTTCGGATATGTCCATGCCGTTGAGAAGGAGAATTTCAATGTGACAAATGCGGTCAATACACTTTTCCGGCCGATAACATTCCATGGATGTAACATCTATTTCCTGGGTAGAAACAACGCATTCCCGACCCTCAACAAGCAGGGTGAGGTCAAGGATTCTTCCGGGTCGGCCTCCGTTGACGAGCTTGAATACGGCTTTTTTCTGGCCCTGTGGGAGATCAATCTGAATATGCTACGCATCAACGCTTCGGGCAATCAGGTAATCAAATGGGATGAAAACGCACGGGCAGAGTGGCTAGGCATCCTGTTGGATGGCATGTGGCGCGCGTATACAAGCGACAGGTATCCGTCCTTCACTCAGCGTTCGCAATTTGCCCAGTTCCAGATTGGGTGGCTCCCAACAGGGGATGTCAGCTACCAGAATCCAGGGGACCTTTATGATACCCTGGCAGACGAAGATAAGATGATTCTGAACCACAATCAGGCCATGTCAGCACTGGGTAGGGTTCTGCCTGGCTTCTTAAGTGGCTGGAATTGCAATGCGGAGACTGCCTTCTTTACGAGAAAGGCCGCAAACTTTACCTGCGAACTGCCTGGAGACAAATAGGAATGCCAATAGTTCTTTTTACCTTGACAGGGGATATTGCCCTCTGGCGGAATGTGTATGATTCAATGGGGTCATATTCGACACTGGGGCCTGCTCCCTCTGCACTGGCGGGCCTATGCGGGGCGGCTTTGGGGTTTGCAGCCCCACGCTCCATGGGCGCCCTCTGTCAAGGTGAAAAGATTCCGGGCAAGAGTTCAATCTGGCCCGTTGCTCCAAAGTTGCTGGAATGGCTCAAAACAAATGACATTCATTTTGCCTGCCGATGGACTGGGGCAGACTATCCCAGGAGAATTCCATGGAATGTCAATGGATGCAAGGAAATCAAATCATCCGGCAATCTTCGCATTCAGCAACAGGTAATAGAGCATCCGTGCTATGAGGTTGCTGTGCGCTTTGGAGAGTTACTGCCCATGATTGCTGCAGAAGAGTTGTCAGATGCATTGAGAGCCCCGGCCTTCCGTCTATTTCTGGGGTGTTCCGAATGCCCTGCGATTGTTCGCGATGTACGCCTTACCGATGCTCTCCCCGACGCAACCAATTGGGCTTTTAGGCAAAATATCTCTTTGGGGGAGGTGACGCCCCTCACCTGTCTGTCTATTTCAGGTGCGACATCAGGCGAACGTCTTTCCATTGACGGTTACTGGGTTTATCCCACTAAGAATATGCCTGGAGTTGTCCAAGATACCCCATTTGTGCGTGGTTATGGCGACTAGGTGCATTTAAGTCGGAGTCTGCGGATGGAGGTGTTACTTAGTCATGGGCCAGGTTCAAACCTCCTTAAGCATTTGGAGGAGGCTGCCGCAGATGAGCGTGATCCATACGCGCGGATTGTTTTTTTATGCCACGATATTGGAAAGGCTACGGTTCCATGGCAGGAGTATATATCAAAAAAAACAAAGGATAGGCCAAGTCACGCCGCTGCGGGAGGTTTACTTGCGGCAGCTATTTTGAATATACTCAATGCAGGGTCTATCTATGTCGCGGCTGCGCTTCACTGCAATGCAGCCCATCATTCCTTCTTGTCTCATCTAGATGCGGCTCTGTTGAAGGATGTTGCGAGCATAGCAGGCGACAGACAAGCGAGAGAATTCCTACTTTGCAGGGAAAATGGCATAGCATCCCTGCTCCCAGGGGTATGTACTGATGAGATACTCAACAAAGCCTGGGATTTGTTTGTGGAGCTGGCTAATTCCCTCAGTGATGCACGAAAGGGGTTGGTCGATTTATTGGGGCAGATGGACAGCGCGATGCGTCTTGATGCATTTCTTCTTGCAAGAAAATGGCTGGGGCACCTTTGTTTTTATGATAGGCTTTCTGCTCGCAAACAGTCCAGGTTGCAGGAGGGTGACATTCCTGCCTACGGGAAGGTATTTGGCTCAAAGCCCTTTCGTAAGCGTCCATCAAGGCGGCTTCCGAGTGGAGGCAATCGGTTATTTAGTCTAAGGAGTGAATTGTGTGAGGGCTTTTTGGGGCTTGTGTCAAATCCACGAAGTGAGTCGCCGTTTTATTTCATTGACGCTCCGACTGGGATGGGTAAGACAGAAACCATGCTTCAGGGGGCAGAGATGCTGCTTGAGAGGTTCGGGCTAGAGCGGATCGTCTATGCTGTCCCGCAGGTTTCAATTGCAGACCAAATATTCGAGGAATACTTTGGCAACGCAGTCTCGGCCCAGATTTGGAATTATAAACGAAGGGAAAAAAGTTACGAGAAGGGATGTAATCCCTCCGATGAAGAGAGTAACGTCTCTGACATATTTGCCTTACAGATGGAGAAGCATCCATTCTCCGAGAGTTACGATGTTACAACATTTAATCAAGTCATGTTGTCTATGCTTCATCCCGATAGAGTGCGATGCACGCGCTATCGCGGATTATGCAACTCTGTAATAATCATGGACGAATTTCATAAGCTGCCAATGAAGATCCTCCCTCTCTTCTTTTCTGCAGCAAGAGAATTTGCCAAAGTCGAAAACAGCATTTTCATCTTTGGATCTGCCACACCATTTGAACAACTGGAGTATTGGGGTATCCAGGACGCGAATAGCCTGAACAAGGCGGAGACTTCCAAACTCTATTCAGACGAAATAGTCAACAATAGGCGGGAGTATGTCTCACTTGGAAAACTTACAATCGACGAACTGATAGAGTCTATAGACGAAAGGCATGAGAAGAGGCCTTCCGAGAATCTATTGGTCGTCGTCAATCTCGTGGCCCTGGGATCATGGCCATTGAGAAAGCATTTCTGTGGAGGATACAATCCCTGGCGGGATGCAGGTGTAACGACAGGCAACGGGAGGAGTTTGTTCGTTCTTGATGGCTTGACTCCACCTGCGCTTCGCAGGGACATTGTCTTGAGGTGCAAGGAGCAGATGAGGCAGGGTGGAGTTACGCTTGTGTCTACCCAGATGGTTGAAGTTGGAGTGGATTTGGATTTTGATGCCGCAATAATCGATTACCAGGGGCTTGCATCCATCATTCAACGAGGGGGGCGCGTCGGCAGGGAAGGGCGTAAAGATGAGGATGGCAATACCAAACCGTGCGATGTGTCTGTTTTCTCGCTTGTTGTTAAGGATGGCGATACATCCTTTGATCGTCTTTTGAGAGCTTATGCAGAGTCCTCCCTTTCCAGAGAAATTCTGAATGAATCAACTATTAATAGATTTGCTGACGAAGAAAAGAAGTTTTTCAGGAGGTGGATGGCTGATTCAAGGTTCAAGGATCAGGATTTGACCGAAAAACTCCGCGATATCCAGATAAAGGTCTTTAGGAATAAGGAAACAAGTAATCTTTGGGAAGATTTTTTTCTAAATGAGCAAATAAGCTCGAACCTTGGATTATGTTTTGAAAATGCTCAATTTCTTGCGGATCTTGGAGGTGTAGACTATGGCGTTGACATAGTAGTTCTTCCCGATATCACGATTGCCAACCATCTTATTAATGATCTTTCCAATAAGGTTAATTCTAATAATAGTTCTTTAGACGAGAGAATTGAGTTCCGTAGGATACTCACGGATTATAGTGTATCCATAAATCCATCTCTGAAGGATGAACTGACGATTAACAGTCATTTTTGGGGTATTGTTTCGACTCCCGAACCTGTTAGTGTCTATGTTATTGATTCGTCTATCATATAAATACGTATGGACATTCACATAACAGGAACCGAGATTGCCTACCTGTACGTATGCAGAAGGAAACTATGGTTTTTTCATAATGGCATGCGTCCTGAACCAGAGAACGAATTGGTTCTGATTGGGCGAATTATCCATGAGAATTCTTTTTCTCGCATGGACAAGGAATTGAGGATAGGGGATGTGGGTGTTCTCGATTGGGCAGAATTTGAGGATGGGATCATTCACGAGACAAAGAAAGGGCATCATACGTCTGCCGACAGGGCTCAAGTTTGTTTCTATATGAAGACACTTTCTGACAATGGGGTCTTTGTTCGAGGTGCTAAAATACATTTTCCGAAGCAACGAAGGATTGTGGAAATACCCTGGGATGACAAGATGCGTGATAAGGCAGAGTGCGACATTGAAGAAGTACACAGGGTTGTGTCAAGTGAATTTCCAGAGAAGGCCGTAAGGCGTCCGGCTTGCAAAAAGTGTGCCTATGAAGAAATCTGTTTCGCATGAATCTCTATCTGACAAAATCAGGACGCTTGCGTAGAAAGGACAATACACTCTCTTTTGAGTTGGTGTCTTTCCCAGAAGCGACAGAAGAATGCCTTGACGCGATTGATTGTGGGGGTGCGCAAGATGAACAACTCGAGGAACTGCCCGCATCAACAAAATATGCACTTCCAATAGAGTCCATCAATGCGGTTTATATTTTTGGCGAAGTGTCTTTCAATGCCCGTTTGATGAATTTTCTTGCACAGAGGCATGTTCCCGTGCATCTCTTCAATTATTTCGGCCATCATACAGGGACATTTCTTCCTCATGCCGAGCAGTTGTCGGGAAATCTGGTCATCAAGCAGTCCTTGATATTTGAGAGTCTGGATAAACGCCTTTATATTTGCCGCCAATTGTTGTCTTCTGTCATTCATAACATTCATTCTGTGGTTGCGTACTACGAAAGGAGGATTAAGTCACCTGCTCTTACAGAGTTGTCAAATGAGATACCCAAATACGAAAAGTGCCTCTACGATGCCCGATCTCCGGAGGAGTTGATGGGGATTGAAGGACGGGTAAGGCGTCTATATTACCAGTGCTGGCACTTTTGGCTTGGTGAGATCGCGAAGAATTTCAGGCGCATCTATCATCCGCCAGATACACCATTGAATTCGCTAGTCTCATTTCTTAATTCTCTCCTATATACAACATGCGTGAGCGAGTTATATCGCACAGCACTCTACCCCGGCATCTCATATCTGCACTCCCCTCAAGCACGAAGGTATTCATTAGCCTTGGATTTGTCCGAACCATTCAAACCAGTAATGGTGGACAGAATGGTCTTCCGACTCTTGAATAGCAGAGCTATCTCGGATTCAGATTTTTTGCCACACACAAACGGCTTTATTCTTTCAGACGATGCAAGAAAAAGAATCCTGGCGGAATGGGATGCGCTCATAAGAGAAACGGTCTTCTATAAAAACCTGGACAGGTCAGTCTCCTACCGCCAGCTTATACGTCTTGATTGCTACAAATTAATAAAACATCTGCTCGAAGAAGAGGAATTCAAACCCTTCCGAATGGAGTATTAATATGTTCTTGCTCATCGTATATGATACTGAACAGAAGAATTGCGCAAGATTGCACAAGTTGCTGAAGCGCTACCTCAATTGGAATCAGAACTCGGTATTCGAGGGTAGTGTGACCAGGGCACAATACACGGAAATTCGAATGCTTCTTGAAAAGGAGCGTGCAAAAAACAGTCATATCACATTATATTGCATCGAGTCCGAATGTATCGTTGAACGAGAAGTGCTTGGCGATGCAAAGGGTAATGTCTCAAATATTATCTAACTGATTCACTACAAAATGGTTACATCACCGGATACCGACAGAACAGCCTACGCTGAATAGATGGAATTCTAAAGAAATCATATGACATTTCGACCGTGACGAATATCTCCTGAAGGCTATTCGCCGCAGGGTCTCAATCCAACCGTAGTGGTTTTGAAACCCATTGTCCTGTGGAGGCGGCCCGGTCGTGGAATCACGTCTCAATCCAACCGTAGTGGTTTTGAAACCCCGCATGGCGAAGGCCGTCCAGGCGGCCGGCCTCGGTCTCAATCCAACCGTAGTGGTTTTGAAACCCAAGGATGCCGCCCACGTCGATCGTGGACGCGGCGGTCTCAATCCAACCGTAGTGGTTTTGAAACAGACCAGATAAATGACGAGGAGGAGGTGCTGGCGAAGTCTCAATCCAACCGTAGTGGTTTTGAAACTGGAAAAGGAGAAAGCGGAGATGACGGAGCAGACAGTCTCAATCCAACCGTAGTGGTTTTGAAACGCAGTATTCCACTACGGATGCCAGCAACGAGAACAAGTCTCAATCCAACCGTAGTGGTTTTGAAACTCCTCACTATCATCTTATGGTTTTCGGTTTGTCTCTTGTCTCAATCCAACCGTAGTGGTTTTGAAACGGCGATACGTTCACGCTTGACGCTTCTGTTGTTGCTGTCTCAATCCAACCGTAGTGGTTTTGAAACGTGTTTCCAGACAAGACGATTAGGGACAAAAAAGAAGTCTCAATCCAACCGTAGTGGTTTTGAAACGATAGCGCATCCACTTGCCCGTGAAGGCAGTCGCATGTCTCAATCCAACCGTAGTGGTTTTGAAACTGCAGTCGCGTTCCTTCCACCGCCTCCGGCGATGACGTCTCAATCCAACCGTAGTGGTTTTGAAACCTATCAGCGCACGCACCTGGTCTGCGTTGAGGTATTGTCTCAATCCAACCGTAGTGGTTTTGAAACTACATCAACAGGGGATTGTATCCAGCGGCTTCATAGGTCTCAATCCAACCGTAGTGGTTTTGAAACTGGGACGGATACAATTAAGGTCGTAGAACGCATCAAGTCTCAATCCAACCGTAGTGGTTTTGAAACAGCATGTCCATGCCAGCGCCGAACAAATCGGAAAGGTCTCAATCCAACCGTAGTGGTTTTGAAACTCTACTTCTGGCGCCACAGGGGCAGAAGCTTCACCAGGTCTCAATCCAACCGTAGTGGTTTTGAAACCTCTATTTGCATACAGTGCCCCAGTCATCTGGCACTGGTCTCAATCCAACCGTAGTGGTTTTGAAACTCCTGCCGTTGGTTTGCGTTGGTTCGAGCGTAACTAGTCTCAATCCAACCGTAGTGGTTTTGAAACAGCACCTCCGGGCGCTGGAGCCTCGCGTCAGGAGACGTCTCAATCCAACCGTAGTGGTTTTGAAACCAGACTTACAAGACTGCTTTTTCTGCTGGCAAATTGAGTCTCAATCCAACCGTAGTGGTTTTGAAACCGTTCTCAACCTCCTGTTTTCCGTGGTGAGTCTCCGTCTCAATCCAACCGTAGTGGTTTTGAAACTTGGCAAGAGTTTTGTGGAGAACAAGAACAACCTGGTCTCAATCCAACCGTAGTGGTTTTGAAACTGAAAAAGACCCTTATCGCGATATGCTGCGCACTCGTCTCAATCCAACCGTAGTGGTTTTGAAACAAAATCATAAGGTGATAGTGCGGACGGGAACCATTGGTCTCAATCCAACCGTAGTGGTTTTGAAACAGTTTGAGAAGCGAAAAATCGGAAGGATGCTTGCCAAGTCTCAATCCAACCGTAGTGGTTTTGAAACTGCCGACATCGACAAAGTCGGCGGCTCTGGAGATTGCGTCTCAATCCAACCGTAGTGGTTTTGAAACCACCAACACGGTCAACCAGGTGCTCAGCATGACGAGTCTCAATCCAACCGTAGTGGTTTTGAAACCAATTATACCACAAGCCGCCTTCGTGGGTGGAAACAGTCTCAATCCAACCGTAGTGGTTTTGAAACTCGTTTGATAGCCAGGTTGGCAGTCAGAATCTCGAGTCTCAATCCAACCGTAGTGGTTTTGAAACAATGTGACTATGCCTCGTTGCAGTATCAAGAGGCCGGTCTCAATCCAACCGTAGTGGTTTTGAAACTCCATCCACTCCTTAACAGCACAGATTATTCTCTCTGTCTCAATCCAACCGTAGTGGTTTTGAAACGATGTCTAACGAAATTGGTTGTTTTTTAACACTTAGTCTCAATCCAACCGTAGTGGTTTTGAAACGTAGTCAAGAGACTTACTATAGGTAGAGCGAAGCTCAGTCTCAATCCAACCGTAGTGGTTTTGAAACTTGTATTTGCATACAGTGCCTCAGTCGTCTGGTACGTCTCAATCCAACCGTAGTGGTTTTGAAACAATTAGATTATAAGCGCGGAGCGGCAAAGACTGGACGTCTCAATCCAACCGTAGTGGTTTTGAAACCCAGGTGCTTAGCCCACTCGATGTGCCTGTCGCGCTCGTCTCAATCCAACCGTAGTGGTTTTGAGACATTTGGTTATGTCGATGGCACTGGTTTTCATTTTTGGTCTCAATCCAACCGTAGTGGTTTTGAAACTTTTTCAATACGCTGATTCTGCTTCCTCTGCTCATTGTCTCAATCCAACCGTAGTGGTTTTGAAACTTGGAAAGCCCTTGGCTTTATCTCGGTCGGTACTGTCGTCTCAATCCAACCGTAGTGGTTTTGAAACACTTTGAGTCCTAAATTCATTGAGGAAAATCCGCCTGTCTCAATCCAACCGTAGTGGTTTTGAAACGATGCGTCCATGTCTGGTCTTTCTGCAGATGTGAATGTCTCAATCCAACCGTAGTGGTTTTGAAACTGCTTATATAGCAAGACTTCGACTTTGCCTTTATTCAGTCTCAATCCAACCGTAGTGGTTTTGAAACGTCGACAAGGACGGGAAGCACCCGTCCTGGAGCGACGTCTCAATCCAACCGTAGTGGTTTTGAAACGGGCTATTCGGTGTTCCGCGCCGCCGACGGCGAGTGTCTCAATCCAACCGTAGTGGTTTTGAAACTGACCATAGCCTCCGTCACAAGACCATCCGTAACCTGTCTCAATCCAACCGTAGTGGTTTTGAAACCACTGATGTCCAGGATGTCTGCGAGGAACTCCAAGCGGTCTCAATCCAACCGTAGTGGTTTTGAAACCGGAGAAGGACGGAAGCGCGTTTGCGGCGAAGAGGTGTCTCAATCCAACCGTAGTGTTTTTGAAACACGGGGTGAGGAAGGCGTGGAACATCGTGGGTGAGGTCTCAATCCAACCGTAGTGGTTTTGAAACTATCAAGAAGAATATCAACGAAATCGGCGACCCTCGTCTCAATCCAACCGTAGTGGTTTTGAAACTTGCACCTCCAACGGCTGCGCCTCTCCCATCCTGCGGTCTCAATCCAACCGTAGTGGTTTTGAAACTTCATCATCAAGTTCTTACGCTACTTCCTTTTGTAGGTCTCAATCCAACCGTAGTGGTTTTGAAACCTGTGCGAGGAGGGGGTTGAGGCGGCCAGAATCGACGTCTCAATCCAACCGTAGTGGTTTTGAAACCAGTCATAAGCCCTGCATGCGACGGCGAACAACGGCGTCTCAATCCAACCGTAGTGGTTTTGAAACCGGAATGCAGATTGTCGGGGAGTACTGCGACTCCAGTCTCAATCCAACCGTAGTGGTTTTGAAACCGGCTCCTGTCCGTGGTAGTCCACATTCTCGATGTGTCTCAATCCAACCGTAGTGGTTTTGAAACTTGACCATCTTTGACTGCGCCTCCTCGGCATCCTTGGTCTCAATCCAACCGTAGTGGTTTTGAAACTTGAGAAACTCCCTCCAGAAGGGGTTCTCCTTATAGGTCTCAATCCAACCGTAGTGGTTTTGAAACATTGACTATGTTGCTTATTTTTGTATAAACTACAACGTCTCAATCCAACCGTAGTGGTTTTGAAACGATCGCGCTCAAGGTGATCAACAGGTGCGTCACGGAGTCTCAATCCAACCGTAGTGGTTTTGAAACATTGCCTCAGCCCCCTCCGTCAATGATCCGTAAGCCGTCTCAATCCAACCGTAGTGGTTTTGAAACTAACGCGCATTATCCGCACTCACGGGTGCGCTAGGTCTCAATCCAACCGTAGTGGTTTTGAAACTTACCAAATTCTGACTTTGCAACTGCATCATTATACTGTCTCAATCCAACCGTAGTGGTTTTGAAACATTGCTCAATTGACTCAAACTTATATGGCGAGACCTGTCTCAATCCAACCGTAGTGGTTTTGAAACACTTCATTAGACATTTGATACTCGTGACAACACCTAAGTCTCAATCCAACCGTAGTGGTTTTGAAACACAAGGAAAAGTACACAATTCCATATTGTGGATTACTGTCTCAATCCAACCGTAGTGGTTTTGAAACTCAATGTCGCATGTTTCACAGGCTTCTGTGGATAAGTCTCAATCCAACCGTAGTGGTTTTGAAACCCTCGTCTGGGAACACTGGGAAAACATGTGTGGTGAGTCTCAATCCAACCGTAGTGGTTTTGAAACAAACGAATCAACGATGAATTGGGGAGCATCAGAAACGTCTCAATCCAACCGTAGTGGTTTTGAAACGTGTCCAGTTTGACTTGCATGATGTCCAGGCTTTGCCCGTCTCAATCCAACCGTAGTGGTTTTGAAACGAAGTGGATTATCCCGCGTATCCGGGCACGGTGCCGCGTCTCAATCCAACCGTAGTGGTTTTGAAACAGTCCATTGAGCAGTTCGCCGTCCACGCGTGCCTTCGTCTCAATCCAACCGTAGTGGTTTTGAAACACGAGGAAAACGCGCCGTCTGCGCTGCGGGATTGCGTCTCAATCCAACCGTAGTGGTTTTGAAACCTTCAAACGCACTTTTCTGCATGTTGCATGCCTCTGTCTCAATCCAACCGTAGTGGTTTTGAAACCTTGCCGTCCTTGTGGCTGATTCCCAGGCTGGCGTGTCTCAATCCAACCGTAGTGGTTTTGAAACCAGCTCATCCGCGCGTTGCCTTGCGCGTGCGTATGCAGTCTCAATCCAACCGTAGTGGTTTTGAAACAAATCGTCGATGATGAGGTCGAGCGAGTGTTCGTGGAGTCTCAATCCAGCCGTAGTGGTTTTGAAACATGCGCGGTGGTATTCGCCTGTAACTGTTTCCATTCGTCTCAATCCAACCGTAGTGGTTTTGAAACTCACAAAGAACATGAGGGACTGCAAGACCAGTCACGAGTCTCAATCCAACCGTAGTGGTTTTGAAACAAATAGTCACCGAGAGAGTCAGTATCACACTTGCCGTCTCAATCCAACCGTAGTGGTTTTGAAACTCGCATACGTCAGGGATACTTAGGCGAAGAAAATCGTCTCAATCCAACCGTAGTGGTTTTGAAACAGCGCCAATTACACATTTTCGCAGTTGCCGGAAGTGGTCTCAATCCAACCGTAGTGGTTTTGAAACTTTTCCCCGACGAGTTTCGGGAGGCCTGGAGTCGCGGTCTCAATCCAACCGTAGTGGTTTTGAAACCTTCATCCAGCCGTCCCAGGTCTGGGCAAGGCCGCGTCTCAATCCAACCGTAGTGGTTTTGAAACATGTCAATCATTTGTCTAGTTCCTCCACTATCTTTGGTGTCTCAATCCAACCGTAGTGGTTTTGAAACGTCCTTAACAAGGAGATCTATTATCAAGGTCCAGAGTCTCAATCCAACCGTAGTGGTTTTGAAACGCGTCCGACCATGTTGTGTTCAGTGCGTTGATGTCGTCTCAATCCAACCGTAGTGGTTTTGAAACACAGGCAGTTCCGCGACGGCGTCGGCGTCCAGGAGCGTCTCAATCCAACCGTAGTGGTTTTGAAACGAGCTTCTAGGTTCTTTTTCCGTTCCTCTTTACCTTGTCTCAATCCAACCGTGGTGGTTTTGAAACGATGCTCGCCTTCAGCGTCCAAAGGTTCTAGGTTCTGTCTCAATCCAACCGTAGTGGTTTTGAAACCGATTGTCATGTGGAGGCGGCCTGATCGTGGCATCAGTCTCAATCCAACCGTAGTGGTTTTGAAACATGCTCCGAGTGCAGTTCCGATAATGCCAGTGGTAGTCTCAATCCAACCGTAATGGTTTTGAATTGTCCCCATCTGTAACCCCTATATTCGCCCTTGACCTTGTCTCACTCCAACTGCGGAAATCTTCAAGACATAGTCGGTGGAAATGAAAAGATGTCGCCTCGACCTGCTGGAAAATCCTGGTGCTTAGTAGATGTCCTTGGGACCCCAAGGCATGCCGGCCAGAAGTTCGCCGTACCACTTTTTATATTCCCCTGTCTCGTTCAATTCCATGTATAACTCAGGGATTCTCTTCGCACTGCTCATTCTAAGCTTGTATGCTGTTCCATACAATTCCAGAAACGGCCTAACTTCCTCGATTTCGATGTCATTTGCCAGTTCCTGGATGGTTCCTGGATAGTCTGCAAACGCCGCCCCAGCATCCCGGATAGGGTAGAACTTCCCGGTTATCCTGTCTTCGACGGTATACAGGCTACCGTCAAATTTAGTAACGGTTACAAAATAGCGCTTCATGCTTTCATTCTCCATGTCAATAATATAGTATAATAATATGAACAAGATACCGCCTAGTGATAAATATGCCGTTTATTCGTTACTGCAGATAGTTGTAGATTCCGATAAATAATTACAGGAGCAGAGGGAAGTAGAGGACAGGGGGCAGGTTTTTGCCAAGACCTGTGTTAAACACGCACTCCCATCCAGGAGACGGGGGAGATGTTGTTCGGGGCCTTCGCTCTACGCAGGCTCACCCGAATTTGAAAAAGCATTGAGAATCGTTGGCTGCTTGATATGAAACCATGATGCCACACCGAACCTTTCATTCGCAACGTCATGCCTTTCGCTTCCGTGCCGCATGAACGCGATGAGGGAGCATAACGCGTTACAAGAGGGAGTCACGCCAGGAGACGGAGATTCTATCCTCTTGTAGTCTTACAACTATCATGGAATAAACAGGATAGATTGGTGACCCGAGGGAGATTCGAACTCCCGACCCCCTGCTTAGAAGGCAGATGCTCTATCCGACTGAGCTATCGGGTCATGTCATAATTTTCCCCTGACAAACTGTCGCCTTTGGGAATTTGCAAACCATAAGTCCATTTCGTTGGTTTTCAAGTAGTGGCGTAGTGTTTTGGGGTGATATTGTGGCGTGGTGTGTCCCCGTGGCGTGACAAATTGTCGCGAGTTCCTTGATTACGGGAGCATCCCATTCATGGCACGTCCCTTGCTATGCGGAGAAGGTTTCCACTTGAAATCAGGATTTTACATAGGAGGTAACGATATGAACTTTGATCAATTCACAGTAAAATGCAGAGAGGCTGTCAGCACTGCCCAGCAGACAGCCGCCAAGTTTCACCACCAGGAGTTGACTGGACTTCACCTGCTGTATGGTCTTTTGTCCCAGGAGAATGGCCTTGCGTCCTCCATCCTTGGCAGGATGGGTGTTGACGTGAACCGTTTGACTGCTTCGGTCGAGGGGGAGATGGCCAAGCTTCCCCGTGTTTCAGGCGACAATGTCCAGGTGTATGTCGGCAGCGAGTTGAACCAGGTTCTTACGAAGGCTGACAAATGGCGTGAGGACTTCAAGGATCAATTTGTGAGTGTCGAGCACCTGCTTCTTGGACTGGCGTCCGTTGGTGGCAAGGCGAAGGAGCTCCTTTCCGCGTATCAGGTAGTGGAGTCTGGCTTGCTCAACGCAATCAAGGAAGTCCGTGGCAACCAGCGTGTCACCAACGACGATCCCGAGGCCACCTACGAGGCCTTGAGCAAATACGGTCGTGACCTCACCCAGGCTGCCCGCAAGGGCAAGCTGGATCCTGTCATTGGTCGTGACGAGGAGATTCGCCGTGTTGTCCAGATTCTTTCCAGGAGGACGAAGAACAACCCGGTGCTCATTGGCGAGCCTGGCGTAGGCAAGACGGCGATTGTCGAGGGTCTTGCCAGCCGTATTGTCCAGGGTGACGTTCCTGAGGGTCTGAAGAACCGTCGTCTGATTTCCTTGGACATGGGCGCCCTGGTAGCCGGTGCCAAGTATCGTGGCGAGTTTGAGGAGCGTCTCAAGGCTGTCCTGAACGAGGTTACCAAGTCCGATGGTCAGATCATCCTTTTCATTGACGAGCTTCACACGGTTGTGGGTGCTGGTGCCGGCGATGGTTCGATGGATGCCGGCAACATTCTCAAGCCCATGCTGGCCCGTGGCGAACTTCACTGCATTGGCGCCACCACGTTGAACGAATACCGGAAGTACATTGAGAAGGATCCTGCCCTGGAGCGTCGTTTCCAGACGGTTCTGGTGGAGCCTCCCAGCGTTGAGGATACCATTTCGATTCTGCGTGGTTTACGGGAGCGCTACGAACTTCACCATGGCGTGACCATCAGGGATTCCGCGCTTGTGGCTGCGGCAGTTCTTTCCGACAGATACATCACCGACAGATTCCTGCCTGACAAGGCGATTGACCTGGTGGACGAGGCGGCCGCGCGCCTCAGGACTGAGATTGACTCCCGTCCTTCCGAGTTGGACGAGGCGATTCGCCGCCGCACCCAGCTTGAGATTGAGCGTTCCGGTCTTTCCAAGGAGAAGGACGACGCCTCCCGTGAGCGTCTGGAGCGTGTTGAGAGCGAGCTTGCCGAGGTGAGGGAGAAGGCCTCCGCCCTTGAGAAGCGCTGGGAGGAGGAGAAGAATTCCATTGGCGAACTCCGCAAGGTCAAGGAATCAATCGAGCTGGCCAACAGGCAGCTTGACAATGCAATACGCAAGGGCGACCTTGAGACTGCGGGCAAGTTGCGTTACAGCACGATTCCAGGGCTCGAGGCCCAGCGCAAGAGCCTTGAGGAGAAGGGCAAGGCCGCCAAGGAGGGCCGTCTGCTGCGCGAGGAGGTCGATGACAACGACGTGGCTGAAATCATCAGCCGCTGGACCCACATCCCCGTGTCGAAGCTGATGCAGGGCGAGCGTGAGAAGCTGCTTTCGCTTCCAGAGAAGCTCCACCAGAGAGTGGTTGGGCAGGACGAGGCAGTCAACGCAGTCTCCGAGGCAATCCTCAGGGCTCGTGCGGGGCTTCAGGATCCCAATCGACCGATTGGCAGCTTCCTCTTCCTGGGACCCACCGGCGTCGGCAAGACCGAACTTGCCAAGACCCTGGCCGCCGACCTATTCGACGACGAGCGTGCGATGATCAGGATTGACATGAGCGAGTACATGGACAAGTACACTGTCTCCAGGCTTGTCGGTGCGCCTCCAGGATATGTCGGCTACGATGAAGGCGGCCAGCTCACCGAGGCCGTCCGCAGGCGTCCCTACAGCGTCGTCCTCTTCGACGAGCTTGAGAAGGCCCACCCGGATGTCTTCAACATCCTTCTGCAGGTGCTTGACGACGGACGTCTGACCGACTCGCACGGCCATGTGGTCGACTTCAAGAACACGGTCATCATCATGACGAGCAACATCGGTTCCGCGGAGATTGTCGACGCGAAGGACGACTCCCAGGGGCAGGTGCGCGACAAGGTGATGGCTCTGCTGAAGAACCACTTCCGCCCCGAGTTCCTCAACCGTCTCGACGACATCGTAGTCTTCCATCGTCTTGACGAGTCCAACATCGAGAAGATTGTCACGCTTCAGATCAACGCCCTTAAGAAGCGCATGGAGGGCATGCGGATTGCGCTGGATGTCACTCCGGAGGCTGTCAAGTCCCTTGCCAAGGAGGGATACGATCCTGTGTATGGTGCGCGTCCTCTCAAGAGGGTCATCATCCACAGGCTTGAGAATCCTCTCTCCAAGATGATTCTCGCCGGCAAGGTGAAGGAGGAGCAGGTTGTCCGCGTGGACGCACCCGCCGACTCCGACTCCGACTATATCTTCAATGTGAAGTAGGGTGAAGTAGGGAGAAGGGAGGAGAATGGAGAGGGTAGTGCGTGGGCACTATGCAGTGGGCTTCCGCCAAGGTAGGGAGAAGGGAGAAGAATGGAGAGGGTAGTGCGTGGCCACTATGCAGTGGGCTTCCGTTACGGATCGCACGGCGTTGCCGTGCGAGGCGCGCCCGCGCGCGCCAGCCACGCACTTATCCCTCCATTCTCCTCCCTGTTCTCTACTTTTTAAGTTCTTCTTGGATTTTTCCTGCGAGGGAGTTTAGTTTATCGAGATAGAACGGGACATTTTCGTCCCGGTTCATTTCATTTGCCTCTTCCTCGAGTTTACTGTTTTCCACGACTGCCACGCTCTTCTTTGTTCCGGTCACGTAGTACCTGACCGTGTCTCCCGCCTTTTTTTCGTTTTTGGAGCGTTCCGCCAGTTCATAGACGGCGGAGCGTTTTCCCTTTCCCGATGCGAGTGCGCTCCTATATGCGTTGACGCTTTGCGTGAGATACTCCTTTCGCAGGAAGTCCTTTATAGGCAAGGTTCGGTTCTGGATTGCCTCCGCGTACCTTTGTTGGAGTTGCGAGAGATCCCTGGAGTCATTCAGCAGGATTTCCTCGACTGCCTCCCTGATGAATCTGCCCAGGAAAGGCTCCAGGCCCCGGGAGCGCAGTGCGGCGCCGTGCAGGATGATTCTCCCGTCCTCCTCGAGAAGCGCGTAGTTCTTGCTCTTGTATGAGAACATCGCCTTGAAGAGTCCGTCGAGTTCCACCTCGATTCCCTTTGGGAGATTTTGCTGGATTGCGGACAGCATTGAATCGGGCGTTGCTCCTTTGGGTGGCAGGAAGTAGATTCCGTCCGTGTCCATCTCGATGATTATCGAGCCGTTATTCTCCAGGAGTCCCTTCATGTGTGTAAGGATTTCGCGTCCTTTTGCGGTGACCTTCTGGGCGAGTGCGTAGTCATTGAATGTGCCCTGTGAGAATCCCAGGTATCCGTAGAAGGAGTTGATGAGTATTTTGAAGGAGTTCTGGAGTGCCTGGAACTCATCGCGAAGCGCGGGTGTAGCGGCGGTTTTAGCGGCATCCTTCGCCTGAAGGCGGAACTCGCGGAACTGTTCGAGGAGATGCGAAAAGACCCCGAGGCGGTCGCTTGCCGGGGATGATTTGTCCATGAGCAACACGGATGGATAGAGTGACCGTACATCAAGATGCCATGCTGGGCGGAAGACTCCCGTCGACTCTGCGGAGGTGAGTGCGCCTTCGAATGGGACGGGATTCTGGGGTGCCGGCAGGGCGCCTTTCCTGTCCAGATATGCGGCGCACAGCATTGCATCGATTCGCGTCGCATTTCCCCTGAGGACGCAGTTCTGGTAGGAGAACGGCAGAAGCTGCGTCTGGTAGAAATAGCTTGGCGAGATGATTTTCGAGAGTCCGTCGGTCTCCCGGACATCGTCGAGATTGTATTCGGCGACCTCCGTGGGATTTGCGTCATACCTGGCCGTCAGTTCGTCCCCGGGGATGTAGACTCTGCCTTCGCGGGCGATTCCGTAGAACTTCGCAGCGTACTTGAGTCCGTATGACTCCATGTCCCGCCTTGACACGTCTGCCAGCATCACCAGGTGGTATGTGTCGACGATATGCCGTCCGTATGCGTCATAGCGTTTGTAGTTGACCGTGCGTTCCGCGATGTTCAGCCTGCTTTGGCGGCTTGTCGCGCACCTTCCGCATCTTCCGATGGCGAATGGAATCCTGTATCTCCGGCATCGCTTTTCAAGGTAGTCCAGGTCGAAGGAGAAGAGATTGTGTCCTTCCAGGACATCCGGATCCCGTTTCTGCATTGTTTCGATGACAGTTTTGAGGAGTCCCTCCTCGCCGCCGCATTCTGCCGTCGAGAAGCAGTGTTCGAAGCCATCCGTGTCCTTCAGCGCAACCATGAAAATCTCGTCGCCGGGTTCCATTGCGTTGCAGAATACTCCCGGGACGCTGCTTCTGCACTCGATATCGAGCTGCATTCTCCTCAGTTCGCAGAACTCCATTCCCCTGAAGAGGCGTATTCGGAGGTCGATCATCGCCTGTTGGATTCGGTCTGAGAAGACCCTGTATGGCGCCAGTGGGGATGAGGGCGATTGGCCGGTGAGCTTTTTCAGATCCTTCAGGGCTGCGTCATACTCCTGCCATGTGTTGAAGGAGACCTTGCAGCGATGGAATCCCGGACCGCTGAGCATCTCGGGCGCCGCGCCCTTTCCGAGGCTGGCGGCCAGCTCCGGGCCTGAGACAAGCAGCCACGGCCTGTAGGGGAGGGTGGCAGTCTCCACGGCGGAGCCATCCTCCGTGCGCCTGAAGACCTGGACCGTCCCGTCGTCTGCCACCTCCAGCGCGACAACGCGCGACATGGGGGCTGGGATGACCTCTTCCAAAGACGAGATGAGTGGATTCATTGGTTGCTCCATCGTGAAGGAATTATCTTAACCTGGTGTCGTTGGCGTGCGGCGGGCCTCTTGGCGTCGTCACGTCTAGAATTTAGCATAGGTTGTTTTGTTCAGGCATTTTTTCTACACGGATGCGACTGGGGGGCAGAGTATTTTCGAGAGAGCGCGGGCACATTTGGTTGCGTTGCGACTTCCTTGCCTTGCTCATAGAGGCTCTGCTTCTTGCGGTGGGCGTCGCATTCATCTACTGTGCCGGTGCCGAGGTGGGGGGCGACCTGGCTGGCAAGTGGAGCCGCCAGCTTGTCTGGATTTGCCTTGGCGGCGGTCTCTATGTGGTGACGGCCTCCGTGGACTACCACTTCTGGTGTCGGAAGGGATTATGGTCATATCTTGCTGGAGTTCTGCTACTTGTGATAGTTCTTGTCTTTGGCAAGACACTTAACAACACCCGTGGATGGCTTCGTGTGCCAGGCATAGGGTTCCTGCAGCCAGTCGAGCTGGCGAAGCCCCTCACCCTTGTCTTCCTGGCGTGGCTTGGGACGCGCCCCGCGTTAAGAAACAGCCGGCTTGGTGAATGGCTTCCCGTCCTGGCGCTCTTTGGCGTGACGCTTGTCCCCGTATTCCTGATTTTTCTCCAGCCGGACATGGGGACTGCGCTTGTATTTCTTCCCGTGACCTTTGCCCTGGCGTTTTTGACCGGATTTCGGAAGAGGTGGTTTTTGCTTGGCGCCGGGATTCTGCTTTTCCTTCTGCCCTTTGCCTTTGCCAGCCTGAGCCCCTACCAGAAGGATCGTGTCAAGGTCTTCATCGCCACTCCGTCTCAGAAGCTTGTCCAGGTGGTGAAGGCCGTCGTTCCGGAATCGACGGCGGTTCGGCTCCAGGCGTCCCTGGACGGATTTCTGGCTCCTGCCGACGGGCAGAGCCGTCGTGACGACTGGAACGCCGTCCAGAGCATGCTTGCCGTCGGCTCCGGGGGGCTTACGGGCAAGGGATACCTGAAGGGCTCCCAGCATGTGCTTGGGTATCTTCCAAAGACCATTGCACCCACGGATTTCATCTTTTCGGTGATTGCGGAGGAGACAGGCTTTCTTGGTGGAGGCGCGGTGATTGCCTTGTTTGCAATCCTGATTCTCTGCTTTTGCAGGACAGCCCTTTTGGCGCGGGACCGCCTCGGTTGCTTCCTTGCCTTTGGGGCGGCCGTGTTTTTCGCGACCCATGCGTTGGTCAATATTTCCATGACGATTGGCGCGGCTCCGATTGTGGGGATTCCGTTGCCATTCGTGAGTTATGGAGGTTCCTTCATGTTGGGAACCATGATGCTGGCGGGGCTTGTCCAAAGCGTTCAGATGCATCGCGAGCCGACTCCTGAGGAGATTGCGGCGATGGCCGCCTCGAATGATGACGAGGAGGAGTAGGGTGGCAGGTGCGTGCGGACATTCCGGAAGACATTGAAAACCATGGATGGCAATTGGCTGAGAAAATTCCTTGTCCCCGAGTTCAACCGGGCCTTTTGGGTGAGGCTTCTGGCTGTGTCGCTCTCTGTCTTTGTCGTATGCCGTTTTTTCCTGACTCCCGCCTTCACCAATGGCGAGAGCATGGTTCCGACCTACGGGTCGGGTCGATTTGTCTTGCTTTGGCGGCCGGTATACTGGTTCAGGAATCCCCGTGTCGGCGAGGTCGTGGCCGTGCGCTACAAGGGGGAGAAGGTGATGTTCTTCAAGCGTGTCGTCGCCACCGAGGGGCATGTCGTGGAGTTTCGCCGTGGCCGCCTCTATGTCGATGGTCACAAGGCCGACCAGGACTGGAACTATCTCACCCAGTGCGACTGGGAGCTTCCGCCCCGCGTGGTGCCTCCCGGCCACGTCTATCTGGTGGGTGACAACAGGGCGATGCCGATGGAGCAGCACATTTTCGGCCATACGTCAATCAGCCGCATTGTAGGGAAGGCGTTGTAGATATGAAGGAGCGAGTGGAGCAGGAGCCTAGATACTGGAGCTACGACCTGGGGGGCGGCTGGGTCGCGATGGCGGGGAAGAGCGACGTGGACAACGACCTCGTCTCCTTCCGCCTTGCAAGGCAGACCGACTACTGGTTTCACTTGAGCGGCGCTCCGGGCAGCCATGTCCTCCTGCGCGGCCCTGAGGGGGAGGTTCCCTCGCGGGAGCTTCTGGAGGCCGCGGCGTCCATTGCCGCGTACCACAGCAAGGCGCGTGATGCGGGGCGTGTCCCGGTGGATTGCTGCCTGGCGAAGTTTGTCAGCAAGCCCCGGCACGTTCCGGCTGGCACCGTCGTCATTTCGCATTCCAGGGTTCTCAAGGTGCGGCCCTGCCTTCCGCCTGGCGAAGAAGTCGCCAGCCCGCAGCCGTGAAGATGACGCACCGCCCCCAAAAACTCCCCTATCGTTCACTATATGTGCACGTCCCCTTCTGTGTCGGTGGAAAGTGCGACTACTGCGCCTTTGCGTCCCGTGGGGGCTGTTCCTCCGAGGAGTGTTCAGCCTATCTTGCGGCCCTTGTCGAGGAGTTCAGGAGGCATTCTGGCAGGTGCGCCCCCCTGCGCTCGGTCTTCATAGGCGGCGGCACACCGTCGTCGCTTCCCGCCAGGGCGTTGTCGCATCTATTGAAGTCCATCCGCGACTCCTTTGAGCTCCAGGATGACTGTGAATGGAGCTGCGAGGCCAATCCCGACTCCCTCACCTCCGAAAAGCTCTCTGTGATGATTGAGGGCGGCGTCAACCGCATCAGCCTTGGCGTCCAGACCTTTTCGCCGCGTTTCAGGCAGTCAATCGGCCGCCGGGGTTCATTGGAGAGGCTTCCCGGAATCATTTCCGAGGCCAGGGCGCTTGGCCTCCGAAGGCTGAATCTCGACATGATATACGCGTTGCCAGGCCAGTCCGTCGACGATTGGCGAGGGGACTTGGAGAGTGCCCTCGGCTTTGCCCCGGACCATCTCTCGTGCTACAGCCTGATACTGGAGGAGGGGACGCCGCTGGCCCGGCGCCTCGCCGACTTCCGGGAAGACGAGGAACTCTTCCTGGAATGCTGGAGGCTGAATGACGAACTTCTCGAAAGGCACGGCCTCCGCAGATACGAAATCTCGAATTTTGCACGTGAGGGCGCCCGATGCCGGCATAATTTCGAGGTCTGGCATGGGCAGACATACCTCGGGTGCGGACCCGCCGCAGTCTCCTTCGACGGTGAAATCCGCCAGGCAAATCCCTCCACGCTGGAGGAGTGGCTTTCCGGAACGCCCCCGGAGGCCGACGTGCTGCCGCCATACGCCCGCGCCAGGGAGGTGCTTGCCTTCGGAATGCGCACCGTTGACGGGTGGGGCTGGCAGGAGCTGGCCGATGCGACGGGGCTCTCCCGCCAGGATGTGGAGGCCATCCCGGGCCTGGAGGAACTGGCCTCGGGGGGGCTGGTCTCACAGGATGGCTGCGGCCTCCGGCCAACCCCAAGGGGACTCCTCTTCAACGACCAGGTCGTTTCCGCGCTTCTTGCATAGAGGCGTCCATGCGCCGATTTCCTTTCCCCCGTCCTGTAAAGGGGCTTGGTCGGCATTATAGTAACTCTTGCCTGACAATTGAATCCCGAATCTATCTCACACACCATGTTTTCCGGAGCAATAACGATGAGCAGACGCATAGTTTTTGTTTTCTCCTGCCTCCTTTTCCTTTCGGCCACCTTGCTTTTCGGCGCACGGCGCACCAGCCCATACGATGCACGCTGGAATGAGAAGCGCATTGCGGACATCACCAAGGAAGTCCTCAACCAGGTCTCCATCCAGGAGAAGGAATATGTTGAAAAGCTCGAGGAGCGCAACAGCAACAAGGGCAATTACGGCTCCTCCTACGGCGATCCCTACGGCGGCCCAGGAATGTCCAGCCCGAATTCCCCTGCCAACGAGGAAATCCCCCCCTTCAAGCTCGATGTTGAGCGAATCAAGAAGGAAATCACCAAGAAGTTCGGCGGCGACCAGATGGATTCCATCGGAAAGAATCCACGGGTGGACGTGGGGACGAAGCAGGACCTCTACGAGGCGGCTGTGAAAATCGTGGACAACCGGAGCGAGTTCAAGGATGTGGACATCAATGCGCTCTATGAGCAGGAAATCAAGGACGCAGAGGAAAAGTATCCCCTCTACAAGCAGGGCGAAACCGTGGAAATCACCTTTGCGTACGGCAACGAGCCACGCCGGACATACAGGGGCACCTTCCGGCTGGAGGGGCCATTCAAGATCTGGATTGGCAGGACGATGCTCAACAAGAACGACCTCCCCGACCTGATCCGCCCGCGCTTCTACACCGACCTCAACCGCGAGGCTCGGGCACGCGAAATCGACAAGCACCTGCTTGTCAACAAGTTCAAGATTGCACGCGAGGAGGCGATTGCCGCCGAGGCCAAGGAGCTGCTGAAGAAGCAGTTCCAGAAGAACCTGCCGCGGGGGTGGGTCTATGTCAACGACACCTGGAAGATGGGTGCCGAGATGGTTGACGACATCCTGGAGTATCGCCGCGAGGATCTGAAGATCCGCAGCATGCCCAGGCCTGTCGGCGGCCCCAGCTACGTCGTCCCCGGGCGCTCCAACTGACGCACATCCCACGCATAGCCCTTGGAGCATCCCTGAAGCATGAGCGCGCCTCCGTTTGTCCACCTGCACGTCCATTCCGACTATAGCCTGCTCGACGGGGCGCAGTCCGTCAAATCGATTATCTCCCAGGCGGTGAAGTTCGGCATGCCCGCCGTGGCGTTGACGGACCACGGTTCTATGAGCGGCGTCTTCTCGTTGGTCCAGGGATGCGAGAATAGGCGCGCCGACGGGGCTGAGCCTTATGACATCAACGGCATCATCGGGTGCGAGTTCTATGTCGCCCACGGCAGCTACCGTGACAGGAGCCTGAGCGAGGAGAACCACTCCCGCTACCACCTGGTGGTTCTGGCTGAGAACCGCCAGGGCTATATAAACATGTGCCACCTCTCCGAGGAGGCCTGGCTGAGGGGATACTATTACAAGCCGCGCATAGATTTCAGCCTCCTCGAGAAGTACAAGGAGGGGTTGATTGTCCTCTCCGCGTGCCTTTCCGGGCAGGTGCCGAAGCTTCTCCTGCAGGGGCGTGACGACGAGGCGCTGGCCGTCGCCACGAGGTATCGCGACCTCCTTGGCGAAAGGAACTACTTCATCGAGCTCCAGGACCATGGCCTCGAAGACCAGAAGGCGGTGAATCCGCGCCTCATCGATATTGCACGCAAGCTTGGGCTTGGGCTCGTTGTCACAAATGACGCCCATTATCTCCGCAAGGAGGATGCCGAGGCCCAGGACCTGATGGTCTGCATCGGAACCCAGACCACCATCGACAACCCGTCCCGGATGCGCTTCGGCTCAAACGAGTTCTACTTCAAGAGCGCGGAGGAGATGTCGAAGCTCTTCCCGGAGATTCCAGAGGCGATGTCGAATACGGTGGAGATCGCGAGCCGGTGCAGCGTGCACCTTCCGACAGTCGACCAGGACAAGGCGAACCACTACCCAGCCTATCCGGAGCCAGAGGTTGAAGGAAAGGATTCAGACGTGGTGCGCTACGAGCATCTCCATCAAATCAGCGTTGATGGTCTCAAGTGGAGATATGGCTTCGACCCTGCGGTTGACGAGATGACGGATGAGCGCAGGAAGATCGTGGAGCGCATGGAATACGAACTGAGCGTCATCAAGCGCATGGGATTCGTCAGCTACTACTTGGTAGTCTGGGATTTCCTGCACTATGCCGCGAAGATCGGAGTCCCGCTTGGGCCGGGGCGTGGGTCCGGCGCAGGCTCCCTGGTTGCGTATCTTGTCGGAATCACGCATATCGACCCCCTTAAATACGACCTTCTCTTTGAAAGGTTCCTCAATCCTGAGCGCATCAGCCCCCCTGACTTCGATATCGACCTCTGCGAACGCCGCAGGCACGAGGTCATCGAGTATGTCCGCCAAAAGTATGGCGCCGACCGGGTCGTTCAGATTGGCACATTCGGCACCTTGAAGGCGAAGCAGGTGGTCAAGGACGTGGCTCGGGCGATGGGGCGCCCCCCCGCAGACGGAGCCGCCTTTGCGAAACTGATTCCCGCGCATCCGAAGATGACCCTTGAATTCGCGCTCAAGGGAAGCGACAAGCTGAATTGCCCTCCAAGCGCCGAGCTTGAGGCGAAAATCAACTCGGAGCCATGGTGCCAGGAACTCTGGAAATACGCCAAGACACTGGAGGGACTGAACAGGAACATGTCCATCCACGCGGCGGGCGTCATCATCGGGGACATGCCCGTGGCGGATGTCGCGCCAATTGCACGTGGCGCGGGGGACGAGCCCATCACCCAGTTCCCCGCAATTCCCTGCGAATCCCTGGGATTGCTCAAGATGGACTTCCTGGGCCTGAAGACCCTTACCATCATCCAGGATGCGCTCGACCTCGTCGAGGAGAGCACCGGGCAGAAGATCTACTCCGACAAGATTCCCGAGGACGACCAGAATACCTACCAGATGCTTGGCGAGGGCAAGACCGTGGCCGTCTTCCAGTTGGAATCCAAGGGGATGCAGGAGCTTTGCCGCAAGTGGAAGCCCACGGGCCTTGAAGACCTGATTGCGTTGATTTCAATCTACCGGCCCGGGCCGATCGACTACATCCCTGACTTCCTGAACCGCAAGGCGGGGATTGAGAAGGTGGAGTACGAGGTTCCCGAGATCGAGCCAATTCTTGCCAAGACCAATGGCATCATGCTCTACCAGGAGCAGATCATGCAGGTTGTCCAGGTGGTCGCGGGGTTTTCGCTGGGACAGGCGGACATTCTTCGGCGCGCCATCGGCAAGAAGCAGATTGACAAGATGACGAAGATGAAGGGGCTCTATATCAAGGGATGCCTCGACAAGGGAATCTCCGAGGCTGCGGCTGAAAGCCTCTGGGAAAAGATCCTCAGGTTTGCCAACTACGGCTTCAACAAGAGCCACGCCGCCGCATACTCGATGCTGACATACCGCACCGGGTATCTCAAGGCCAACTACCCCGCCGCATTCATGGCGGCAGTCCTCACAAGCGAACTCTCAAATTCGGAGAAGATTTCCTTCTACCTGAAGGAGTGCCGCGAAATGGGGATACGGGTGCTCTCCCCTGACGTGAATACAAGCGGAATGCACTTCTCCGTCAGCGGGAACGACATTCGGTTCGGATTGGCGGCAATCAAGACGGTGGGCGAGGGAATCGTCCAGCAGATCATTGACGCACGCAAGGAGGGAGGCCCCTTCCGGGACCTGGAGGAATTCTGCTGCCGCGTCGAAGGAGTCAACCAAAGGCTTCTCAGCGCACTGATTCTGTCAGGTGCATTCGACTGCTTCGGGAAACGGCGCAGCCAGCTCCTCGCCGCCGCGCCAGTGGCCATCGCCACAGGTTCCTCGGACCGGAAGGACCGCTCCCGGGGCCAGCTTTCGCTCTTCGACATGATGTCCGACGAAGACCAGGCGAGCGTCGCAATCCAATATCCAGACATCCCGGAAATCCCGATGGACGAGCTGCTCAAAAACGAAAAGGAACTACTCGGTTTCTTCCTGTCGGGGCACCCCATCGACCCGGGAATGGAGACAATCCAGGCATTCCAGATTGACGACCTGTCGGACTTGCCGGAACTCGCGAACGGAACCATCTTCCGCGCAGGGGCCTACATTTCAAATGTCATGAAACGGGTCTCGAAGACGACGCAGAAGCCATACGCAATCCTTACCCTGGAAAGCAGGGAGGCAACATGCGAGGCAATGCTATTCAACCGGGAATACGAGGCCGTCATGAAGAAGAGCCCACAGCTCCTCGAACCAGGTGCAATCGCATTGGCGGAAGGACAGGTGAATATCGAGGACGACGGAGAGCGCAAGAAGATGAGGCTGACGCTGAACAAGCTGGTGCCGCTGGACAAGGCCACGGAACTCTACACCTCCAAAATCACACTGAATATCGACGAAAAGGACGCCACGCCAGAAAAACTCTCCGGGTTGATGTCAATGTGCGCACGGCACAAGGGGCCGGCGGATGTCCATATCGGAATCAGGCTGGATTCAGGCGAATGCGTCTTCTTCAACAGGCACGGGCTCTCCGTCCATGCAGTGCCAAAGGTCGTGGATTTCCTGTATGAGGAGTTTGGAAAGGATGCGGTCGCCTTCAGGCCAATCCGCGAGCGCCCGCAACCGCGTCAAAGAATGGAGTTCTACTCCGACTAGGCTGATGGAATTGTCTTTATAACTGCCTTATTGTGAGATAGTTATGAAGACATGTCAATGCCGCGCGATCCCAGTGTTTTTCCCGTTGCCATGATGAAGCGCTGGTTTCAGGAATTACATTCTGCGAAAGACGCGGCTCCCCTGGGCGCCAGAGGATGCTTTGCGTCAAGTGGACGCTTGGATTTCAATAGAATATGAAGATTCTTCACTTTGCAATTGAAGGGATGCATTGTGTCGTATGCCAGGGGCATGTGAACAGGGCAGTGTCTTCCCTGCGCGGCGTCTCCAGTGTCCAGGTTGATTTGCTGGGCAACTCCATGACAGTCGAGGCCTCTGACGACTTGCCCTGGGAGAGGATTGTTTCGGCAGTCGAGAAGGCCGGCTACAAGGCGTTTTTCAAGGGCGGGGAAGCGGTTTTGGACGAGGGGGATTCCGTTGCCGAGAAGGAGACCCGCGCCTTGAGGGGCCGCTTTCTTGTCTCGTTGCTCCTGGCGATTCCTGTCTGCTGGATTTCCATGGCTGGGATGCTCCGCCTGCCCCTGCCGGATGCGCTTGCGGGAAGCCTGCTTTCGGCGGTCATCCAGTTTGTCCTCGCCACGCCAATCGTCCTTGTCAACAGGGATTTCTTCATTCGTGGCATCCGTGCCGCGATTCATGCGTCACCCACGATGGACACGCTTGTCGCCCTTGCGGCCGGCACTGGCTACCTTTACGCATTGGCCTCTCTTGTCTTCCTTGGAAAGACGATGGTCTCCTTTGAGACTCCCGCAATGCTGCTGACGCTGATTACGCTTGGAAAGTGGCTCGAGGGCGGCGCAAAGGGGCGCACCCCCGCTGAACTGCGGCGCCTGCGGTCGCTTGCCCCCGCGACCGCGCTGCTGCTCCGGGACGGAACGGAGGCGGAAGTCCCATTGGCGGAGGTGAAGGCAGGGGACATCTGCATCGTCAAGCCTGGGGCCGCGATTCCCGCCGACGGCGTTGTCGTGGGGGGGCATTCCTCCGTAAACCAGGCTGCGGTCACAGGCGAATTCATGCCTGTTGACAAGCAGGTCGGCGACCAGGTGATTGGCGCTACAATCAACCAGGAGGGCGTCATCAGGGTGAAGGTCTCCGCCGTCGGTTCGGAGAGTCTCTTCGGCAAGATAATCACGATGGTGGAGGCGGCGGGCGTCTCCCAGGCTCCCGTGGCACGCCTTGCCGACAGGGTCTGCGCCTACTTTGTGCCCGGCGTCCTCCTGGTGGCCCTTGCCACGCTCGTCGGATGGATTCTGTCCGGCGCGTCTGCCGGCGTGTCAATCGACCACGCGATTGCGGTGCTGGTTATCTCCTGCCCCTGCGCGCTTGGCCTGGCAACCCCCGTCGCAATCATGGTGGGGACTGGCATCGGCGCAAAAAAGGGAATCCTCTTCAAGAACGCCGCCACGATGGAACGCATGAGCCATGTCAATCTCGTGGTCCTGGACAAGACGGGGACGCTGACTGAGGGAAGACCCTCCGTCGTCAAGGTCGCCCCCGAGGACGGATACGATGCAGAGGGGGTGGCGTCGCTTGCCGCGTCTCTCGAAAAGGCCTCCGAGCATCCCCTGGGGAAGGCCGTTGTCGCATTCGCGGAAAATGACTCCCTTGAGCTGCTTCCCGTTGAGGAGTTCAGGACATTTCCAGGCATGGGGGTTGCAGGAAAGGTGAACAACCGGGAGTATTTCTGCGGCAATCTGAAGCTTCTTCGTGAAAAGCTTCCTGATTGCTCTGCAACACCACAGGAGATTCCGGGTGCCACGCCTTTATATCTATTTGATTGCAAGAGGCTTATTGCGGCATTCTGGCTTGAGGACACAGTTCGTCCGGAGGCCAGGGATGCCATTTGCGAGCTCCAGTCGATGGGAGTCGAATGCGCAATGTTGACTGGCGACCGGCAGGGCGTTGCAGATGCTGTTGCCCAAAGGACTGCCCTCGCGACCGCAAGGGGAGGGCTTCTTCCCCAGGACAAGGCGGAGTGGATTGCCGGCAGGCGCAGGGACGGAAACCGCGTGGTGGCAATGGTCGGCGACGGAATAAATGACGCGCCGGCGCTTGCCAGCGCCGATGTGGGGATTGCGGTGGGGCAGGGCACGGATGTGGCTGTCGATACCGCCGACGTTGTCCTGATGAATTCCTCGCTTTGGACGATCCCCCAGGCTCTGAAGCTCTCCCGCGATGTCCTCAGGACAATCCGCCAGAATCTCTGCTGGGCATTCTGCTACAATGTCGTCGCGATTCCCCTGGCCGCGGGGCTTCTTTCCTCCTGGGGAGTCTCCATACCGCCCTGGGCGGGCGCCGCCGCCATGGCATCCAGCTCCCTCATTGTCGTCTCAAATGCCCTCAGGCTCAGGCGCAATTCGGCATAAGCCCCTTCGTGCCCGTTGCAATTCGCTGCGGGAGATATAGATTATGCGCCGTTCCGTTGATTCCGACAGAATGTCCTTTTCAGACTGTCGGAGGAGGATACTCTGGAGAATCCCTGGCGCGGTTCCATTTTGGGCGTGCAAGGGTGCCGAAGGTGCAAGGTCGTCGTTGCCGCCAAGGGTGGCATGTAGCCGACTGAATCTCTCAGGCCAAAGGAAGGAGTTCATTCATTTGAAGGTTTTTCCCTTTCGGGTTTCCGCCTCGGAAGCCTGACTGACTCCAGAGCAGCGGTGCCGTCATTCGGCAGTCGCTGTTTTTTTTGTGTCAAGTCGCATCAGCATCCTGGCGATCCAGGAAGGAAGAAGAGGCCTCAGATGGAAAAGCTACTGTCGTTAGTCCAGACTGTCAACAGCTATTTGTCGGACTATGTCCTGATGATTCTTTTGGTAGGAACGGGCATATTTTTCACAGTCAGGACAAAGCTGATTCAGCGCCATCTCTTCTACAGGAAGGACATCAAGAAGGTGATTGGCGAGGTCACCCTGAACGGGAAGCGCCATGACAGCGGCATCAGTTCCTTCCAGGCCCTTTGCGCGGCCGTGGCGGCGCAGGTGGGCACGGGAAATATCGTCGGCGCCTCCGGAGCAATCCTTGCGGGCGGCCCCGGCGCAATCTTCTGGATGTGGATTGTCGCCGTCCTCGGCATGTCCACAATCTATGCGGAGGCGGTCCTGGCGCAGGAGACGCGCATCAAGCTTCCAGACGGTGAAATCCTTGGCGGGCCGGTCTATTACATAAAGCGGGCGTTCCCGAATCTCTTCGGCACCTGCCTGGCGGTCTTCTTCGCATGCGCGGTGATTGTCTCGCTGGGATTCATCGGCAACATGGTCCAGGCGAATTCCATTGGCGAGACCCTGCATACGGCAGTCCCGCTCCTCAACGAAAAGCTGATCGGGGTCATCATTGCCTTGCTGGCCTTCGCGATTTTCGCGGGAGGCATCAAGCGAATCGCGGTTGTCACAGAGAAGATGGTGCCTTTCATGGCACTTCTGTACATCATCGGCGGGTTCGTCATCCTGGCATGCCGCATCCAGTACATCCCCGAGACATTCGCGTGCATCTTCAAATATGCATTCAACCCCGAAGCGCTTATCGGCGGCGGGCTGGGATATGCGCTGAAGACCGCAGTCAGCCAGGGCGTCAAGCGCGGACTCTTTTCCAATGAGGCGGGCATGGGCTCCACGCCCCATGCACACGCACAGGCGAATGTCGAAAAGCCACACGACCAGGGCGTTGTCGCAATGTGGGGAGTGCTCATCGACACATTCGTCGTGCTGACAATGACCGCATTGGTCGTGATTTCAACAATCTACGCGGGCGACGGACCGCTGGCGAACGCCACCGGAAGCAATTACAGCGAACTGCTCGCAAGCGTGGGACTCCAGAAGACAAACCTCGTGCAAATCGCATTCTCGGGAATCATCGGAAAGTTCGGCGGAAATCTCTTCGTGGCTGTATGCCTCTTCTTCTTCGCCTTCTCCACGATTCTGGGATGGGCATTCTTCGGAAAGGTCAATTTCCAGTACCTCTTCGGCAAGAAGTCGCTGATGGTATACTATCTGATGGTCGCTCTCTTCATCTTCATGGGTTGCACACTCAAGAACGACCTGGTCTGGGAACTCCAGGACATGTTCAACCAGATGATGGTGCTCCCCAACGTCATCGGATTGCTGGCACTCTCGTCAATAGTTGTAAAAAGCAGTAGAGATTAGAAAGTAGGGAGAAGAGGATAGTGCGTGGACACTATGCAGTGGGCTTCCGTTACGGGCCGCACGGCAGAATGGCCGTGCGGTCCATTGAGGGGAGAACCACGAAAAACACGAAATACACGAAAGGGGTAATAATAGAACCACTAATGGACACTAATGGACACGAATGTAATGATTAGGAAACAGTGCGTGGCTGGCGCGCGTGGGCGCGCCCCGCACGGCAGAATGGCCGTGAACGGGAGGACAGCAATTCGTCGACATTCCGGCA
>OQWM01000207.1_pt1 | contig 33980 bp, 33 predicted proteins | sample 1691531 | NCBI WGS metagenome assembly OQWM01 (sample SAMN03418257, study PRJEB22391) | human gut metagenome | biome: human-gut; feature: organic feature; material: feces | host: Homo sapiens | place: Tanzania | collected 2013-01
CCACATCCTCTGGTGAATTCCATAGGATTCCATCTTGCAACTCATCGTCGGTAAAGCCGTTGAGGGCTTCTCTGGCTTCCTTTTCGCTGAGAAGCTGAGTTCCGTCCTCGTTCTTTGCATCGAGCAGTGCTTGAAAGATGGCTGCTCTGTATTCTTCGATTGTCATCATAGTCTAATAATATTGGTTATGTTATATTTTATGGTGGCAAAATTAATGTATTTTTTTGAAAACACCAAGCGAATTGTCTATTTTTTTACGACTTTAATTGCTTTTTTTATGATTTGACAAGCGGTTTCGGGGCATACCTACTTTTCTGAAAGATATGCCTTCCGGTTTATTTTCCCGTTGAAGGTGCGCAGGATGCTTTCTACTTGCTCATATTGGGTAGGGATTTTATAGGGTTCGAGCTTGTCGCGAAGTGCTAAGGCTATCTCCCGTTTGTTGAACGGATGATCCCCGTCGAGCACAACTAATAGTTTCAGAATGGTGCCCAAAACCCGATGGTTGGCAGGAATGCAGATGCAGTCCTTGATAAATGGAAGGCTGAGGGCTGCATCTTCTACTTCATCTGGCGCTACCTTATAACCGCCCACATTGATGATGTCGCCATCCCGTCCCTTGAGCCGCAAACGCCCTTGTTCGTCAACTGTTCCCCGGTCGGATGTGTAGATGACTCCTTCTTTCATGATAGAGTGGGTCAGGAGTTCATCACCATAGTAACCGCTCATGAGCGTTTTCCCTTTACAGCCGATTTTCCCGTCTTCGCCGATGATGAAACCTGCATGCTTCATCGCTTTGCCTACACAGCCAGCCAAGCATTCGCCGTGCTGGAAATTATAGGTGGAGATGATGCCCGTCTCGGTGGAAGCATACGTATTGTAAAGGCGGCTCTGTGGCAGGATAAAGCAAAGTTTCTCCATATCGTTCTGAGAGATAGGAGCTGCGCCTGTTTCGATGAATTCTATTCTATCAGCATACAGGGCAAGGCGGTCGGAAGCAAATGTCAACAGCATCCGGATGCTTGCCGGAACCAGGAATGTGGCAAACTTTCCTTCAGTAGGGGAATCCATTGCCTGGAAGAAACGGTTGATGTCTTTCATTCCGTCGATGATGTGCAGGGTGCCGCCTACGAGGATGATGGGATAGACCTTGGAGAGACTTCCGATGTGGCTGAGAGGACCATTGATGATGAAGGTCAGGTTGTGATGAAAGCCTTGTGCTTCTATCAGATTTTCAGCATTGGCGATGATGGTGGAATGGGAAATCATCACTCCCTTCGACTTGCCGGTTGTGCCTGTAGTGAAAAGTATGTCGGCTACTCCTGCTGGAATGTCGGCTTCTTCTGTCTTGTTCATATTTTCAGAAAACTGCGTTTCTTGTTCCAGCGGAACTGCCACGTTTCCTGAGAGATGAATGGCAAAATATGTTACGAGGCATTCTATCGTAGGGGAAGTAGCGAAAGGAATCGCCTGTCCCTTGCTATGAAACGAAGCGGCTGTATCGGTTACACGGTTCCACAGTTGCCGGTAAGTGCATGATTCTTCTCCACAGATGATTGCCACCTTGTCGGGAAATAATGCTGCGTCTTTCTCCAGATAGTCCTCTAAAGTCAACAGATGATCCTCTGATGTCAGCATATAGTCCTCTGATGTCTTCATACGCCTGCCTGTTTTTTCTTTTCTACCATTGCCACAAGGCTGTCTAAGTTGCGGAAATTCCGAGGTGTTACGTCTGATGATTCCAGTTTTATCTGGTATTCGTCTGAAAGGAGCATCAGGATGGTGGTAATGCCTAAGGAATCCAGTTCGTTGAACAGAAAATCTGAATCTAAATCTACCAGTGGTAGGGCTTCTTCCAGGATTTTTCTAATATTCTCTTTCATATTGATTTTCATTTTTATACATATTGATTTTAGTTCATCTTAAATCTCATTCATGATAATTTTAAATCTCATTCATGAGATCTTGATTCTTATTTATAATCACATTTGACGGCTGATTTCTGCTTGGTTGATGATTTCTACATTTTCAACAATCCCTTCCATGCTGAATTTCATCAGTCTGCATTTGTCAGGATCTGCTTCTACGGCAATCACTTTTGTTTCCGGGTGGAGCAGGGCAAAGAGGAGCACTTTCTCTCCATAGCCGGCAGACGGGATGATGACTGGCAGGGAAGTATCCTGCTGTTCCATCCACGCCTGATAATCACGGTTGCGCCTGAGATTTCGCTTGACGGTGCTGAAAACTTCCACACCCTTGTAGCGGTAGCGGTCGAGAACCAGGTCGTGATAATAGGCAACTCCCTCTTTCCTGCGGCGAAAAAGCATCTGTAAGGAAAGGGGGCGAACCCGGTATTCTCCCTTGTGCTTCACCAGCCAGTTGAAGATAAGCGGCGGGAAAATATAGGCCATCAGAACCACGGAGAACATGCCTGCGATGGTGACTTCTGCCAATGAACGGAGTGCCGGATGGCGGGCTACTATCAGCGTGCCGATGCCGATAAACATGATGAGGGCTGAAATGATGATGGAATGCTTGTAGGAGGCAAGCATCTTGCGCCGGTAAGCATATTCGTACATGGCTCCCTCTGTCATGAAGATGGTGTAGTCGTCGCCCTGACCGAAGATGAAGGTGGCGAGGATGATGTTCACGATGTTGAACTGCATGTGGAAGATGGCCATCAGTCCCAATATCCACAGCCAACTGATAGCCATCGGGATGAACGAGAGGACTGCTAACTCGATACTTCCCATAGACAACCAGAGGAAGAAGAACACGATGAATCCGCAGGCAAATCCGATGTAGTTAAAATCGTCTGACAGATGGTTGGCAATGGCGCTGTTCATGCTCTTCACATCAAAACTGAAGCTATGTTGTGCTTGCAGACAATCCTCCACCTTCTTTACATCCTTTTCTTTGGCAGAGAGGATGTTGATGACGTGGTATTTGCCGTTGAGACTGTCGGTACTGATGTTGGAGGCAAATGCGGATTGCAGCAGAGGTTTGAAATGCTGAATGTCCTGCGGCTGGTAATCCTGGTGGAGAATGCGCTCGAAATCTGCGAAACAACCATCGGTAAATCCTTCTTCTGTCATATAAGGTTTGATGCCGGAAGTGAGGAGATGCTGGTGTTTATCGAGGAATTTCTGCCAGAGTTGCAGGCGCCGTGCCTGTTCTTTCTTCGATGTGATAAACAGGTTGCAGGAGGAGTAGTCCTGTATAGTCTTCTGGTCGGAAAGTTCCTGCAGAGTTCCCTGCAAGGAGAGGCTTTTGTCGAGTGCTCCGTCCAAAGTGGAGTCGGAAGACAGGGCATAGACTTTCTGGATTCCGTCTTCTTGTTTCATCATTTTGGCAAAATATTCCATGTCTGCCTTCTGTTCCGGAGTCATATAATTAATGTGTGCCATGTTGGTGTCAAACTCCGTCTGCAGACTGAAATATCCGAAGATGATGGTCAGGATGAGCACAATGGTAACGAAGACCGATTTCTTTTCGAGCGAGATATTGCTCCACTTGTCAAGGAATGTATGCTTTGCTTCCCCGGTTGTCTTAGAAAGATGGGGAAGATAGATGAGTACGAATACGATGGTGCCGACGAGCAGGAGAGAACTGAAAAGTCCCAGGTCTCTTAATGCCACGGATTTTAGTGGAACTAATGCCAGGAAAGCACCTACCGTAGTCACGTTGCCCACCAGGAGGGGCATGACGATTTCTTTCAGCGCCTTCCGCTTGTTGGGTGTATGGGAAAGGTGGGCGATGAAATGGAGAGGGTAGTTGACGGCAATACCCAAGATGATAGATGAAATGCCGATGACGATGACCGAAACCTGATTGTGGAAGAGAGCTAACCCGCCGATGGCAAAGAGCCAGCCCCATCCGATGGAAAGGGCTATGAGCAAAAGGTTTCTCCTGCTTCTGAAGGAGAAGAAGAGCAGGGCAAGAATCAGTACGACGGCAATACTTACAGAAAGAATGCTGTCGGTTTTGATCTGATGGGCATTGGTGACGGCAATAACGGGTCCGCCTATGATGTGGATTTCTATATTCGGCTGCGACTGGCTGGCTTCCCGGGCACAGTCTTTTAGCATTTGGGTAAGGCGGGCATTGTTTTCAGTCTCGCTTGCCCCGAAGGGAGAATCCATCATCACGATGGCCTTCTTCATGTCGGGAGAGAAGATATAGCCATCGTACATTTCATATTTCAGACTGGATTCGGAATGCTGCAATTTCTGCAGGATGGGAGTGAAGAGGTTCAGCGGGTCGCGCTGAATGTTGTCAGACAGAATGCCGCCGGTAGGGAAGAGGAGCATTTGTTTGTCTGCTTTCAGCTGGTGGGGAATGTAATCAGGCTGACTGAGCAGACTGTCCATTCTCCGATAGTCTGCATCTGTCAGGAAATAAGGAATGTTCTGATAGACGAAATCTGTTATCTGGTTCATCTTTTCCAAATCCACTTGTGCCATCAGGTTTCTGATGACGTGGGCAGAGTCTGTTTTCTCCACATTCTCTACGAAAGCGTCTATGGTATGGGTCAGTATTTCCGGATCATCAGATTGCGCAGCGTTCCTGTATTGGAAGATGGCGAAAATCTTGCTGGCTCCCGAAATGTTCTGATAGACCTTCATGGCATTCTGGTGCTCGCTGTCTATCGGAAGAAAGTCGGCAATATCTTCCTTGTAGTTCAGTCTGGTAACTGCAAGGAGGAGTATGAGCGTGATTGCTACGGATGAGCAGATGCCACTCAGCCGATGCGTCTTGAGATAATCGTATATTTTCAGAATCAGTTCTGTCATTTTCTTACTTCTTATTTTTTTTCTGCTTCTTACTTATTTTTTCTTCTATTTCTGCTTACTTGTTGTTTACAGGGTTGGCGTAAATGCCTAAATAAATATCTTTCAGCATTTCGATGTCGCAAGTATCATAATGTTCCAATTCTCTGACGTGTGCCAAGAATTCTTCCTTCTGTTGCGGGGTATAGAAATCCTGGTATTTTCTGGTGCCGTACCGCAGGTCGTAAGCGATGTAATTGTTGGGATACAGGCGATAGGCCTTGTTGATGCGGTCATCCAGCAGGTGAGCTACTGCCTTGTGATATTCATTGCTCGTAAGCTGTTCCTGTTTTATCAGTTCCATGCGAGAAATCGGTTCGCAGATTTCTATGTGTACCCTACCTTTGGGTTGGGAGATTCCCGTCAGAATACTGTTCAGATCTTCGCCCGGTTTTTTGGTGTATTTGGCAAACTGGCTTTCGTAGAGTTCGAGTGTTTTAAGAATATCGCATGATTCCCATTCGTAGGAAACGGCCACAGGGACGATGTGTAACTGGTCTATTGCCTTGATTTTATCATCCGGGCAAGACATGCAGAACATCTTGATGATGCCCTGATCTGTCGTGTCGTTTCCATCCTTGGTCCTGCCGTTGCGCTGGGCAATCCAGACAGACTGTCCTTTCTCCTGAATCACGAAGCGGATGTAATCGGACAGGTGTCTGGAACAGCGATAGAATTCCTTCAGACTTCCGCCCGGGCGTTCTACCTTGAACATCTTGTTGCATTTGCCAATATCGATAATCAACTGGTTGGACATCAGATTGGCACCAAAGGTAATCTCTGTGGTGTCGAAGCCGTGATTGAGCAGGAAATATTGGAGAAGACTGGAGTCTAACATGATGTCACGGTGGTTGGAAACATAGAGATAATGCCCTTCAGGACTCAGCTTGTCGAGTCCTGAGCAGGAAAATTCCGTGATGCTGTTTTCTATCACCTGCTGGTTGACTTTACTCATCGTGTCCTGTTGAAATTCCCTAACCGTCTGGTAGTTGGCTATGCGTTGACGGATTTCCTTGACCGATTCTTCCGGATAGACGTATGCAGAAAGAATCGGAAACGATGAACTGTGGGCGATGCGCTGCATGGCCTCAAGAAATTCATCGGGATTGTAGGGGCGAATATCGTCAAAATCTGTTATGTTCATATTGGAATCTTTTTTGTTCTTTCATTCTTGGAATCCTTAAATCCAGAAAAGTTTAATTCTGTATTTATTGAGCCTGGAGTTTCCTGACCCAAACTAAAAACTCTTTCTTCCATTGCCGGCATTCGGGCGAGCCCTTTGTGTCGGAGGCTCCAAATCCATGTCCTCCCGTCTTGTATTGGATGTATTGATGGGGAATGTGATGGACTGTCAGAGCGGAATCGAGCAATTCTGAGTTCTGGTATTTTACGATAGGATCATCCTTGCAGTTTACCAGAAACACGGGTGGACAACTGGCTGAAATATGATGCTCAATAGACAGGGAGTCTCGAAGCAGTCTGCTGTTTTTGCGGTTGTCGCCCAACAAGGCTCTGCGCGACCGCTTGTGAACGTATTTTCCGTTCATGGTAACGACCGGATAGATGGGGGCTACAAATGTTAGGGGGAGTTGACGCAGGGTAACTCCCGACAGTACAAGATGACCGCCTGCAGAAAAGCCCATCGCACCAATGCTGTCGGAGCAGACTCCGTATTCCCTTGCGTGTTCCTTAATATATAAGGTGGCTTGGGTCAGGTCGTCCAAAGCATCAGGGTATCGGACTCCTCTGAACAGATGGCGGTAATGCAGGAAGAAGGCCATGAATCCGGCAGTACGGTAATGGAGCACGAATGCAGAGATTCCGTTGTTCTGCAACCATTTGCCCACTTCGTGTCCTTCGCCATTCATATCGTGCCAGAGGTAACTTCCGCCAGGACATACGATGACAGCCATCTTGCTGCCACCTTTTGCCAGATATGCAGTCATTTCCACATTCTTTCTGCATGCTGTGCCTTGCCAGATGTTGACTTTCTCCTGTGCCTTCAGTATCTGGAGACATAGGAGGACGAACCCTATTATGATCATCAGTCTTTGCTTCATCGGTTTAATTCTCATTCTTTCCGATTTCATTTATTTTATGGAGTATGGAATTTCTTCCTAAAATAGCCTCGGCGGTATTGATAGCCGTCAGGGGAACGCCGCAGAAACCATGAAGGTTGTTGTTCTGACCTGTCAGCAACAGGTTATCCACCTTGGTAACCACGGGGACCTGCGATAATGCGATGTTTTTATAGTCCTTGCTGAATCCGCTCAGCGCTCCGTCTTTCACTCCATAAAAGTCGCGAATGGTCAATGGAGAAGCCGTGATGATTCTGTCGATACATGCTCCGAACCCCGGGTGAATTTCCTCGATATGAGAGAGGAGCTGTTGTGCTTTCTGGGCTTTCCAAGTTTCGTATTCCTCGCCCCGATGCCCCACGGTGGTCTGTTCCCATTTCTTTACTTCATCATAGAGCATAGGTGCGGTGATGAGGACTTTCGAACTGTATTTGCCCTGGTTCTCGTCTGGCGGAGTCATCAAAAGGAAGCCTAAAGGCCAGGTGTCGTGCTGCTCGCCGAATTTCCATATTTCATCGTATCGGGTCATGTAATATTCCGAATGATTGATGTATGGGAAGCAGTCGGGCTTCAGTTTGATATAGACGGAAAACGCTGAATAGGAATTTGGAATCTGATTCAGGCGCTCTCTATAAGCCTTGGGGAAAGCTTTTTCGGGCATCCGTTTCAAGAGGGTGCAAGGGTGAATGGCTGAGATGAAGTAGTCGCCCTGAAAGATTTCTCCTTGCCGGGTTCTTACGTACTCCACATGACGGTTGTTGACTTCCACCCATTCCACTTCTGTATGGGTGAGCACCTTTCCTCCTGCCTGTTCGATTACAGAAACAAGCAGTTGGGCAAAATGTTGACTTCCTCCCACAAACCGGCTGGTGCCTTGGATGTAGAGAGTGGAGATGATGGCGTGGACAAAGGCTGGAGTCTCGTCCTGTCGGCCTCCATAAAGCGGATTCATGTAGGAAACGATGCTCCGGAGCTTGGGATTCTGAATATATTTTGCTACAAAAGCATCTGCTGCCATCAGAAACTCATCGGTATGAACCTGAAGGTAATCGGTCGTAGGACGGAGATGAAACAGGTCGATGGAGTCGCTAATGGCAAATATGGCATCTACATAGCGTTGCAGATTTTCCCGTTCTTCCGGGAAATAAGCGGATAATGAGTTGATGAAACCTTCTTTTCCTTTCTGGAGCTGATAGGTCTGCTGGTCTTCTGCAAAGTAAAGGCAGTCTGTACAGTCTGCATCTACATCTTTGATTTTCACCTGGTCCAGGATGCCCAAGTATTCGCAGATGCGGTAGATGTTTCCGTCAGGTTGCATTCCGCCTATGACGTGCATTCCTGTATCAAAGGATTCACCGAAGCGATGGAAACTCTGGAGTCCACCACCAGCCGTAGCGTTCTTTTCGAGCACAGTAACCCGTAAGCCTTCCTTGGCAAGGATGGCTCCAGTAAACAATCCTCCCAAACCTCCTCCTATGATGATAGCCGTCTTCATTCGTTACATTTTTTAATCTGTTCGTAAATGGTCCTGGCAGTCAGAAATTCCGAGCAAGTTACGATAGTTCCTACCAGGACTCCCAACATTCCGTGGGAGTTGATGTTTTGTCCTGTCTGAAATACATTAGGCACTTTGGTGCGCTGGGGCACCCTGTATGCAGCTCCCTTCGTGATGTCTTTGGCAATACCATACATGGCTCCATCCTCTGTTCCCGTATAGTCGAGATAGGTGAGTGGGGTGGCAGTATAGTATTCCGCAATATGATCTCTGAGTCCTGGGAAATGAGTCTCCACTACGTCCAACAGCTTTTCTGCTTTCAGGCGCTTGAATTTTTCATATTCTTCTCCTCTCTTTCCTACGGAAGAACCTTTCCAGCGAGCCACCTCTTCCATCTTCATATAGGAGAGAATAACTCCTGATGAAGCATAGGTTGTTGGGGTGGAGTCTGCACAGAAATGCATATACAGAAATCCCTTGGGCCAGGATGCTTCCGAGTAATTTTCACAATTCCATGGCGTATTGCCCTGATAACCATAGTAATTGTAGTTGAGGTAGGGCACTTCATGCTCCTTGAACCGCAGGAAAACAGAGAAGCAACCTGCTGTTTGAGGAATGCTGTTGATACGGTTTCTGTAGGCAGGCCGTATCAGTTTGGTGTCGAGCATTTCTAAGGTGCGTTTGGGGTGCGCATCTGAAATCACGTAGTCGCAAGGGAAGAATACGGTTTTCTTTTCCTTTCTGTTCCATACCTCTATTCCCGTTGCCTGTTTGTCGTCGCAGACGATGTGTCTTGCCTGATGGAGAGTAAGTATTTCTCCTCCGTATCTCTGGAGCGTATTGGCAAGTGCTTGGGCAACAGAATCGCTTCCTCCCTTTATGCGGTAAGCACTCTGGTTGTAGAAATCCATGATGAAGGCATGGGTAGAGAAGGGAGTCTTGTCTTTCTCTGCTGCGTAGAGGGGGAGATTGCCCACCAGTACTTTCGCCAGGGTAGGGTCGGTAATCAGTTCGTCAATTACCTCGTTGATGGAGCGCAGCTGGTATTCTGTGTTGATGACGGAATCAGATTCTGCATCTTTCAGAGCGTGCAGGGAAGAAGCCTGGGCGATTTTTTCCACCAGATTGTAATATCTGATGAGATTCTCATGCTGGTCTGGAAAGTATTCTGTCATCTGCTGGATGAAATTCTCTCTGCCATTGGCAAACTTGTATTTCTTGCCAGCCAAGGCTACCACATCATAACCGGAAGGATCCAGTTGGGAAAGTTGCACATCCCTGTCTATCTCCAGATAGCGCATCAGTTTGGACAGAGTCTGACCTTCTGCAGCACTTCCGATAAAGTGCATTCCGGTTTCAAACTTTGCACCATGGCGATAGAAGCATTGCAAGCAACCGCCTATTTGCTGCGACTGCTCCAACAGCGTAACGTGATAACCATTCTTGGCTAAAATCACGCCACATGACAGACCTCCCAGTCCACTTCCTATAATAATAACTCTTTTCAATTCAGACTCTTTTTTCTATTTCGTTTGCGATTTCTTCGTATTTCTCCTTATATTGTTTGCGCAATGTGGAGGCTTGTTTTCTCAATTCTCCCATGGCTTGCAATTCCTTCCTGCTTATCGGATTTCCCACTTCGATATAGAAGATACCCTTGTGCAGATGGTAGGTTTTTTTAGGGAGAATTTTGCCTGGTCCATAAAGGTACATAGGCAATATTTCCAATCCGAGTTCCTGCGACAGATAGAATGCTCCCTGATGGAATCTGCCTATACGACAGTCCTTGGAACGGGTTCCTTCGGGATAAACGGCAATACTGTAACCCCGATCTACCAGCGAACGGAGTTGCGGCATCAGCGGTTCGAGCCCCTCTATTACGGGAAGATATTCTGCATGACGAATCAGGAAGCCATAAGTAGGATTATTCCAAACCCATTGGTTTGTCAGAAACACAATCTTGGGTGTAAAGACCAGTTGGCACATCAGATCCAAATGCGACTGGTGGTTGCAGATGATGATGCGGGGCTTATCAAAATCGAATTTTTCCGTTTCTTTTCCCTTGATGATCATACCGCCTACTTTTCTGATGAATTTAGTGCCAGGGATGCCGTGATGAATCATCACAAATCTGGCTGCATGATAGATAAGTTCATGGAGCCGAACCTGTTTCTTTTCGGTCATCCTTCCGATTTTGATGTAGAGCCAGGCTAAGGGCGTGATGATGACCATCATAAAGAAGAGGAAGAACGACAGGGAATAAGCCGTTCTCAGAAATGTTGCCATCTTGCGGTAAAGACGGCAAGGCAGACCATCGATAATTGCCAACACACACAATAGGGTGTTGAGGAGGCTGATGCGAGCGAAATCCATGCCAGGTCGGAAATGGCTTATCCGTTCTTTGCGTGGCGGATAATATACCTGGATAGGGATGGAAACAATCTCCGTTCCGTGCCAGGAGGCGAAAACCAAGAGTTCCAATTCAGCTTCGTATCTGTTGGTGAGCAGGGATAAGCCGTGGAGCTTGTGCAGAGGGTAGAGGCGATAACCGGTCTGGGTATCCTCCAATCGTTTGCCTGTTTGTACGAAGAACCAGAAGTTGGAGAATTGATTGGCAAAATCACTTCCCTTGGAACGTTCAACACCTTGGAGTGGTCTTGCTCCAATGATGAGAGCTCCCGGATGTTCCTGATTGGCTTTCAGAAAGAGCAGAATATCTTCAGGCTTATGCTGACCATCCGCATCTAATGTAATGGCGTAGGCAAATCCCATGGACAAGGCTTTTCTGAAACCTTGCTGGAGAGCGTGGCCCTTACCTCGGTTTTGAGAATAAGCGACAACAGTAATGTTGTCAATCTCCCCAATGATTTGAGCAGTACTGTCTGTACAGCCATCATTGACGACAATGACATCATCACAAAAGCAGAGCGTCTCCTTCACAACTTCCCCAATGGTTTTCTCATTATTGAAAGTAGGGATGATCACGCAGATTCCTCTTGCTCTTAAAAGTCTTTTCTCATTTCTCATTTCTCATTTGTTATTTCTCATTTTTTACTGCACGTGAAAGAGATTTTAGCTTTTGTCTCTTCATCGGAAGCAACGATGATTTGTGCTTTAACCTCTTGGGAATCTTCTGAAGTTTCAATTTTCTTGAAGGTATAAGAGATTTCCTTTTCTTTAAGAGGAGAAATAACCGAGAGGAATTTTACGTTTTTGACATGAGAAATCTCCAAAGATTCCTGGAGAAGTTCTGCTAACAATTCCTTTCCGATTTGTAGAATGCAGACTCCCGGCGTAACAGGCTCACCAGGGAAATGAGCCTGATAGATGAAATGCTCTGGGTTGAGGCGAAGACGAAAGGAAGTATTGCTTCTGCTCGAAAGAACTTCTTGGCATTTCTGCTGTAAGCCTGCTGCGTCCTTCTGCTGCAAGCTTGCTGCTTCCTTCTGCTGTAAGCCTGCTGCTTCCTTCTGCTGCAAGTTCCCCTGTTTGTCTGTTTCGACAATTGTATAAAGATGATTTTTCAGTTGCATCGTCCTGTTTATTTTTGTTTTTTATCCACTTTTTCCTCCAATTCCACTTTTTCCTCCATTCTTTCTTTATCCTCCATATTCTCTTTTTCCTCCATCGTTTCTTTCAGTTCCGTGAATTGATAATGGATTTTGTATTTTTTATTATCATAAATGGAAATGCCTTTTTGAAGGTTTTTGATAACCTGGGAGAGATCTTGCTTGAGCAGGCGTTTGATGTACCATTTATCAAGCAACTGGATGACATTTTCCAGTTTCACTTTTCCTGTGACCGGTTGGTAGGTAAAGTCGAGAACGGAGATTCCAAATTCATTGAAAATGCTTCCCTTGTAGCCGTCCTTATCCCTTATCAGCATGCAAATTCCGCTCAGATAACCTTTCTTCATCTCAATCAACGCATTATATTTCATCTTGCTCCCGATACTGTCGGGTAAAGGATGCTGGTCTGCGATGTCTTGGGCTGAAATGGGTAGGAGGGGAAATAGGGAAAAGAGTCCCAAAAGACTCATAGAAAAGAGTCCACAAAGACTAATTGACTTGAAAAACTTTCGTATTGATGGCAGCATTGGTCTTGATATTTTTCAGTTCAATAATCGTTCTGTCTCCCTTTTTCTCTATGAGTTCCACCTGAGTAACCACAGATCTTGTTTTATGCAAGTGGAGTATGATTTTTTGAAACAGCATTTTCATCTGTTTCTGTTGAGGATAGAGCGTGGCGATGTATTCAGAAGAAGAACCGGTAAGTGCTACTTTGAAATCCCTCTTGTCGTTGAGGCAATTTCCCACGACGCTATTCATCATGATGCGGGCTATTTCCTTGAACATCTTGCTTTGGTTCACGTTGATCACATCACTCCGCTTATTTTGCCGGATGAGAACTTTGGATCCGTTGATTACAAATGTATAAGCATAAGGAGAGGTGTATTCCCATCTGAGTCTGTTGCCCTGCTGGTAATACATCTTGCCCCGCGAAACCATTTTCTCATTGAGCATTCTGAGATGCTTGGTCTGTACGAAATCGCATTGCATCGACTTCATGCGGGAAGCAACAGCGCCTATCTGCTGCCTGACTTGTGCCTCGTTCACCTTCTGCTGGGCAGAGATGGAAGAAAGGCATAAGCTGATAAACATGATTAAAAACAATAACTTTTTCATCTTGATTATCTATTATTCGTTTGATTTATTTTGCGATGAACCTATACTGATGAGGCATCATTTTGCGATGAGGCAACAACCTATCATGATGAAGCCAATACCTAACCATTTCCAGACCGACACTTGTTCATGAAAGAACAGGATGGCTGCCAACATTCCGAAGATGTATGTGATGCTCACCATCGGGTAAGCAACGCTGAGCGGGAAATGTTTTACAATATACATCCATAGGAGAGAGGCTGCGCCGAAGAAAAGTCCACAGCAGGCAAACTGCCAGTTGAGCAGGAGACTTAGCCAGAAATCTCTTGTCCAACCGAAGGGATGCATTTTCTGTAGGGCAAACTTCAGACATACCTGTCCTGCTGCTAAAAGCATGCTCTGCGTGATAGCTAAAAATATTACTCGCCACATGATAATACCATCGCTATAGAATGGATGGAAGGCAAAGCTTTTTCTCCACTCTGGGTTCTTAACTGGTTTAATAGCGGGGTGCTTTCATCATGACAGCCCACCAAAACCGTTTTAGCTTTTCCACTTGTCAGCAGCATTTTCGCATCACGGATGGCCCAGGCAAGAGAATCTTCGCCCTGCGTATAGGTGATGTTGTAACCATGACAATGGGTCTTGATCGCAATATTGCTGCCTATGGTGTTGTGGGTGCTCTGCATGAAATAAGTAGGTTTGAGCATTTCTTCCCCTTCTTCTTTCAGTTGGACAAGCAATTTCTCACTATTTTCCAGACATCCATAAGTCGTACCCGTGATGATGGCATCCGGGGTGGCTATTCCTGCTTTTTCCAAAGCCTCTAAAGAAGAGAGTAATGAACTTTTCATGATTTTTCCCATTCTCCTGGCTTCCATCGGTTTAACATATTTGCGGATGTCGGACAATTCCTCTTCTGAGTTAATTTCTACAGTTGAAAGAATACGGATGTTGCTGGCAGTCTGCTGAGGCTCCCTTTCTGTCTGTATCGTTTCCTCTTCTGTCGGATGAGTAGAAAAAATGAGCGAACTGTCATTTCCGCCAAATCCAAAGGAATTGCAGAGTACATTTTCCAGCCTTACGTTTTCGATGCCTGTGCAAGGAATAATACCGTTTTCCATCTGTTTTTCCCAACCGAGATTGGCTGGGATGAAATGATGCTGCATGGCAAGCAGACAGATGATCGCCTCTATGCTTCCCGAGGCGCTGGTAGTATGTCCGGTAAATGATTTCGTACTTGAAATCCAAGGCATCTTCCTGCCAAATAACCGTTTGAGAGATTCGGATTCGCTCTGGTCATTATTGGGAGTTCCTGTACCATGTGCATTTACATATTGGATGTCCTCCGGTTCTATGTGTGCCATATTCAAGGCTTCTTTCATCGCCAGGAAAGCTCCTTCTCCATTCTCCGACGAAGCGGTCTGGTGGTATGCATCGCAGGCATTGCCATAACCGGTAAGGTAAGCATAGGGCGTCTTTCCCTGATGTCGGGCTGCAGATTCTGATTCCAAGACAACGAATGCAGCGCCTTCTCCCAAGTTCAATCCTGCGCGGGTTGCATCAAACGGGCGGCAGCGCTTCTTGTCGAGAATCATCAGGGAATTGAAACCGTTGAGATGGAAACGGGAAAGTGCTTCTGAACCTCCGGCAACAACGATGTCTGCTTCACCGGTTTCTAATAGTTTGGCTCCCAACATGATGGCGTTGGCGGCAGAAGAACAGGCTGTAGAGATGGTGGTCAATTCATCAAATCCACTTTGTCCTGTTGCCGATTCATTTCTGAAATAATCAGCAATCTTCTGTGTGCAGTTGCCTCCATCGTGGTGGTTGAGAAAAGCCAGTTCTTCCACCTTTGTTTCCTGCTGTGACTGAAATTGCTCGTAGAGTGGGTTGAAACTCTGTTCGGTAAGGTCCATTCCGCCAACCGTCGTTCCCGAAACGAGGACGATCTTCTTGTTGGAAGCAGAGACAGAAGAAAGGTCGATTCCAGCATCCTCCAGGGCTTGCCGGATGGCAAGGATTCCCATGAGTTCTGTGCGGCTCATCAGTTGTTTTTCTGGAATGCCGAGCCGTTTTTTCATTTGCTCATTAGACAAAGCGACCTCTCCTACAGGCAGTTCGTGATGAACCGACTGTAGAAATTGCATCTCTTTGATTCCCGACTTATGGGCGAGCAGAGACTGCAACACTTCCTCTTTATTGGTGCCGATGGCAGAAATAATGCCTTCGCCTGTGATAGCAATATTCATTTCTTTCTGTTCTTGCTCACATAGTCTGCAATCGTGGCAATACTTTTGAAAATAGCCTTACCTTCAGCAGGGTTAGCCAACTTGATTCCATATTTTTTATCCAGCAAGACGATGAGTTCCAGCGCATCAATCGAGTCCAGTCCCAGTCCGTCTCCAAAGAGCGCATCGTTCTCATCAATATCTTCAGGAGTCATTTCCTCGAGGTTTAATGCCTCTATGATTTCCTCCTTGAGTTCTTTAATCAATTCTTCCATACGATTTTATTTATATGATTTTAATATTTTATTTCTCATTTGTAATTTCTCATTTGTAATTTCTCATTTCTCATTTTCTTGATCTTCAGATCCGCTTCGAAATGCCTTTCGTCTTCATAATCAATCCAACCTGTCAGGAAACTCTTGCTTTGAGCGTCCCGACAGGAAGCCTGTAGGATTTCCTCCATCATCCTTTCGTCTTTATCGGGCAGGATGAAGAAGGAGGTTTCACCATGAAAATGATTCCTGATGGCAATCTCGCCCGTTACGATGTTGGGCAACGTATAGACGAAGATGGATGGACTTGGGAAATAATTGTCTTTATCCTTTATGGATTCCTTATAGTTCCTGTCAGAGGCGATGGAAGAGGAATGATTGAAAAAGATGATTGCCCTTTCCTTGTCCGTTTCTCCCTTTTCTGCATTCAACAGGATTTCTGAGGTCACAAACCCCAGGCGGCTGAGTCCATCCATTTTGTAGAATTTCGGGTAGTTGCCTATCATCTGTTTGTAGAGAGATGTTAGGAGGGAATGATGTTCCAGTCCTTCCTGTTTCCCCATTTCCTCATTTCCTTCCCAAAGTTTCCGTTGGTCTAATATCACCTCTTCGGGTGTGATTCTTATAGCGTGAGTGGTCGTGAATTCACGTTCCTGTTGCTCTTTCTGCGATAAAGCGATATTTTCTTTTTCAGGACTTTTGGCTGCCCATATTGTAGCATTACAACCTCCGAATCCAGACAACATCTTGATGAAGCCTTTCTTGTCAGTTGGGCGGTTTTCAGCACAGATATTCATTTTCCCGGAAACTCCCAGTTCAGAAAAACCTCTGGTTCCCAAAATCGTATCATCATCAATTGCTTTCATGCTGATGATGGTTTCGAGAATGCCGGCAGCTCCCATCGTATGTCCCCAAAAACTTTTGTAGGCATTGGCGGGCAGATCAGACAGTCCTGCTCTGCCGATGGCAACAGATTCCATCTGGTCATTGAAAAGCGTGGCTGTGCCATGAGCATTGATGAAAGCCAAATGCTCTTTCATGTCTATCTGTTCGCAAGCGGATGAAATCTCTTTGGTATAGGATTCCAAAGTTCTTTGGAGGGAGAGATACAGACCGTCTGCAGTTTTGGATGGGGTGCTGATATGGAAAGCGTCATTTCTGATGAAACCATCCCCCATTCGCCAGGAATTCCCTTGTAGAGGATTTTTGCTGAGAATAAGGGTAGCAGCAGCTTCGCCTAAATTGAGTCCCATCCGTTCCATGTCAAATGGGCGACAAGGTTCTGGGGAAAGCGCTTTCAAGGATTGGAAACCGGATAGGATGAATTGTCGGGGCGTATCGCAACCGCATACGATGGCTGTATCATACAGGCCAGAATCAATCAGTCTGTTGCCCAAAATCAAGGCAGAAAGTCCGGAAATACAAGCATTACAAACGACAATAGGTTTGGTGTCTATTCCCAACTGGCTGGCTATTCTTTGTGCAGAATCTGCCAAGGAAATATTTTCCTCAATATTTCCTTTCGTAGAACTGAGAATAAAAGCTGTGCGCTTTCCTTTCAGTTCAAGTTGCGCATTAGCAATGGCTTTTTGTGCAGATCTTAGGGCCAAAGTTTCGAAGTCTTCGAATAGCAGAGAGGCGTAGAATCCTTCTGGAATATTGCATGTTCCAGGCTCATAAGCACGGATGCCCGACCTGCCAGCTTTTACTGACAGGTAATTTTCCTCGGATGTTTCCCCTAATGGAGAAATGATATTATCTGCTATGATGTAAGCCATAATTCAACCTCATTTGTCATTTCTCATTTGCCAATTGTTTCTCTTTCCATTCTTGATAGAAAGGCGGATTATCCCAAACGAGCTGGTAATTCAAATCCATGAAAACCTGTACGGAATGACCTGTTGCGATAAGAGAATTGTCTTCCTGATCGTGGATTTCGTAATCGAACACAATCTTTGCCGCTTCAGTAGGGCGATAGATGATGTCGATGCGTGGACGCATTCCATATCTGATAGGTTTCTTATAGTGAAAACTGAGTTCTACGATAGGAGCAAAATAGCCATGATCGAAGAAAGTCATGTATTCCAGCCCGTATTTCTTGCCGAAAGCCTCGCGGGCATCCTCGAAATAGAGTGGGTAGGAACCATGCCAAACTACGTTCATCGAATCGACTTCGCTGAAGCGTATTTCAAATTCTTTGGATTCTTTCAGTTCTTTCATCTTTCTTTCTTTTTACTCTTTAACGGCAATTTTCATTTCAGTCGTTACGTAAACCTGATTTCTCCACGAAATGGTTGCCTCTGCTAAGGTCATTCCGAAGACTTCTTCTTTCACTTCTACACGGGTGGTGAGGATTTCCCCCACAGGTGGAAGCTGTAGAATGTCCATATTGCGTATGGCCCCGATAAAACCAATCTGGATTCCTTTCTTATGAATATAGTTGTAATATCCAATCCGTGCTGCACAAGTCTGTGCAATATTCTCTATCAGGCCAGATGCAGTAAGGTGTCCATTCTCAACAAAGATATCGTCGTTCCTGATTTCTGTCTCTGCAAGTGTGACGGTTTTATCGCAATAGACGAGCCGGTCTATCATGACAAACGGCTCTTGTTGTGGCAGAAGTTCGTGTATATCTATTTGGCTGAGTTCCAATCCTGCCAGATTATCTATATCTGAATTCATGTCTTTATCTTGATTACATCATGTGATGGATGGTTCTGTATTTTTATCTGCCCAGAAATCGTAAAAGTTGTACCATTGGTCTGGATATTGTCGTACAAGACATTCCAGCTCTTCTGCATATTTCTTGGCAAGTTGCTCCATCTTTTGTTTCCGGGACGCTTGCTTGTCATAGGCGAGGGGGACCACAAAGATCTTGTACTTTTTTCTGGAAATGCGAATCACGTTGATGGCTAAAACAGCTAAGTTGCGCATCGTAGCAACTGCGAATGGACCCGATGGGAAATGAGCCGTTTTGCCTAAAAACTCTGTTGGGACGGTTTTCGAGGAACCCATCACCCGGTCGGCAGGCATACTGACAATCTCCTGATTGACCAGCGCTTCGTTGATTTTGAACAGATGGCTCATGTCCTCTTTTACAGGAATCATCGTGATATTGTGCTCCGAAAACTGAACCTGTCTTCCTTCCATAATCCTGTCTTTTTCGCCTCCATACACAAGTGCGTTGTAGCGTTTCCCTGGCGGAGTCAGAGAATAGCCAGCCACCTCATAACAACCGATGTGGGAACTGAACATCAGGAAACCATCGTCCTGAAAAGCCAGCTCCCTCAGAAATTCGGCACCCTCCTGCTCAATATCAAACCTTTTGCCGGCAAACATGGCAAACCGGTCTATCACAACCGTGGCAAACAGGCAATGGTTGAGGTAAGTGTGCCATGCAGAGCTCCATCTGCCCAAACCGATACGGTTTCGGAAAAACCGGTAGGCATGGCTGCGGCTGTGGTTGGTATTTAGCAGTAAACAGACGGGCATGATCATCGTCCATGCGAAAACATAGATGAAACGCTCGTCCACGAACCTGAGCATGTTGATGAGTTGGCGATGCATCCAGGCATTACCGAAAGTCGTATTCTTCTTCACTTCCTCTTTTATCCCACTTTACTCTCGATATAGTCACAGAACTGGGTGAGGGTAGTAACCCCTTGCATTTCTTCCGGTTTGATCTTGAATCCGAAGTTCTTCTCCACGATTACCACAATATCTACGAAGTCGAGGCTGTCTATGCCTAAGTCATCCTTCAATTTAGCTTCAGGAGCAATTTTTTCTTCATCAATCTCCAAATCCTCAATGAGGAAGTTTCTTACTTTTTCTTCTATTTCTTTTCTTTCCATTTGATAGTTCGAATTTTATATGAATGTTTACTTTCTTGTTTTTACTTCCAGTATCGAATGGCCGTGGCCTATTCCGTCGTGGATGGCTACTACCTTGAGTCCGGCACGTTCTATCTGTCTGATCATGTCGTCGGAATGATACATCTTACTGTTTCCATTCGCCATGACCGTGAAATAGACACTTGTCATGGTCAGGCAGAGCGATGCTGTCTCGTATTTCTGCCGGTCCCAGAAAGTCTCCATGATGTATAAGGTAGTATCCTCCGACATCACTTGGCTCACTCTTGACAGAATGCTGTATATTTCTTCCTCCGAAAAGCAGTCTAAGAACTGGCTCATCCAGATCGCATCCCAGTTGTCGCCCTGTTCTGCAGGAGCCATCTCTTTCAGGGTAGGGAACCGGTTTTCTGTTTTCAGAATGTCCGTAGGAAAACCATGGATTCTGTCAGCTCCCCTTTTGCCCTCAATATTCCTCTTCATCATACCTATCTGTCCGGGCAGATCAACGATGGTGACATTTACCTGTGGGTTGCCATCCACACAACGGAGCGCAAATTCACCCGTATTTCCACCCACATCCATCAGATGTTTCGTATCTTTGGAGAAAACGATTTCCAGCGCCTTGTCGAAAGAATGGTTACTATAGAAGTGATCAAAATTGAGCCAGCTCTCCAGTACCTGCGGAGAAAGCTGAGATAATCCCTCGTAGATGGTAGGCCAGTTGCCTAAAGTCTTCAGCCCGGCAGGTTTCCCGGTCTCCAAGGCTTCATCCAGATAAAACAATCCCTGGTAATTCACATCATGATTGAAGTCGATATTTACCCGGGTAGCAGCATCCGTGAGCAGAAACCATCCCGTCTTCGAAATCGTATAGCGGTCAGAATCCTTGTCTATCAGTATGATACCAGCACTAAGCGAAGCTTCCAGCAAAATCTTGAGCGCATACTGGGAGAGGCGGGTTTTCCCTTCCAGTTCTTCCAGGGTCAGTCCGTCATGACTGTTTCTGATTTCCTCCAGAATACCCCATTTCAGCATGAGTCTGGAAACCTGGAAGATGACGGGTCCCCATGCGATGAATTCAGCTTGTCGCTGAGCTTCACGGGCAGATAACTGCTCCTGAGAATAGCGGTCGCTTTCTGACTTGAATAGATTCATAATGATTGCTTATTTTTTCTTTTCAGAAATAGTTATTCCTTGAATTTTCTGATGACCAGAGCCGAGTTGGTTCCTCCGAAACCGAAACTGTTGCTCAGTACGGTATTGATTTCCGTATCTACCGTCTTTGTCGCAATATTGAGTTTTTCGGAATATTCGTCTGGATTTTCGAAGTTCACGTTAGGAGCCACGAAATGGTTCTGCATCATCAGCGTACTGTAAACGATCTCCGAAGCTCCCGCCATCCAGCATTCGTGCCCAGTCATTCCCTTGGTAGAAGAAATCAGCGCATGTCTGCCGTTGAACATTCTGTCGAGGGCGATTGCTTCATACATATCGCCTTGTCGTGTACTGGTGGCATGAGCGTTGATGTAGTCAATATCCTCTTCCGTCACGTTGGCAGATTTCAGCGCACGGCTCATGGCAACGACACTTCCCTCGTCTGATGGTTGACTGATACCCCCACCATTGCTGGAGAAACCATATCCCACCACTTCCGCAAGAATGTTGGCGCCTCGTGCTTTGGCGTGCTCGTAATCCTCCAGTACCAGAGAGGCAGCTCCACCACTTGGAATGAGTCCATCGCGGTCTCGGTCGAAAGGACGGCTTGCCTTGGCAGGTTCGTCCATGCGGATAGAGAAGGCGCTGAGCGCATCAAAGGAAGCCATGGAGTAATAATTGGTTTCCTGTGCACCGCCACAGAGCACCATCTCCTGCAAGCCCTGTTTGATCATCATATATCCCAAACCGATGGAATGACTTCCGCTGGCACATGCCGAGCTGACCGTGAAGTTGATTCCCCGGAGATGGAAGATGGTACTGAGATTCATGTTGACGGTAGAGTTCATCGACTGGAAGATGATGCCATATCCGAGCATGGCAGAATCATGTTTCTCATCCATGATTTTGGCAGCTTCGATGACGGGTTTGGCAGAAGAATCGTTGCCGAAAATACATCCCACCTCATTTTCCCGGAGATACTCATCCGAAATCTCGGCTTGCTGAAAAGCCTGAACACTTGCCATATAGGCATATTTAGCCTCTTCAGACATTCCGGCACGCGTATGGCGGTCGAGCATTTGTTTGGTAATGACAGGTTCCTCCACTATACCAGTCAGCGCCGAGCGGTAGCCGTATTCCAATCGTTCCGGTTGAATTCCGATGCCCGATTTCCCTGCGTATAATGATTCCTTGACCGTATCCAGATCTGTGCCAAGGCAAGACCAGATACCCATTCCTGTAATGACAACTCTTCTTTCCATTTATCTTGTAGTATATATATATTATGTGTAGAGCCCCCCATTGATGTTGATGACTTCTCCTGTGATGTATGCAGCTTCGTCAGAGGCAAGGAAATCAACTAAGGCAGCCACTTCCTCCGCCTTGCCAAATCTTCTTGCAGGAATCATCTTTTTCAGTTCATCTTCAGGCAACTCCTTAGTCATGTCTGTGGCGATAAATCCAGGTGCAACGGCATTTACCGTGATGTTGCGGGGTGCCACCTCCTGTGCTAATGCCTTGGTAGCTCCGATGAGCGCAGCCTTTGCAGCACTATAGTTTACCTGTCCAGCCATTCCCTTGATTCCTGAGAGTGAAGCCATATTGATGATACGTCCGCCATGTCTGCGGGGCATCATGTGCTTCAAGAGTCTGCGGGTGATGTAGAAGAACCCGTTGAGGTTGGTGTCGAGGACATCGTGCCAGTCATCGTTGGACATCATGAACATGACATTATCTCTTCTGATACCGGCATTATTTACCAGAATGGAGATCCACTCATCAGGATGTGCAGATTCCCATTGGTCAATGGCAGCCTCTATCTGTTGAGGCTGAGACGCATCAAAAGGCAGGAGTTCAGCATAGCCGCCCTCTTGCATAATTTCCTGTTTTACCTGTTCTGCCGCCTCATGGTTGTTCAAGTAATTGATAATCGTGCAGAAGCCCCGTTTGGCAAGTCGTAAAGCCACGGCTTTTCCAATACCTCTTGACGCTCCTGTAACTAAAGCATATTTCATCTTTTCCGTTATTCAGTTGATATTTAAATGCGCTATTTCCTGAGAAACGAGCACATAGTTGTTTGCAAAGGTAAGAAAAAAATAATAAAAGTGCTCAGAAATTTATATATTTTGCTCATCTCTATATGAATTTTCACAAAATATGATGAAATATGCAGTTATCAAGTCGGGATTTCAGTCCAACTTGTCATTTAAGATTGCGATAATGAAGATACCTATTATGACTCATATACTTGAACCATATCCATTACCCCTTGTAGAGCTTATTTGGTAACCAAATAATGTTAATTTGGTTACCATTTTGATTGCAGTTTCAATAAAAAACCGTATCTTTGCAGAAGAAAGGTAGCACTTTCTTTGCATCGTAAACAAATATATAGAATTATGGTTGTAATTAGCACAAGAGACTTTCGCACTAATCAGACAAAGTATCTGAATTTGGCAAAAGCAGGAGAGCACGTAGTCCTAAAATCGCGTGCAGGAAATTTCCGCATCTTCCCCGATGACGGAAGTCATAGTATTGATTCATCGCGCGACTTGATGAAAGAACTCAGAAACGCTTTGACAGAGGTAAAGGAAGCCATTGCTGGAAAGCGTAAACTTCAATCTGCAGATAGTTTGCTTGATGAGTTGTAATATTATAGTATCGGTTTCTGACGACTTTGCAAAAGAAGCGAAACGTCTTGCTAAGAAATACCCAAGTTTTAAACAAGACTACAAGGAATTTCTCGAAAGTATTAAGGACAACCCTCTGCAAGGTGATGAGATTACAAAAAACATACGCAAAATCCGTATGGCAATCAAAGCTAAAGGCAAAGGAAAATCAGGTGGAGCAAGAGTCATTACTTTCAATATTCTTACTGATGTAGAAAATGGTCAAGTGGTTTTACTTCTTCTCTATGATAAAGAGGATGCTTCAACCGTCAAAGTCAATGTAGTCAAGCAACTTGTGCGAGACATGGGATTTGATATTTAATATATAGCCAATGCCATCATAGCATGCTCAGACAAAAGGGGATATCATGTCATAAGACAATGAAAGCCCCCAGCTATCTCAGCTGAGGGCTTGCTTTGTAATACACACCAACAAATGCAATAGTGCTAAAAACTAATTCATGATAAATATTTGCTTGAACGCAATATCTTTCCTTTATCCCATACAACTTGTAACGCCCAGCGAGGTGGCAAGTGCCGTCAAGACGCTGATGGCGATTTGAAGAATGGTCTTCCAAGTGTCTGCTTTCATCTTACTCATTTTGATTCAATTTTAAAGGTTAAACTTAAATTCTTTGTGTGTTTCACATGAGGTTAATTTCCCTTCTACAGTTCGTTGTCCTCGCCGCTGCCGTCCTGTCCTGCGTCGCCCTTATTGTCGCCGCTTGGGTTGGAACCGGTGCCTTGGCTGGTGCCGCCGCTCTGCTCGGTGTTACCTCCTGCAGGAGTGCCGCCGCTTGGGTTAGAGCCACCGCCATCTGAACCGTCGCCAGGAGTAGTTGGAGTGCTGATGTCCACGTTGGCTTTGCCCTCCTTGATGGCCTTGATGACTGCAGCCTGAGCGCTGCGGCTGGCTACGAGGTTGAACTCGGCATCGGCAAGGAGGTTACTGTTCACTGAGCGCATGGTAATGCTGTAGTTAATCATACTTTTGTGTGTTTTGATGGTTGATATTTCAATTCCCCAGAAGCCCCGTTTCTTGCCCTTCTTTGGGTCGTTATTGATGTCTGGCGCCTAACATCAATCGAGACTCAATTGTGTCGTCTGTAAAGACCGACTTTCGGTACAAGAGAAGCTTTCTTTCGATTGCTGGTGCAAAGGTACAACAATTTGGAGTTGAAAACAAATTTTTGGACTACAGATTTTTTAGGGGTGTCTGTAAGTGTCTGACTGATAATGCTTTACAACGATATTTTAGAAATCAATTGCTGCATTTTGATAGAATTGGAAGAAAATGAAGGAAGCGGCTCAGAATTTTAGAAAAGCGGTCAAAAAGGTCAATGTCATTGTTGGTCAAAATCCTTCGGGGGATGGGTCAAAATGCCTATAGTATAATATAAATAATTATTTATATTATACTATAGAAAAAAATGACCAATACTTCTTATAAATTGACCAACAATGACATTGACCTTTTTGACCAGAATGCTACTTGATAGGAGAATCATTTTTAATCGTTATGAATGTTTATGTTGTTGATTATCAATAAGTTATGTGATTTAAACTATTTTGTTTGCGACACATTTATAAGTGCAATAAAGATAAAATATACTAACAATCAGCATCTGTATCTATTGTCTTCTCTATTCAATTCTGTAAAATATTCAGCCCAAAACTGCAAATTGAGGGCTTTTTCTTGTCTCTAAAATGGATGTTTTGCCATCAAAATTGGACTTCTTATACCCCCAAAATAGCTATTTTCTGCTTTTACGTTAAAAAAAATAATAAAATTCGATATTATATAAAAGATTTATTATCTTTGCCAAAAGATATGAAATACGGAACATTTTAGATGCTGATAAACATATAGAGCGAATTAGAATTACCCCCAAGTGGCGGAGTTAAGTACTTTATTATGAGTGACTTATAAATCCTAACTCATGGGAGTTGAATCAACCATAGGCAGTAATACGTAAATTAGAGAGGGAACAATTATTGTGTATTTATACTATGATAAGAAATCCCTATTTATGGAGCGTTTTTCGGCTTATTCTTTCACTTAAGAGCTCAAAACTGCGGATTTTTTCACTAAAACCCCTTATTTTTAAGCTCAAATATATAGGTTTTCAGGAGCGAAATCGTGATGTATAGTAAAATTGTCGAACAAAAATAAATATATTGAAGAAAAAGAAGTAGAATTTAATGAGATTAATCATGCTATCAGTGAAATCAAATATTATTCTGAAAAGCACATTCACATTGATTACCTCTTTTGTATATATCAGACTTTGTCTATAGAAATGGCTGATTACCTGAATTTAGTACATACGCTCCACAAGAAAATGTATATCTCTATCTATAAAAATTATAGTGAGGATATTTTATTCATTTATAGAGAGAAATTAGAATGTGTATTGGGTAAATTTGAGTATCTTGTCTGCCAGCCTATAGATACGGATCCAACCTATTTCTATCAATTCCCAAATGAGAGCGATCTCAGAGTTCTGGCAGGGAATAATGCTAAGGTTATTACCTATGATATTATACAGCTTTGTCCGAAAGAAATGGTATCATCTGGATTAAAGCTATCATTGGATAATTTGCTTACCTACATCGACCAGATAAAACATACCATATCAGCTTTATCACATTTGGAGGATTTTCGCTCGGAACATGAAAAGGTAATTATCTACCATTATATCAAGAAGCAATATGATGATAATAATCTTCCCCAACATATAGAAAGAGTTGTTAAGAGAAGAAATAAATACTTTGATGTGAGAAGATTGGATGCTAATAAGGTTAGTCTTAGCTCCAAAATGGATGAGACGGTAGATAAATACAACCAAAATCCTCTTTGCCTCATGTGGTATGAAAATTATTTCATTGATGACTCTCCTGAAGAACTGCTTGCGAGCGGGCTTTGTCAGAAACAGGCTTTACCTGATGATTTCAACAAACTATTTATGTTTCAGGGAGAATTTGAGAATCTTAGAAACGCAATTGCTAAAGCAGATGAATTTGAGAGACTTGGTGATTCCTTCTTTGCCAACTGGGTGGATCCTGTGAAGTTGGAGGAAAAATTGAGATTCTGGATTAAGGTCAACATTGATACGCAACAGAAATGGTACATTGTCTGGTGTCTGATGAAATATACTTTCCATATCATCAAAGACGATCAGGACAAGAAAGATTTCGAGAAGAGAATGAACCTGATGTTTCCAGATGCTCAAAAGAAATGTATCAGTGAATCTTTCAGAAAGTTGGAAACACAGATGAACCACAACTTGCATTTCGCAAATTGGCTGATGGATTCAGACCCTGATTATTCACTTGCCCGAGAACTTTATGAAAAACTGAAAGTAATAGAAGAATATAAGAGAACGTTCTGAATGTCCCCTCCTATCCATTGTCCCACAGATGATGCAGATTTACACAGATTTTAGTTTTTAGTATCTAAATATCTGTGGAAATCTGTGAAATCTGTGGGATTTTTTGCTTTTTCCCAAATTTTGGGTATAGTTTGGGAAAATCATTTTGTACTTGTAACTATCTGTTTTTCAATGTATTATAAAAAGTCCATCTTTCAAAATGTAAAGATACCGGAAGTTACCTTGGGAAAAATATTTTCTTTAGCAGCAAAATTTATGCATTTTGTCGTCTTTTTTGATGGCTTTCCCAAAGGGGGACCGATTTTTCCCAAAAACGTGGGTTTTTCGGGGAACCTTTGGGAAAACGATTGTTTCCCTCAGATAGCTGCCGTATCTTTGCACCAGCTTTCAGCAAGATCGGAGCTTGAACTAATGAGCCTTAAAAGGAAGGCGAGGTCTTGTTCCTTTTTATTATGGAAACAAAAATTATGCGAGTGGTGCAGCAGGGCGATCCCTTCGCTGTACAGAGTCAGAAAAGTGAGAACGGACAGATGATGAAATGCAACATCGTTCTCCAAGAGATGGGTGGCAAGTATGAGAACCAGTACGCTGCGGCAATGCTGGGGAATGCGGCTCAGTGCAAATTCTATCCTGGCGATTTGGTGGCTGTTACGCTCCGCTTTACTACCCATGAGCACAATGGTCAGGTTTATCAAGATATTCTGGTTACGGACATTGAAAAGGTAAAAAAGTAAAAAGGTAAAAGAGCTTCGCAGGGAGAAAGGCTGCGAGGATTCTGGAACAAGTTATTAATCTGAGTTGGGACGGACGGAGGATTTTCTTAAGTAAAGCGCGCAACATTCCTGATGTTTCTCCTCGTAAATTTCAATTCAGATATGAACAAAGATAATTCTAAAAACTGCAACCTGCAGAATAATGGTTGCGAGCAGGTGCAACAGAATAACGGTTGCAGTCATGTACAGTTGGGCGGTGTGGCTTTCTATGACGAGAGAAAGTGTTTTCTCTTTACTCCTGACCAGCAGGGCGTGAGAGACCAAGTGCCAGGGTTCCGCTCGCAGGGCGTTGCCCAGCAGTTGAGTGACGGCACATTCGATTTCGTTGCGAAAACGAAGCCGCGTTCTCAATCTAAGCTCATCAAGAAATTGGCTCACGGACGTGTGAGCAAGACGAAGGACAATGCCGTGCAGCTTACCCTCAAAGTGTATAGTGACGAGGGTGTCAATATTGGCAAGGCACTCGTAAAGGAAGCACGAGAGGCCGCCAATGCCGTGGTAGAGCTGCAGTTGAAGCAGTAAGTTTGTTTATGCGATAAATATTTTTAAACATTGTAGAAACTAAATAAACATTGTAGAACTAAAACATGAAGAACGAAACAGAATGAGCTGTTATTTAATTAAGGTGGAGAACGGGCACAAGGTTGCCCGTCCCATTACCTCGGAAGAGGAATACAAGCAGCTGCGTGGAAGCAAAGAGCAGAAGGCGAATTTGCGTCAGGCTCGTGCCGGAAGCGATGCTGCGAAACGCAGACTGGTGCAGTTTAATTATTCCGGGCATTATCCCAATGGTGTAGTGAAAGGCATGAAATTGCCAAGTCAGGCTTTCGGCTTTGATATGGATGAGCCGGAGGCTTTTGCCAAGGCTGCCAAACTGCTGCTGAAGGAGCCGAGTAAATACGGACTTCTGATGTTGGAGAGGAGCGCAAGACAGGGCGGTCATGCGGTGTTTGAGCGTGAAAAGGGCAAGACCATCTTGGAGAACCAAGTGAGGATTGCTACAATGCTGGAGTGTGAAATGGATACGTCGGCTCACGACATCAACCGGGTTTACTTTACCACCACTTCGGATGATGAAGACTTGCTTTTTCTCTCTCCGCATCTCTTTCAGGATGCTTATGACGAGGCTGCTGTGGCAGCTGAAGCAAAGGTTTTGGAGGAACGAGAGAAGTATGGGCAGGAGGAACTGCCAGAAGGTGCTCATAAGGCGAACAAGCACTATAAGCCTTGGGAAAATCCGATACAGAATGCCCCTGCTACGACTTTTGGCGGAAACGCTTCTACTGGCTCTACAGAGAAGAAAACTGGAACGACTGCTCCTGCAGCTTCTACAGGAAAGAATAGAACTTCAAATTCATCTGCTGGAACATCCAAAGTTTCAACTCCAGTTCCATCTGATCTCAAATATCTCGGAATTCCTTATTCCGACATCATCGCCAAATGGTGGCAGATGTATAATGACGGTCAGGAACCCGTGAAATCCAATCGCAATACATTGACTTTCGAGCTTGCCGTTAATCTCCGTCATATCTGCGGTTTCGACCGCAATCTGATGGCTCAGGTGATTCCCTGCTACGATGGTTTCCCTGATCAGGAGAAGATGGCTTGCATCAACTCGGCACTCAGTGAGAAAATCACGCAAATGCCGAAACGTCTGAAAGACGTATTGGCTGCCATCCGACAGGAGAAGTTGAAAAAGGCTGCGTCTGGAGGAACGGATGAAGACGATGAAGCTTTCATCAATGCACTTGATGAAATCAATGCGCAGGATGACCAGTTTTACTATAATGCTCTGCCTAAGTTGCCGCTGGGTGTCAAGGAATCTGTTGATGCAGTTGGTCCATTCTTGGCTATGCCTGTTATCTCTGCCATCTGCCCAATCATCGGTGCGTTGGCTACTGGAGTGAAAGTGTCTGTGCATAGTAAAATGAACTCTCTCAACCTCATTTCCTACATTGCTGGTGATTTTGCCTCTGGCAAGGGAAGCATTGACCCTGTGGTGGATTCCTGGCTGAAAGAAGTGAAGGACATGGATAAAATGTATCAGCAGAAAGAGGATGAATGGAGAGCCAAGAAGCGGGCTGCAAAGAATAAGAAGGAGCAGCCAGAAGAGCCGAAACTCCCTGTAAGATGTCTGACGCTGAACAATACTGTGGCCAATCTCGCAGAACGTCTGGCTAACACCGAGGGCAAGCACGCCTTCTCGTTTACCCCTGAGGCCGATACCGTGGCGCAGAAATGGAAATCGGCCATGAGTGACTTCTCCGTGATGCTCCGACAGGCTTACGACGGAACGAGCTATGAACGAGAGGCAAGAAGTGCGGATGCGGTGAATGTTCACATCGAACATCTGTTGTGGAACGTGGTGATGTGCGGAACGCCTGATGCACTTTACCGAGTGGTCAGCAATTACACGGATGGTTTCCAAAGTCGTATCATCGTGGCTCGTACTCCTGATAATACTTTCACTCCACTTACCGACAATCTTCATGTGCTGACTGAGCGTCAGAAAGAGCGTATTCAGATGGTAGCCCATCTTCTGCCTCTGATGAGTGGCGAGGTGGAACTGCCTAAACTGGAACAGAAAGGCCGTGATTGGCTGGAGCAGATACGAATGGAAACCATGAAGAATGATGATATGGTGAAAGCCCGTCAGCGATTCCGTATCTGTCCTACCACCATGAGAATGATGACTTGCATCATGCTCTGCAAAGTGGCAGAGCAGCTGATTCAGAAGCATGGACTGAACGGAGCAGAGAAGCGGTTGAAGGAAGATCCGCAGTTATGGAGAGACATGATTGTCAAGACGCAGACCCCTACCATGCTTACTGTGTTCGACACCTTAGCCGATTATCAGTTGGATAATGCGCTCTATTACTTCCGTCAGCGCATAGAGGAAGCATTCACTTCCAAAACATATCGCAGTCGTTCTGTTATTTCCGAACGTTCCCATCGTGGCAAGAATGATTCTATCTTTGAACGCTTGGATACCAACTTCACATTTGAACAGGCTCTACAACAGAGTATTGCCATGAAGGGAGCCAGCGTAACGAATGAGACGGCAAGACAAATGCTGAAGAACTGGCGAAAGCAGGGATTGATAGTTATACTGAAAGACAAGCATTACCAAAAAATAACTGCTACAATATAAAAGTGGTCATTAAGGTCATGGTAATTTCTGGTCAAAATTATTCGGGGGATACACTTCCCCCGAATATCACTTTCAAAATTTTAAAATTATGGAAATAAATTTATATCGTCAAATTGGTACTCCCTGGGGCTTAATGGGCACTATACTCGTAGAAGGGATACTTGTGTATAGAACATTAGAGCATCCTACTCGCCATTTGCCTGCCGGTGAATACAAGGTTGAAATCATGTTTAACAAAAATTACAGGAAGGGGTGGATGGAGTCTCCGATTGATAAGGAGCTTATCAATGTTCCTGTGATTAGAAAGATAGACGCCCGCCCCATAAAGACTGCATCTCGCATCCCGTTCTTCATGCCTGGCAATGGGGCTTTCACACTGAAACATGGTAGCATCATCATCGGGAAGGCTGGTCCAGCAGGTCTGTTGCTTCATACATTAGATTGCTACCTTGATCTCTATAAGGTATTGGAAGGAGCTATAGGGAAAGGTGAAGAGATCAGGCTGATTATTCAGGACATAGAGCAGAATGAAATCCCTCTGAGTTCTGTATATCTTTTCTAAAATTTAATTCATAACAATATGCGTATTATCAAGGAAATCATCATTCATTGTAGTGCTACCAAAGAAGATAAGGATTACACAGTTGCCGACATCGACCGCTGGCACAGAGCGCGCGGTTTCAGAAAGATCGGTTATCACTTCGTCATCTACCGCAACGGCGACATTCACGTAGGCCGTTCTTTGTCTGAAATCGGTGCTCATTGCAAGGGGCACAATGCTATCAGCATCGGCATCTGTTACATCGGCGGTTTATCCAAGGATGGCAAACCGAAGGACACCCGAACCATTGAACAGAAGGCTGCCCTGCTGGATCTCATCGGTCAGCTGAAGGAGGAATTCCCTCACGCCACTATCCACGGCCACAACGAGTTTTCCGCCAAGGCCTGTCCTTGCTTCGACGTGAAGAAGGAATTAGTTCCCTATTTTACCGTCTCATTTTCTTTCTGATCCATTGACTGAATGCCTCGTAAGCACTGATTTCCTCCTGGTGCTGTGGCTCTGCGAAGGTAAGTTGATCACCGGATGAATCGCCATACTGGTCTGGGAAGATAATCATCAGATTGGTGCCCGAGAAGAAGCGGGTGATCTCCTCTGGCAGACGTTCCAGGGCTGTCTTGTAGGATACTGTTCCCTTGCGGGCAGTAATCACTACCAACATGTGGTCGTTGGAAATCTGGGCTGCCAACTGTGGCATTTCGTTCCAATGGTTCATCAAGGCATAGTCGGCACGCACTTCATGATGGCGGTTCTGTATGTACTCATTGATGAGCGCCAAGGTTTCGGTGCGACCATGAAACTGGATACGGCAGTCGAGATTTCCTGCCATTCGGCTGAGGCGTTCAAGCCAGCGGTAAAAGCCTGGTTCAAACTCTGCTCGTGATGGCACGGCTACTTGGATTCTGCGTATTGTATTCAATGGTTGTATGACGCGAGCCATGATGATCTGTCGGCTCAAACCATTGAAAAGGCTCTGATGGAATTCGCCCCAGAATTTCGGAGAACGCTCCGGATGCATGTGCATACCGATGATAATCTCTGAGCATTGGAACTCGTTGAAAGCATGCTTGATGCCATTGGCGATGTTGGCCGCAATACGAACCTGCGTCTGGGTCATCACATCGGTAGCTGCTGCTAATTGGCTGCAATGGTCGAGCAGTTGTCTGCCCTGTTCCTGATTGTATCGCATGTCCTTATCATCGTAAACCACGTTCAGACAAACCAGTCCCCGGTTCAGTTTCTGATTTCTCACTAAGAGTGCCAAATCCATCAGGCTGTCGGCATATTCCGGGTATCTCACAGGGATGAGAATCTTCTCGTCATTGCCCTTCTTCTCGTCTTCAGCTTCCGGCAATTCCTTGTCTCGGAGGATAATCTTCTGGGACGACCAGTCGGTGAGGAGCGAGGAGATGATGCAGGTAAAGAGGATCATGATGACCACGCCATTGAGCATGTCATCATTCACCAGATAAGTGTTGGGGCCGATGAGGATATTCATTCCGACCATGACCATGGCGATACTGCCGGCTGCGTGGGCTGAGGTGAGTCCAAACATCATGTGGCCTGAGGAAAGCGGAAGGCGGAAACCGAGGCATGCTGCATAGGCTGCTATGGCTTTGCCTAACGTTCCGAAAAAGACGATGCAGAAGATTACCCAGAGGATATGACCGCCCTGGAAGAGCAGGTTGACATTGATGAGCATGCCTACTCCTATCAGGAAATAAGGGATGAAAAGGGCATTGCCGATGAACTCCAAGCGGTTCATGAGCGGAGATACGTGGGGAATGTATCTGTTGAGGATGAGGCCGGCAAAGAAAGCTCCGAACACGCCCTCGATGCCTACTATCTGGGATAAGGCTGCACTCATGAAAAGCATCGCCATGACGAAGATGAACTGCATGACGGCATCACTGTAGCGGCGCAGAAACCAGCGGGTAAGACGGGGAATGAGGAATATCATAAAACCGCAATAGGCTGCAAACTTGGCGGCGAAGAATATCCAGAAGAGTACGCCGTCATGCTCGCCAAACGAGGCAACGAGACCTGCTAAGATGACCAACGCTATCAGAAGCGAAAGCATACTGGACCCGACACTCAGCGTGACACTCGGTTTCTGCTGCAATCCGTATCTCGAAACTATCGGGTAGGCTATCAGCGTATTGGAAGCCATGATACAGCTGAGGAGGAGCGAGGCCTTGGTGGAGTAGTGGAGCAGGTGGATGCTCATGAAATAGGTCAGCGTAAACGGAACGAAGCAGGTAAGCAAGCCATAGATGAGTAGTCGCGACTTGTTTTTCTTCATACCTTCCATGTCCATCTCCAAGGCTGCGAGGAACATGATGTAGTAGAGGCCCACCTTTCCAAACAGTTCAAAGGAGGAGTCTCGTTCCAGGATATTCAGTCCATACTTGCCGACAACGATTCCTGCCAACACCATGCCAATGATGTGTGGAATACGCAGTTTACCCATAATGATAGGGGCAAAGAGAACGATGAGCAGCACTACGAAGAAGATCAACGTAGGGTCGGTTATCGGGAGGTAATGCGTTAAGTTCAGCATAGACATTCTATTGTTTTTGTTTGTGAGTGCAAAGATACGTCGTTTTTTTGAATTGACCATGCAAAAATACGAAGAATTATTTCTCCAGTGGTATCTAATGGTATTATTTCTAAGTTTTCATAAAAAAAAGAACGCATTGCAGCTTTTTCTGAAATTTTTGTTGTACTTTTGCAAGCGTATGAATTCTTTATTTCTCTTACAGTTTGCATGTTTTATATTCATGCTTGTCAATGCCTTCTTCGTGGCACTCATACGCATCGGGGGCTTTCACCCGCATTTCATGGGAAACAACAAGGGTCTA
>OQWM01000209.1_pt1 | contig 33865 bp, 41 predicted proteins | sample 1691531 | NCBI WGS metagenome assembly OQWM01 (sample SAMN03418257, study PRJEB22391) | human gut metagenome | biome: human-gut; feature: organic feature; material: feces | host: Homo sapiens | place: Tanzania | collected 2013-01
GTTGCCGTTACTGTCGTTGCCGCCGTAGGTGGCGCGGTTGCTGGAGAGGGTGTAGCTGCCTCTGACGATAACCTTTTTGCCGATAATTTTTTCCATCTTTCAATTTCCTCCTAAAAAATATCTTTTGTAGTAAACCCCGTCGCCGAAACGGTTTATACCACGCTCCATCGACCCGCGCACATCAATTCCCGCTGCCTTCAGCTCTGATATGCGGGAAGTAAGACTTCCGACCGAAAGCTCTCTGAACGCTTCCTGCACCGTTATACTGCCGTTGCGTTTCATGTAGTCAAGTACCTGTCTGCATTGCGGTTTCATCTTTACCTCCAATTCCGCTTGAATATGTCAAGCCATTCTTTGTCGCCGAATCCGTAAACCTTCATTGCTTTTTCCTGCGCCTCGCTTTTCAGCCGCCTGTTAAGCGCCTCATCCGCGTGTACAAGAGCATGATGCCTGCGGCACAGATACACGGTCAGACCGTACCTGTCGGAGGCTCTGCGGTGAGCGCCCTAGAATACGTGATGACACTCAACCGCCGCGCTGCCGCAAATGAGGCATCTGCGCTTTTTCTGTAAAACACTCTTCACCCCATGCCTCCTTGATGGCTTCTATCTCCGCTTTGGACCATACGGGTATTTCAAGGCTTTTCGCCTCCTGTACAATGCCGTCAAGCAAAATGCCCATTTCCTCGCGGTCGTACTCGGACGAGCCGCGGTAAACCTTGTAGTGGTTGAATTTCTTCCCGCGCACGGAGGATGTGCCCATAAGCTCAAAATACTTAAAATACGGAGCAACATCCACCCCCGCGCGCACACTTACCACATCGCTTTGTCCGTAGTCCTTGAGCGCCTGCAGATATACTTCCTCCTTCGACAGCCTCATGACGTTTGCGATCTCCGTGCACAGTTTCCAGCAGAGCGCATTTGCATTGAGGCTGCGAGCCTCCCTGTGCGGTTTCATCACTATGTCAAGGTCTTTGCCCTTGAAATCGTCAAAGTACCGTCTGAAGTCCTCAGAAAGCGAAATTGTAAGCCTTTGAGTCCCCTTGCGGGAGAAAGAGAGCGCATCCTCGTCATAAGAACCGCGTGTTTTCAGTTCCATGTTATCTTCCTCCCGGTATAATCTTCTTTTTGAGACAGTCTGCAAAGTATTCAAGCTCCGGCAGATACTTCGACTCAATCCAGTTTTTGTCGTATTCGACGGGGAAGTGCTCCAGCCTGTTCGGATCAATCGGATTGTAGTAGTTTTCGTAGTCCTCCGGCAAAAGAGCGTATGCGTCAATAACGCACTTTTTCCCCGTCGCAAACATCTCAACCTGACATTGCATCCAGTAAGCCCGGCTGACGGTAAACGGCTTGTCCGCCGAATGAGTTTTGACCTCGTGCACGGTGTATTTGTCTTCACCGTCGAGATTAACTCTCAGGCGCAAGCGCCTAATCTTAATTTGACGGTCTTTTTTTCGTATTCCGAGCGCATCAAGGATACGATGCTCATATGCTGTGCCTGCCGCCATAGCAGGGGTAGTGAAACTGTTATGAGTAATACCGAGCTTTTGAGCCCACCATTTGGCAAAGCTTTCGGTGTTTCTTCCGGCGCACATAATGGTGTAGGTGTCGCTTGCGCCGAACCATCCGCTTCTGTCGTGATTTTTAATCATTTCCTCAGCTCCGCTATGATGGCGTATGCGTTTGTAAGTGCCTTAAGCACTATATCAAACTGCTTGCGGTTAACGTTCATTCCCGTAAGGATGTCGTCTTCGCTCATTCCTCTGCGTATCTTCTCGGTCATAAGCTGTTCAATGTACTCTTTGACTTTGAGAGGATTGTGCTCCGAGAGCTCCTCCTTGCAGACGGTCGGCTCAGTGTCCTTTTCGTTGAGCCAAAGCCCAAAGCCCAGCCCCGTTCTTATTGCAACGCCCTTAACAAAGGCTCTGGCGTGCGCATTGGATATTCTCAGTTGATTCAGCGTGTCCTCGTAGACAATGTTCGCACCGTTCATGAGAGGATATGTCTGTATAAATTCTTTATCGTCAATGTGAATTTTCACCTTGACGAAATAGTTACCGCATTTCCGTCCGTCCTTGTTTTCCGTGTGAGCCGATGACCAAACGAGAGAGCCGTTCGTGTCCTCGATAGGGTCAAACCAAACTTCCGCCGCTCCGTTCTCGTGCAGCAGCTCCGCGCATCTCGCCCAGCTCAGATAGGGTATCTGTATCTTGCGTCCCTTGTCGTCCTTTGCCTCCCTCGTGTCGCAAAAAGGCAGCACGTCTATCTTTCTCAATTCCTCATACGGCTTCAGCATATTCGCTCTCCCCCTCTTCTTCCTCGTCGTAACGCTCGAAGTCGTCACTGCCGCACCATGGGCAAAGCTCCTCAGTATATTCTGCTCTGCAGGGAGCACCCCAAAAATATTCTATCCACGAAGTTGTCTTTTCGTCGGGAGAATCGAAAATCTCTCCGCACCTTTCACACCTATACATTAGCCCTTCCTCCATAAAATTCTTAAAATTGCGATCTCCGCCATAAACCACAGAATGCATCCGATGATAACCACTGCGGGAACGAACGAGTCGCCCACGGCACTCAGCGATACTATTATGAGGATGAACGCCACCCCGTTAAGCACCGCCAAAAGCACATTTCCAATACGGCTAAGCACCGCAATTAACATCTCTGCTGTTTTCATTGTGTTCCTCCCTGTAGTGTTGGTAGTCGGCAAGCAGACCCCAGTCCACTATGAGTCTGTGAAGCGCCACAAACGCATCCGCTTCTCTGTTGTCACGCGCGTCCAAGCACGCCTTATACAGCCGCTCCTTGTCCTTGTATGTGTAAAGTCGTTTCATCTCACCACTTCCACCAGTTCAACTTTTTCGCATCTGATTTTTCCGTCGCTCATGTACGGTACGCATACACCGCAAAGCCACTCCCAACGGATGAGGACTTTCCATATCTTCCCATTCATGTGCTGTTTAACCCACTCAAGAGGCGCAACGTTTATTCCGCAGCCGCATTCGGTGCAGCGGTCAAAATTGACAACTTCCTCAATTACCCCTCCTTTTTCTATTTTCCAGTTGTCGGGAGGCGCAAAATTTGAGTTAAAGGTCTTATATGCAATGTAACCGTCAGTCGTCCTCTCAAAGTGCGCATCAATAAAATTGACCGCCGAAAGAAGTCCCTTTGCCCCGCTGAGGTCTGCCCCGCTGAGGTCTGCCTCGCTGAGGTTTGCCCCGCTGAGGTCTGCCCATCTGAGGTTTGCCCCGCTGAGGTCTGCCTCGCTGAGGTTTGCCCATCTGAGGTTTGCCCCGCTGAGGTCTGCCTCGCTCCCGTTTTTATCCCCGTCCATCCACAATTTGTGCTTGCGGAGGATTTCATTCAGTTCAATTTGTGTCATTTGCACATCACCCTCGCAAGCTCGGTCTTAAGTATGTATTTGCCGTCAAAGTATTTGCCGTAGTGTTTGGCGACAGACTGATAGCTTATACCCAGCACCTTTGTCACATCTCCGCGCGACAAAAGCAGCTTGTCCGGACATACTCTGTTCAGCTCTTCAAGGCAGAGCCGATAGCCTTCTTTTTCCCTTGCCATAACCTTTCTCCTCTTTCTGTTTGTCAGCCCTCACGGGCTTTTGCCGCCTGCTCACGGGCGTATGCGTGATATTTGTCTTTAAGCCCCGCGTCCTTGATCAGCTTGTAGTACGCCTCGAACCACTCATGGGAGCGCTTCCTTCTCTCTTCAAGCTCAATTCCGACCGGGTTTTCTCCGCACTCGGCGTTTATCCTCACCATTGCGAGAGCTTTTTTGAACAGCATTTCTTCAAGTTCGGGCATCATTTATCCTTGCTGTTGATCTCCTCAAGTATCTTCCGTGCCTCGCGGTCCTCTTCCTGTTTTCGGGACAACATTATCCACCGTTACAACCTGCTTGCGTTGCGCTGCCGCTTTTATAATTGCAGCGTCGTTTCCGAGTCTTGCTTCAAGCGAATTCGTCACATGGATCGCGGCTTCGTACGCAAACGCTGCTTCAAAGCCGCTCAGCGGCATTATGGCATCGAGCATCATGTTGGCGTACTCCAACACTATTTCGTTCGGCAAATCCATTGTTTTATCGTCATAATTAGACTCCAGCAGCCGCTTTTCAAGCTCATCGAGTTTCTTCTCAAGCTTCGGGTTTTCTTTCCGTTTATTCATCTCGATGTCTCCCCCTCCGTTGATCTCCTCAAGTATCTTCCGCGCCTCGCGCAGCGCACGCTCTGACTTCGCGCTGTGGTATCTCCCCTCCAAAGCCCGCGTGAAGTATGACGCAGAAGTTTTCTCTCCGCTTCTTTCCTCAATTCTGCGGCACAGCTCGTTGAGTGAAAGTTCCGCGTCAATCATGCCGTGGCGGATGTCCTTGTTTGTGCTCATATCAGCACTCCTTTCTTTTTTTCTGCACTTGACAGAATTTGTAATTTGTGCTACTATGATATTGCAACGTATCACAGCAGCCGCGCCGAGCGGCTTTCTTTTACCAATACTCGGCAACTTTTTTCTCTTCACCCCTGTATAAAGCGGCGTGGGAAGCGCCGCCTTATATGAGAAGAAGATGGTATGAAACACGGCTTTCGCCGGGGTTTCCTGATCGCATCGGAGTGCCCTGTTGCCCGTTGACACTCCGATGCTGTCGATTAAAAAGTTTGAGGTATGGGCAACCAACGAGATGTTACAGAAGCACGATCATGCTCGCTGCTTCTGGTAATAGTATAGTACAAAAAATATGTACTGTCAAGGCAAAGTACAAATATTATGTACTTTTGGAGGATGCTACAACGAAAGGACAATATTTTTGGATACATTAACTAAGATACTCGGAACAATGAAAGAGCAGCGGGTATCGCAGCAGGAAATCTGTCAATATTTGAATTTAACCAAGCAGACTTTTTCCGAGTGGAAAGCCGGTAGAAGCGAATCATACTTGAAATATCTGCCCCAAATTGCCGAATATCTCGACGTATCTGTAGATTACCTGCTCGGTAAAACGCCCTCACCGGAAAGGGAGAATATCCCCGAAGACGAAAAAAGGCTCCGCGAACTGCTCTCGCAGATGTCCGAGGAACAGCTGCAAACAGCTTTAAAAATAATCTCTGCCATCGCAGAGGAGAAGTAATAGTGATAGTGAACACTTGACCCTATATGCGGTGCATTAAGCACCAAATTTTAGCTGCAGCTTTGGAAAGGCGGTGATATATTATGATAAGCAAAATGCTTTCTAATATGTCGCTCTTTCCGGGCTTTCCGCAAGCTCCGTTTCGGTCTCGTCTTTCGATGAGCGCCCCGCAAGCGTAGAAACGGAGAACCACACTAAGCAAACTGTCGCCTCAGTTGTATAACAGCCCGTCGGCGTCGGGTTATCAGCCGGAGCGCACAGACCTACCTGTGTTAGCGTACCTGTTATACTGCGTGTGGCTGAAAGCCAAATGCAGAGCGGAGCGGCAACAGGCGAGTTGCCGCGATGCTTAACGCATCGCATATAGGGTCAGGTGGAGAAGTAATTCGGTGTCACGGCGGGGACGGAGACCTCACGGATCTTGCAAGCCGTCCCCCGCCGCCGAAGCACCTCATGTTCTGTGCTTCTGACACAATTATAAATTAGAAAATTCTAAATGTCAACACTGAAATTAGAAATTTCTAATAATCGTTGTATTTAACAAATTAGGAGTAGAATAATTGGATATTATGCTCACGCGCATTGTTGACATGTGTAAAATGCGCAAAGTAACACAAAAAGATTTAACCGACGCTCTCGGACTGCGTTCTTCGGCTTTTTCTGAATGGAAGTCCGGAAAAAGCAAGTCGTACACAAAGTATGTTCATCACATTGCATGCGTACTTGGGACAACCGCAGAGTATTTGCAAGGCACAACGGATATCATTGAGCCTCTTGACGATTCACAGTTCCGCGACTTGTCGGAAGATAAAAAGGAATTGCTCGGCCTGTTGCAGCAGCTCAACGAAGATGATTTGAAAACGGCTCTCCGCATCGTTCAACGTCTTGCGGAAAAATGATTTGCGTCCTCATTGGTCACGTCCCGCATGGAGCGTGTGGATTGAAATAATAGCAAAAACGATTATTATGTAGGAGGAAACAACATTGAATTTTAAAGAAAGATTCGGAACCGTATTCGGAGGCGTATTGGGAGTTGTTTATCGTATAGTAACATTCCTGCTGAGTATCCTGCCCTTGGTAATGCTTGATCTCCCGTTTTGGGCGGATTTTCTGATCATCCTTGCGGTCAATATTTTTTCAGCCATGCTGTTTGGTATACCGGAGCTTGCCTTGTGGATCGCCGGTCTTGTGGCGGCAATTCACGGCAAACAGGACGCGTGGGCAATAGCATATTATGTCGTATTCGGTATAAACGCGCTGAAAATACTGGTGATGTTTGTCCACTCTTTGATATCAAGCATTATCAGCAAACGTTATTGATGCCCCGCTTTCGCAGGGCATCACAATAACGCAGCGTGTTACTGCTTTTCGCTGTGCCTTTGCAGCAGAAGCGCAACGAGACGTATGTACATTTCCCGCTGTGCGGGATCGAGCTTTTGGAAAGTGCGTATAATTCTTCTTATCGTCCTGTCTGTCATGAGCTCCCCTCCTTTCTTCAGAAATTCCGCAGTCTGCCTGCATCGACATTAGCACATTCCCGGAAAAATAGAAACTGACAAGTTTTACCGAAGACCGTCGTTTTTGACGGTCTTCCCGTACATTTAGACGAACGGAGTGATCAAAAATGATCGAAACAAAACTTGAAAAGATGAAAGAAGCCTCCGGTATGACCTGCACCGAAATAGCGCTTGCCGCCGATCTGCCCGAAGCGACGGTGCGAAAGGTGCTCACGGGCAAAACGCCCGACCCGCGCTATGACACCCTCTACCGCATAGTAACCGCTATGGGATATACCATGAACGACCTCGTCGAATTCGACGTCAAAATTGACTGCGAGGAAGACTCGGAGGAATGCATAAAAATGTTGAAAAGGTTTTATGCGGACCGTCTGCGCGAGCTGCACGCCAATTACGCCGGATATCTCCGGTCGCTTAAAAGAGACAAAATGATAATTGCGATAGCTCTCGGAATTGTGCTTGTCCTTCTGTTTGCCGCAATAATAATAGATATCCTCTGCGGAAACATAGGCTGGATAAGACATTAAGGAGAAAACATGAAAAAAAGAAAAGACGGCCGTTTCCGCGTATCGGTGACGACAAACGGCAAACGAAAATACTTTTACGGCGACACCCGCGCCGAAGCTTACGAAAAGCTGCAGGCATACGAAAAAGACAAATCCCGCCCGAGAACCTTCGCCGAGATCGCCGAGGCATGGCAGGATGAATATTGGGACGGCTTCGCCCCCGGTACAAGGAACTGCTATCGCTCGTCCCTTGCGCGGGCGCTCGATGCGTTCGGGAAAGAATCTGCAGACGATATAGAGCCGATGAAAATACAAGCCCTGCTGGAGACACTGAAAAGGCAGAACTACTCACTAAAGGCTGTCAAAACTCAAAAAACAGTAGTGTCAACCATATATAAATACGGAATGCTCCGCGGCATGTGCCGCACCAATCCGGCAACCGTCACAAAGATCCCCAAAGGGCTGTCAAAGGAATTGCGCCTGCCTCCGGACGACGAAACCATTAAAAAAATAAAAGCGGACAGAGAATGGCTCTATCCGCAGATATTATTATATACAGGCTGCCGGCGCGGGGAAGCGCTTGCGCTGACATATGAGGACTTTGATTTTGAAAAGGGAACAGTCAATATAGATAAAGAGATAATATTCGAGTCCAACGAGCCGCGCCTTGTCCACCGCACGAAAACCCACGCAGGCAAACGAACGGTCCCGCTTGTTAAAGCTCTCAGGGAGCAGATACCCGAAAACAAAACAGGTGCTGTGTTTGATGATATAACCCTCCGCCGTTTCAAGACCCTCTGGGATAAATATTGCAAACGCCTTGAAATAGAGGTAACACCGCACCAGCTGAGACATGCATATGCAACCATGCTGTACGATGCCGGCGTTGATGTTAAAATCGCGCAGAGGCTTCTCGGACACTCCAGCTTGAAAATGACAATGGACATATATACGCACATCAGAGAGAGCCGTCTCGACGACGTAGCCGAGCAGCTCAATTCTTTTCTTAATTCCTGACCCCATTTTTGACCCCGCAAAACGTTAAAAACAGGCGAAAACTGGTTAAAAACAAGAAAAAGAAAACCGCTCAAATCCCTTGAAACCTAAGGATTTAAGCGGTTTTTGCGTTGGTCGGAGTGACTGGATTTGAACCATGCCAAAACCCAATCACAACAGGGTATTATAAGATTTTGACCCCCTTGAACGCATCAAAACATCTCAACGCAGCGGCGGAGCATTTCACGCTCGCGGTCATCATCAGCACTGTTCATAAGCTGTACGAGCTTGCTGCGCGTGTCTCTGCGCCGCCCGCCCTCATCTTCGTCACGGCTGTAATGTCCGCGGACGTAATGCATGTTGCTGTAACCGCCGTCATGACGGTCGCCCTCTCTGCTGTAGCTGCCCCACGAATCCCGCTCTCCGCCTTTGAGCTTCTCAATCTTGAGAAGATTTTTCAGCGTGTCGGAAAGCTTGTGGACTGTTTCGATATCTGCCATAGACAGATTTTCTTTGTGAGTATAATTCTCCAGCTCAGTGCACAGAGTTTCTTTCAGCCTGTCCATATTTTCCATAACGTCCTCCTTACGCTACACGCTCGACGATAATGTTCGCGTTTTGCACATTTATCGCCTGCGTGCTTGTGTTTTTGACCGAAATCTGCGTGCAGCACCCTCTCGGCACGGTTATGAATATCCCCTCCGTTATATTCCAGTAATCCCCGACTGCTGCCGGAGTTACAATAGCAGAGGAAGCGGGTACGGCTTCGCCGTTTATTGTCAGCGCCATAGATATAGCGCCGGCAGTTCCGCCGGCAGGCACCGCAATGTTGGCACCAAAGGTCACTTTGTACCGTGCCGATGCTGCGCAGGAGTTGACAATACCGCGTAAAGTGATAACGCCTGCGCCCTCTCTGTGGATAACATATCCGCGAGTGCAGGGAACCGCCGTTTCAGTAAACAGTACATTGCCGCCGGAAGCTACGTTCTGAACGGCATTGCTTGTATATTCGGGCATAGTCCGCCTCCTTAATAAGAGCCGCAGCCCGCACAACTGCCGTAGCAGTTAGGATTCTGCACCACATACGCCGGAATGGGCGTAGGGCTGAGAGCTGCGGTCTGATTTGCCAGTGCCTGCGTAATAAACGCATTCTGCGCATTCTGGCTGATCTGATTCTGCAGGACTCCGTTTGCGGCAAGAAGATCGGTGTTGCGCTGCTTGAGCGCATCGATCTCGGACTGACACATCTTGTCAAGGATGGTTTGCACACCTGCACGCTGGCTGTCGATTATGTCGCGCACGCCCGCGCTGATAGCGGTGCGGTTCGCACACGACTCGGTAGCCATAGTGTACTTAAGGTCCGCAATAGCCGACTTATTGTCGCAGCAGCACTGCGCAAGCTGAGACTGCAGGGAATTAAATCCGTTGCAAAGCTGGAGCTGATTTGCGGAGAATCCGTTGTTGACAGCATTGGTAACGGCATAAGTAGATTCACACATGCTGTTCTGCAGGTTCTGTATACCGTTCTGAATACTGTTGGTAGCAAAGCCCTCCTGAATGTCCGCGCGGGTAGCATAGCCCTGAAAAGCGCTGCCCTCGGCACCGCCCCAGCCGCCGCGTCCCCACATGAACAGAAACAGTACGATGATCCACCATGCACCGTTTCCGCCGAAAGCGTCGCCGCCATTGTTGTTTCTTGTAACCGCTGCGAGATCCGCAGGGGTCATTCCTTCGTTTACCATAATAGTCTCCTTTGTTTTTTATTTATCTTTCACGCGCGCACGTTAAGAACTAATTGAATAATTGCCGAAACTGTCCGGCAATGGACTGCAGCTGGTTAAGCTGCTGCTGCGTCATTTCGCCGCTGTCCAAAAGCCGCTGTATCTCCTGCCTCGGGTCGCCCTTAAAGCTCTCCGAAAACCTCTTGAATTCGCTTATCATCCGCGACATGGGATCGTTTCCTACCTGCCTGCCGAATGCGTTGAAAAAGGGATTACTCATTTTCTGCCTCCTGCCTGTCGCAAATAAGCTTCTTCAGCTCCTCGAATTCCTGTCTTGTCACATAGTCTGCCTCTTTCGCCCGGGGTGCGGCGGAAACGCGCTCCACCAAATCAAACGCCCGCAGCTGCGGCATGCCGCTCTGATCTGCCGCCTTGAGATAGACCACCGGTGCTTCACTGTCCCATAACTGCACAGTATTGCCCGGCGCTACCGGATAAGCCTTTGCCGCCTCTATCCCCTGCACCCATATAAGCCCGGTAGACTGGGACTGCTGCTGCGGTACGGCCGTCTGCATCGGCGCATACGTCGCGGGATATCCTGTGTAAAATCCTCCGAATGCCATTAGTAATCCATCCTTTCATAATAATAGATCGGCGCACGGTCGCCGCTGTCCCATGTGTCAAACCAGTCTCCGTTTTCCACGCAGACAACGTGACCGCCGAGAGCAAGTACATATTTTCCCCGGGGCTTGCTGTCGGCAAAAGCCGCAACGCTGCATGCATCCTCACATACTCTGCGCTGCCAGCCCTCGCTTTTGAGGTATGCACCCCATACAGCGTCAGCCGACGGCATGTCTCCGTCTCTCAGCGACTGTACAAACAATCCGGTCGCAGTAGTTTCCCAATCTTTGTCAAGCGCTTTGCAAAGAGCACGGACGACACAGTCGCCTACCCGTTTTCCCCTTGGGTTGGGGTTGTAAAATCTATACACAGCCTCGCCGCCTTTCCGTTAATATTGTAAAATAAAAAAGGCACCTGCGCCATGTCGCGCAAATGCCTTTTATGTGTCTCTTTCGGGTCAGATGTGAGCCGTTAATGTATTCATGCAGCGGTATACGATCCGCTTGATCTGGCGGTCGCTCATGCCGAATTCCTCCGCGAGCGGTTCAAAGCAGATACCGTCAAGCAGCCTCCGCTTCATAATAGCCCTGTCCCTCTCGGATAATATCCATTCGTCTATGAGCGCCGTCCATTTTGAGTATCCTATCTCGTCAATACCCATGCCACACACCCCGCCGCGATGATAACCGCCTGTACGATTACGACCGCAATGAGCTTGTTTGTCAGTTTCCGGTTGTGCCACATGGCTGTCTCATAAACGATATACGGTATATCTTTCATCATGTAACGACCTTTCCGTTTAATTTAGCCTCAGCCTATCTTGAGTCTTGCCCCGACCTTGCAGTGCTGCTTAAGATACCATCCGGCATTGTTATGACCGGACAGACAGATGCAGCCCTTGGGGATAGGCGTGTTGGATTTGCCGTCAACGATCTGAGTAATTATGCCCTTGCTGTTGACGATAACGTCAACACCCCACTTGTTAAAGCCCGTTGTCGCTCTTCCGTCCGTAATGAGGACAAGCGCATTAGTTCCTCTGCTTGTATTGATGCCCGTAATTTCACCCATGCTGATTTTCACCTCTTCTTTCGCAAATCCGTTAAGTCCGAGTTTCTTGATCTCGGCGGGGAAGTCTCTGTACATATAGTCCTGATCGCATGTAACACCCGCCACCTTGTTGGTGCGTATGGTGTTAGTCTCGCCGCCGAACTGCCACATGCCTACCATATTAGCGGGCTTGTATGTGCAAGCGTCAGCCCATTGCGCTATCCAGTGCGTATAGTGTTGCAATTCGCTGTCATACAAATAGCTGTCGAAAAACGATTTGAACGAATATACACCGACGAAATAGCCCCGGTCTTCAAGATAATCGCACCAAGCTTTTACCATATCGGTGTTCGCTCTCTTGCAGAGCTTTTTTTGTACGCTGTCTTCAATGTCGAAGTATATCGGCAGTTCAAACTGTTTACCGGCAAGACAGTTGCTGTACAGATACCGCGCTTCTTCGACTGCCTGCGCCGCGCTCTGCGCCATGCTGTACTGATATACACCCACGGCAAGTCCCGCAGCCTTTGCAGCCTTGTAAAATTCCTCAAACTTTGCGTCCTTGCCGCCGTCTGCAAACGGTGCAGAGTATGCCCCGCGCAGCACTACAAACTTTACGCCCTCTGCCGCAGCGCGTTTGAAATCAAAGTTGCCCTGCCAGCGGGATACGTCTATACCGAATACCTTACTCATCCCCGTCACCTTCGGTCTGCTTCTGAATATTCATGAGCACCGCGATAGCTACGGTCGTGCCGAACTGAATAACCGCCGCTGTAACCGCCGCTTTTGAAAAATCGGTGGTAATTGCGGTGAGCAGGGCAATACCCGCGCCTGCCGCGCTCTGAATGAGCGTCCTCAGAACTCTTTTCCAATTGAATTTCATTTTAATATCCTCCTTTATTTTGCCGCCTCTGTGGGCAGTTTTAACGTTTTGTGAAACAGCTCGGTCGCAACGTCGTTGCCGCCGAGCGCGTGATATGCCGCATACGCTCTTGTCAGCGCCTCGCGGGCATATATGGGGCAAAATTCCTTTGCCGTGTACTTGTCATGATCGCGGATTATCTCTGCACGGAGCAGGCATTGCATGCCGTCCTCAAGAGCGGCATACTTTCTCTTCATGTCCTCGTCCCGCTTTTTCATTTTCCGTGTAGCACTGATCGCTATCGAGACCGCCCCGCCGAGAACGAACGGCACCGCCCAGCGGATTATTGCGTCAACTATCGTTATCCACATTTCGCGCCTCCTCGTCGTAAATCAATTTTGTTATAAAAGCCCATGCCAACGTACGAAGCGCAAAATTCGTTGATATCGGAATATGCCGTTTTCGTCATATCATAATTGCCGTACCATATAGGCTCGTCCCCGTGAAACAACCGTATATATTTTTCATCGTTTGCAAGGTCATTTTTCAGGGCGACATAATGCCCGTATTCGTGACACAGGGCAATGAGCATTTTCTTTTCGCTTGAACATTTTATTCTGATTTGCTTCAGCTTCGGGTAAATCGCTCCGTCGTCTTCTGCGTTTTCAATAAACCTAATCGAATATTCGTTTGTCAGTTCGTTGTAATTCTCCGTGCCGATAAGCGTTTTGAACTTTTCAAGAGTTTCGGGGCTTTCCTCCGAGGGCGGAAACAGGTCTATAAGCGTACCGCCCACGGCGAAAAGAACAAAGAGACAAAAAAATATTATTAAACATATTTTTGTTGATTTTTTCATACTGTATACGCTCCCGAAGCATCAGCAGTAAAAGGGAAAGCAACAAACTTATCATTACCATAGGCAAGAGCCCGCCAATCACCGCTTTCGGGCAAGGTCGTGTTAGCCCAACTGATACCGTCAGCACTGTAATAACAAACATTTCCTGAACTGGGAGTAATAACAAATAATCCGTTTCCGAATACAATGTTTCTCAAATTTGCAATTTCATTATCTGTAAGAGTCCAATTTATTCCGTCATCACTTACAGCAACCTTATTGTAAGTAATAGCAACAAACTTGCCATTACCATAAGTAATAGCACGCCAATTGACTGAAATAGGCATTGTTCCCTGTGTCCAAGTATCTCCGTTATCTGTACTGTAAGCAAATGTTTGTGCCTTACCGAAGAAGTCTGTAGTTAAGGCAACGATTGTTTCACCGTTATATGCGAGTAATCCCCACGTTTCATTGCTGCTTGCAGTAGGTAAGGTTGAAAGTTCAGCCCAATTTTCACCATCAGTGCTGTATATAGCATAATTCTTTTCGCCGATTGCAATATATCGAGTTCCTGTATAAATCATAGCATTAATTCTGTGAGTATTTGAGGTTGAAACAACAATTTTATCCGCAGACATATTACCTTGCAAATCAGTATGACGACAAAATATACGACTTGTGCCAGAGGTTCCTAAGCTGACAAATTTTCCTGCTCCATAAGCTGCACAAACTGTAGCAAAAGAAAGGGTGCTTTTTTCTTCCCAACTTTGCCCGTCGGTACTAAATAAGAACTTTGAGCTAGCCTCTGCCGATGATGTTGCATCATACTGCCATTGATAACCAACGAAAACACCGCCACCCGATTTAACAATAGGGATTTTATACCGATATTCGTGAGTCACTGTGCCTGCCGCCCACGAAATTCCTTTCATAGCACTAATGCTTATTATCAAATTGCCTGTTACTTCTGATATTGTTATCGTCTTATCGCTATAAGCCGTCTCTGTTATATTTGTGCCTCCCATAGTTACGGATACCGTTGCTCCCGCCATTGAATACCCACTATCTGCCGTAATTGTCGCGGTATATGCAGAACCTTTTCTTATGCTCGTCGTGCTGTTGTTTGAAGTACAGTTCGTCAGCGTATTGGTAACGGTATAAAATACATTCGTGTAATTTAATTCGTTCGAGTAATCACTTTCGATGAAATTTTCACCGGTAGCGGTTATTTTGATTTTATAGTCGCCCGGCGGTACCTGATACTGCGTCAAATCGTTTACCAATGTTGTAACCTGTCCGAACAGCATATATCCGGTACCGGGGTCGACATATACATTGTACCCGGTCACAAAATTACCGTTGTTCTTATTCGGCGTTATTGTAAGAGTATCTTTGGTAATGCTTATAGTCGGAGCGTTAAGCTGCGGCTGGGCTCCTCCACCCGTCTCAATAGCCGTTATCGCCGCCGCCATTTCAGCAAGCTTGTATGTATCGGTGCTGCCGTTTTTGCCGCGTATAGCGTCGGCTATGGCTTTAATGCTGTTTTCCTCATACAGTTTTTTTGACATCAGTAGCTCACCTCCGTACCGTCCGGCAGCGCGGCTATTACATCTGCTACAATTTCCGCTTTGTCCGCCGCTGTCCAGTAGTCTGTTCCCTTGACGGGAGTATGCCCATCCGCGCCGGGTGCTCCCTGCGCTCCGGTGTCGCCTTTATCCCCCTTTGCGCCGGGTGCTCCGGCATCGCCCTTGTCGCCCTTGTCTCCCTTTGCAACGGTAGTGCTGATAACATTTCCGACTATCTGCACATTGTCTCCGGCAATAAGGGCGTTCTGCTTTGCATTCCATGTGGCAGCCTCTTCATCGGTAACATAGTGTACAATCTTTCCGTTTGCCCGCATTTTTCCGGTGGACGGCTGCACTCGAAGCCTACTGCTGTATGTAGCGTTGTAGAATCCGTCCGTAAGCAGTACGCTTCTCCACTTATCCTCAGTCGACGACTCCGCAAATACTCTCTCGATATCCTCTGTATAGTAGCCGCTCTCCGCGACATTGCCTTTGCCGTCAAATACGGCAATGCAGTCTGCATCCGCCCCCGGCACCTTCGGCATCTTCGTATCAAGTCCGGTCTGCACGTTTTTGACATCCGCCAGCGCCTTGTCAAGCGCGGAATATGTGTCTGTCGCTTCAATTGCCGTGTCGTTCTGCAGCACCGCCTCCGCGTAAATCTTAAACTTTGCGCTTGTGAGTCTCTCCCCACCGCTCCCGATGATGCGTACCTCGCATTCCGATTCTCCCGATTCGATCTCCGACGTGAGAAAGGTATGCTCTATGCGGTCGGGATACGCCGTACATTCGCTGTAATGCGTCGCTGTCGCGCCTTTTATGTATAATGTGGCGGTATAATCGGCACCGCCGTCCTCTTTGATGGGCAGAGAATAAGGTTTGAGACCGCTCATAAGGCGTATTACAACGCTGCGGGTCTTTGTGTCGCCAATTTTAAATCCCTCAAGAACGGCTTGAAAACCGCCTTTATTTGTGTCTAAAGTAATATCGTACATTTCAGCACCTCCGACACAAGTATAAAGAAAAAACGAGGGTAGGTGATACCCTCGTTTTTATTCAGTCTTCCTTCCACTTTCTCACAGTGGATTTTTTGATAACCTTGTGACCGTCAACGGTTACATCGCTGAGAATGTCGGCTATTCGGTCCCGCTCGTCTTCGTCGCCGTCTTTGTAAAGGTCTCTGTAGTATCCCGAAAGCAAGCTGCGAACTGAGGTAAAAGCTTTTCCCTCGGGGTCGTCGGCTTCCTTTTCCTTGTAGTAGTCCACCTTGAGACGGTAGTATTCTTCGAGCAGGTCGTAGTTTCCTTCCTCAACATCCGCAATAATGTCTTTTTTCGTTGCGGTCATGCCGTCGATCTGAGAAACGGTGTCAATGTCTTCGCCCTCGTCTGCACCGTTCTTCAGTGCCTTGTTTTCGGCGGAAACAACAGCGGCGACAACATATTCCTTGTCAAAGCCGTCGTTTGCTATGTCGCGTATGATACTGTCATATTTCTCATAGTCTCCGTCCATGTGCGCGGCAGCGGCTTCTGCAATACGAATGTCGTTGTCCTTCAGTCCGTCGATGACGCGGCGGCGGAAATCCTTCTCGCCGAGCCTGTCCTGTGTACGTGCGATGTATGTATCGTCGTCGTTCATAAAGGCGTAGTACAGCTTGCCTTTATTATCGCGCGTCTTGAACAAGTTTCGGCTCAGCCCGTTTTTCCATGCGGTGTCGGCTGCGGTATTAGTGGTGGTTTTTGTGGCGCTTTGCCATTCTGTGGCAATTGTACGGTATATAGCGCGGAAATCTCTTGTAAGGCTCGTCATGGCAACACCGCTCATGTCAGCCAATATGGAAAGGGCATCCCATGACGCCTCGGCTCTTTCCTTGGCGTTCTTGCTTTCGTCTCCCCAAACCTTTGCGAGCTTTTTCACCTTTGTCATAAGGTCTCCGATAATTTCCACATCCGGTCGGTCGACATTAAACCCGTTAAAGACCAAACTGTATATGTCCTTAAACCACGGCAGCAGCATGAACGGATTGATATTGTCTATGGAATTTTCAATAAGCGCCTGCAGATATTTCTCCCAGTAGTTTTTATCGTCATCGTCGTCTCTGAAAGCGTCCGCAAATGACCTGATAGCCGCAGTAAATATCCCGTTTACAATAAGGCTTGCAAAAATCCCCGCAGCTTTTCCTTTTTCTCCGTTCATCAAGAGGCGAATTCCGTCATAAGCCATATTCAGCGTGGTCATAGGCTCTGCCATGAATTGAGTGATAAACTTCTCGAACGCTTTTCCCTCTCTCATTATCTTAGAGCGGGCGAATATGGAGTCGTATACCTGTGTTTTGTTTGTGATTTCATCAAAGCGGTCTCCCGCTTTTTTGAGCACATCCTTGTAGGTATAGTCTGCGTTGGATTTTTTGAAATTATCAATCGCTTCGTTTCTGCAGGCGTTCCATATACATGCCCATGTGACTTGGTCTAGCTTTTCCGCGACCCAGAACTGGCCCTCCTGCACCCCCTTTGCAGCTGTATGACCGAAGGTGTTTCCTTTTGCGCCGAGGTCTGTAATGGTTTTGCCTATAGACTGCTTGGTGTTGATGTCAACACCGCCGAGCTGCTTGACCACCCATGTAGAGGCATACTGTGTCATTTCGGCAAGAGATTTTCTTTGCTGCGCCTCCGACATGGTCTTTGCCTTTACGCCTATGAAATACTTCGGATTGATTTCCGCAAAAGCACGCACGATAGCGCACGGCTGCTGAATTGCAACAGCTATATTCAGTCCCGTTCGCGCAGCCTTCACCGCACTGAACAGCCGCATATATGCCAAATCTCCGTCGCTTCGTATACCGCCGTTTACATCCGTAAGGAATTTCATCATTTCGCCGTACAGCTTTGAGCCGAGAACATCGCGCACTCTTGTACCGCCGTCCTCAGACTGTGATGTGCCGTTGATGACTTTTGTAATGTCCTCAAGGGGAAGTGTAAACGCAGCATATGCCGCCATGTCCGATGCGTGTGTCTGATATACGTCAACAAAACTTGAGATAGAGAGTCCCTGCGTCGCATTGGCAACGGTCTTGATGGTAAACTTGCTGTTTTTGAGCTTTGCGGTATTCTTTTTCGGGTCTATGGTGCTCCTGAGATAGTTGTTGTCAACCGTCAGAGTTATATAGTTGTCCTCGCCGAAAAGCATGATGTCGTAAAGTTTCATGGAAACAGCGTTACCGTCCGCAGCTATTACGGTAGACATGTATTTCTGCATCTCGTCGCCGAAACTGCGCATATCATCGCTGAGTGTCTTACCGAATTTGGTAAGGTCGTTTTCCGTAAGCGTCATCATATCCGCATTGGTATAAACCGTCTCTTTGCCGTCTACTACCAAACGCATTTTTCCGCCTGCAAGCCTGAAGCCGTCGCCGAGCAGATGCGTGCGGCCCTGTCCTCGCTTGGCTGTGAGATACAGCGTCAGTATTTCGCCTCCGGTGAGCCGAGCTGTTTTGCCGTTATCAAATGTAATGTCAAACTTTTGGTTGAACATTTTTTCTTTGATACCGTATTTCTGCGCCGTTTCTCTGTATTTATCCGCATACTTGAGTATAAGCCTGCCGCTGTCTCCTTCGGCTCTCTGCAGATTGCGGTAGAGCTGATAAAGCGTATCGCTGCCGGACTGCTTGAAAAGCTCATAGGGCTTCAGATTGTTCCAGAACAGTATGTTCGCCGTGCGGTCTTTCGCGCCGCGCACAAAGTCGCTTCTTGAAACCTTTTTGTTTCTTGCGTCCTTTGCCTCTCCCGCTACCTTTGCGGTAGTGTCGGAAACGCTGCGGCTGCTTCTGAAAAGCTTGTTTGCGTCCGCGATTTTTTTCTGCACTGCCTTGGTAACGGTAAGAACGTCCTCCAGCTGGTCGGCGGTAAGCATGTATAGGGGTCTCTCACCGATCGAGTGCTGCAGGTCCTCAATTGCCCGCGCAATGTCGGATACGTCAATGTAGTAGGTGCTGTCCGCATTGTCGTATGTCTTGTAGTACGAAAGCACCTCGGAAAGATAGTCCGCGGCTCTGACATTTCTCTCGCCGTACTTTTCGATAGATGATAGCTTTTTCTCTATCTGCTCCGCAAGAGAATTGTACCTGTCAAAATCCTGTTTGAGCTGCCCCATACGCGCATCTGCGTCGGCATAATCCTTTGAGCCTTTGTCATATTGCTTTATGCGCTCAGAGAGCTGAATATACTCCGTATACGCATCAAGGTATTTTCCGCGCTGCTTTTCAAGGTTGGCAATCGCGTTTTCAGCCTTTGCAATGCGTTCGTCGTAATTCTGCGTCCGTGAGTCTATCTGCTCGCGGAACGCCTTAACAATGTCTCTCAGAGCGCTGGGGATGTGCTTTGTCTTGCTGTCTTCCTTGGCAAGCTTGTCAAGCTTATCGATGCGTTTCGCAATGTCCCGAACGATCTCGCGCCGTCTGCGGTCTTCCTCCCGCTGCGCAAGCGTGTCCTTTATGCCCTGCGCAGCTTCCTGATACTTCTGCTTCTGCGAGCGCAAAGCCTCTTTCCCGCGAAGCCTTTCCGCAATAACAGCCTCTTTCGATTTTCTATCGGCAAGAGTTTTGAAGGTGTCATATCCTCTGTAGCCGTAGAATTTGCTGTCAAGCCGGTTGAGCTTCTTAACAAGCTGCGCCTTTTGCTCTTTAAGGGAGGGAAGAACGCTCCTGTCCGCACCCTTGGTGAAAGATGCTTCCTTGATTTTTCTGTTGACCTCGGCAAGCTCCTTCTGCAAAGCGTTCGCTTTCTTAACCTCAGACTTCAGCTTTTCGACAAAGCTTTTTTCCTCATCCGTCTCGGCAACAGCTTCCATGTCCGAAACAAGTGTATCCCTTGATGTTTCGGTCTCTTCGGAGAACTTCAGTCCTTGAACGCGTGGGGAAACGCTTCCTTCAGCCTTTGTATGAATTCCGTCTCTGACTTCGAGTCGCGCAGTATCTCCAAACCCTTTTGTGTCACTTCGTAACTTTGCTCGTCCGAAGTCGCTCTTGCGAGTTGCCTTGAAACTTTCCGCATTGAATCCGTAAACTTGTCCATAGTTTCTCCTTTGTTTGATGAAACGTTCAATGTCTTTTTGCGATAAACCTGTGGTAGCTGCGCCACTAAAAAATTGCTCCTTGAGAAATTCCATTTCCGTTGCATTATCCGTGTTGAAAACCAACACCGATTCATACCTCGGATTTTCAAATGTGCCTGAAACGAATACTATCTTGTTGTTTACCTCAACAGCATAGCTGCCGTCCTTGAGGCGGCTGTCCCTGCGCTTGCCTGTAAAGATCTCTGCAACGGCAGAGTTCAGTTTCGACGCATCTTCTCTTGTAAGAAGCGTCCTTAACCATCCGCGTCTATTATAATCCCTCACAGACATATTTGCAAGAGCTTTTTCGGATGCAGCCTTTTCATTTTTGGCAAATTCGTCGGCAGTTTCTTCCGACAGCTGCAATCCCTCTTTCTCCGCCTGCTTTTCCAGAACGTCAAGATTTTCTCTCGTCTTCGCGTTCTCCGCCTCGGCGAGAGCATCCCTCATGTTCCGTATGGAATTCTCAAGAGCGTTGTCAAATACCTCCTGTACCTCCTCAAGGCTTTTGAGTGCTTCTCTGAGCTTCAGCGCTGCATCGTGCAGCTCCTCGTTGCCGCCGTACATATCCGTCTGTGCCTTGCGAAGATTTGCGATAAATTCCCGTACCTTCGTGACTACCTTTACAAACAGATTTGCGTTTTCCATGGCAAGCTTTTCAAGCGCCTTGCTGTCGCGCAGCAGCATTTCGCATCCGTCCGCAATGACCTCATCCGATGCCATGGTATAGCCCATGTTGAGCTTGTTCATTTTGTCTTTGACAAGCGCGTCAAAATCAGCTCCCAAAGCGTCGCGGATGTAGTCTGTCAGTACGTTGTAATCGGCTTCGCTCCACACCTTTATGGAGTGCGTGACCTCATGCGCAAGCGTGTGACCGAGAATTCCGCGCACATCGGTTGCGTTGTATGCTGCATCAGCGCGCAGATATATTGTGTTGGTCTTCTCATCATACGCACCGTTTTTCAGCGTTTCGCCGATGCGCTCCCCTTCAAGTTTCGCATCCTCGGAAAGAAATTCAACGTCATATCCGAGCTTTGCCAAAGTGCGAGCGACATTTTTCGCTCCGCTTTTGTTTTTGCCGAGATGTTCTTCTCCTCGCACCTCGCCCTTTGCGCGTCCTCTTTCCTGAATAACGCGCTCGGCTCTCGCCTTGATGTTTCTTTTCATTTCGCTTTGTGCTCTTGCTTTTACTCCCTGCTCGATAGCGGAGGTCACAAGCACGTTGTTGACTTCGGCATTCTGCGTGAAATATATTCTGCTCTTATACCCTGCTACACGTTCGCTGTTCTTTGCCGCTCCGGTCTCGCCGAGAGAGCGGTACAGTCCCCACGTTGTAGCGAACACTCCCTTGTCAGTGCTGTTTGCATACTTGCGGTAGGCGCTTATCATTTCGTTAGCCTCTGCGTCGGTCATGCCTTTCACGGCATTGACAAACAGCGTTTTGTCCTTTGATGTAAGACCGAATTCGCCGCTGTCAACCTCTGTGCCGTCTTCAAGTATGTACTTTGTTTTTCCGCCCTCTCGCTTAATGCCGTATATGCTGCTTGCGTTGTAGGCTTTTCCCTCGGAAGACTCCTTGGTTTCGACAATATCATTGATCATATTGCGCACCTCGGAAGTCTCTGTGCGCTTCTGCACGGCTTCAAGCGCCTCAAACACCTTGCCGACGTTTTCCTCTGTAAGAACGCCGTTTGCGGAAAGAACGGAAATGGCGCTGACATCGGCGGTACCCGTCGCGATTTGCGCAACCAGTTCCGCAAGGCTTTCATTTTCTACAATAGGCATTGCAGCTTCCTTTGCCGCTTTCCGTTCGGCCTCGACAATATCCTGTGCAAGCTTGCCCATGTTTCTGTTCCGAGCCGCGTTTCTGACCTTGGAAACAAGCTTTCCTATGCCGCGGCCCTCGGGTACTTCCTCTGAGGCTTTGGATATGTCAAAACCTCGCTTTTCAGCGATTTCAAGCAAATTTTTACCCGCGTCAGTGCCGGTGATAGACTTACCGATATTGGTCTGATTTTTTATGTCTTTAACACTGTTGCGGGCGGCGGAGACTCCTCCTCCGATAACAGCAGCTGTACCGCCAATAATACCGCCTACAAAGCCGCCCCACGCCTGATCTACGGCAGAAGCGAGCACATCAAGAAAAGCTTTCTTTTTGGCTTCCTCTCTGCTGAGTCCTCCCGCCTCATAGGTGAGTATTGCGTTAGAGAACTTTGAGTGATCTTGATTTATGAAAGCATCAGAGAAGCGGTTCATAATTTCGGTAACTACTTCTTCACTGCCCTCGACCGCGCCCTGTCCCAGCATTTTCAGCAGATTTTTATCTTTTACAAAAGACTTCATGAACGACTTGAAGCTTGTAACGTCAAAGCTGCTTTCGAGAAATTTGTCAACGAGCGAACCTATTGATATTTTCTCGCCGAGATATTCGGCAACGCCGGAGGCAAAACCGTATGCCAGCGCCTCGTTCGTAGTCGAACCGTTTTGAACAGCCTCCTGCAGACCGCTTGAAGCAGCTTGCCCGGAGAGAATAACGCTTGCGACAACCTGACCCGCCGCGGGACCGAACGCATAGCACGATCCTACAACGGTAGCCAGCGAGTTTATTCCGGATGAAAAGCCGCCGTATGTGCTTGTCCAGAATTTTCTTGCCCTTTCGGAAACGCCCGCTTCCTGCATGGCTTTGTCATATATTTCCGTCTGAGCTCCGATGATTTCGCCGGAGATGTTTGTGGCATAATCATCATAGGTGTTAATCGGGCGAAAACTATCGCTGCTGTAGTCGCTGTGCCCTATAGAATCCATAAGGTTGAAAATATAATCGGTGCCGGAGACAAGAGCGAAAGGCACGGCTGAAATAGCCGAAGCAATTCCGCCGAGAGCCTTACCGACAACGGGGACGCTGTTCACTCCCTCAACTGCTGTCTGAACTGTCTCCTGTACTTTTGCCGCTCTTTCCTTGTCCCGCTGCAGCTTTGCGTAGTCTTTAACAGCGTCATAAGTCGCCCCGGACTCGCTTTTGAAATTTTCTTTCAGCTTGTTCAACGCATCGCTGTTCTTAATTTCGCTGTTTATCCGGTTCTTGGTTTCAATGCTGTATATTCCGTCTTCTTCGGCATAGCTTGTTCCGTATTTTTCATCGTATTCTTTGACAATATCAAGGTACGGCTTTTTCTTTTCGGCACTTACAGTGCTGTTTTGCGAAAGCCACTGCATTGCATCAGTGACTTTTTCAATAAAATTGATTTCATCGTATGCTGATGCTGCCGCACTGTTGTATCCGCTGTATCCCTTATCAGTCGCCGCTTTGTATGCATTCCCGACCTTGCGCTCATAGTACAGATTTTCCCATGACATGGCGGCGGCGCTGCCGTTGTCGTCGGTGTAGTAATACGCCACATCGCGTCCGGCATAATCATTGTCTATCATATTACGCAGCTTTTCCATACGCTGCTGGTTGTCTGCGTATTCTTCTGCGTAATCTCCGTAAGGATTGAATGAAGACACATTCCCGTCGGCTTCGGCGAGTTTGATTAACTCCTCATTCTTCTTTGTGAGTCTGTCGATCTCTTCCAAAGCGATTTTCTGCTTGTATGACGGACTGCCTTTATCTTTGATTTTTCTGAGTATTTCATCGTCTGTCATGGTAGACACTTTGTCTTCCGTCAGCAGCAGTGAAGAAAGATAGTCTTTATCTTCGGATGTCAGCTTTCGCCCCTGATACCTTCGCCCCTGTCCCATTTCATTGGGGGCTGCTCCCGCATCAATCGTTCTGTCGGAAATAGCGGCTTCGATATCTCTGTATTTGCTGTTTTCGTTAAGTCCCGCTTTTTTAAGCACACGCTGTGCCGCTGCTCTTTCCTCGACGATTTTGTTGTATTTATCCCGTCCGCCGGCAGCTGCCGAACTGTTGAAATAATCGCTGAAAGTCTTGTCGTCCTCGGTCGTGTCGGTATCAATAATTGAGTTGACATTCTGCAGAGCGGCAAGATAACCCTCCGGAGTCAGAAAAGCCTTGTTATCCTCAATGCTTTGCTTTATCTTTTTTGCACGGTCTTTGTAGCTCTGCATGGATACCTTGAGTCCGGGAGCCTGCATATTTTCATATTTGCTGTCAACTCCCAAAACATACTTGCTGCGCTCGGTGTAATCCTTGTAATAGTCATTGTAAAGCGATTCAATATCCTTGGAAATTGCGTTAACCCTTGATGATATTACAGTATCGTTCACACCGAAATTGCTTGTAGCCTCAAATCTTCCGCCTGCGGATTTCTTTTTGAAATTCTTTGTTGCTTCAAATGCCATGTCAGCCTCCGTAGATTACATGTATCTGTCTTCTTTGATTCTTCCGACCGTGCTTCCGATAGGTGATTTTTTGGTAAAGCGCTTGCCGTTAACGTAGTACGCCTGATATGCGTTCTTTGTGCCGTCCCATATCCAGCCCAGCCCGTCGGTGTCAAACCATACATTCTGCTCGCGCCCGTTCACTACATCGGTGTAGCCCGATTTCGTCAGCTTCTTCCCGCCGACGTTGTTGGGCTGATAGCCGTTTGAAAAGGCTTTTTCTGAATCGTACTTGCCGTTAGTCATAACATCCGGGTTCTTCGACCTTGTGTAAGGATTAACGCCTGTTTCGATAGCCTCTTCTTTGCCGGCGGGGTTGGTAAAGTAAGTTTTTCCGTCTTCTTGGTACTTGTAGTTGTACAGTATAGAGTCGACTTCCTCTGTGTCCGCAGTATCTCCGTTTCTGTTCTGCCGCGACAACGCAAACTGTCTTTCCCACTGGCTGTCGGATACCTTGTCGCGCTCTTTCTGATACGCAAGCTGCTCCCTCGCAAGGGCATCGGCGGCATAACTGCGCTCCAGCTCAGACGCACTCTTGTATTCGTCAGAGGCTATATTGTAATCCTGAAGAAGACGGGCATATTCGGTCTGATCCGCGTCACCGAGGGCATTTGCCTTGTTCAGCATATCCTGTCCCTCCTGTACATATCTCGAATATGCGCTCTCGCTGAGCTGAGGCACAACATCATTGAGCTTTTGCATATAGTTGTTGTATACCTGCTGTCCCGCAGTCTGTGCATAGCTGTTGCCGTACCCGCCCGTAAGCGCCGCAGCCTGTCCCATTGTATCCTTCATGGCAAGCCTGCCCTGCCTTGTGTAGCTGTCCTTGTACTGGTTATACACTGGGTCGGCACTGAAGTCGTATGTAAACTTTCCGCGGTTAACATAATCGTTTATGGCTTTAGCATACTGCGACGCATATGTTCTGTCGCTCTGCAGGGCAGCGCGACGCTTTGCAAGATCTTCAAGCGCCCTGTCGCTTTCAAGCGCATATTTGTTTCTCCGCTCATCCGGATTGTAAGCCGTAACTTTAATGTTACCCCCGCCGCTCACTATTTTCGTTGCCATTGTTTTTATCCTCCATATTCAGAATTTCGCATAAATGCTTTGCCCACTCATATAGCTCTTCGATGCTTGCCCCTTTGGGCGGTTCTATAATAATCATCCCGCATACTCCGTTTCTCTGTAAACAGATATTATCTTGCAGTCTCCGATACCCTCGAAGCGCAGCCTGTATCGGTCGCACCGCTGAGGAATGAAGAAAATATCGATCGGCATGTCATCGCTGCCGGTATATGCGCCGCAGCTTTCCCATTCGCCGTCATCGTATGAAACAAATGCTGACATTACGCTGCCGCGCGGAAGCTTCAGCTTGATCTTTATTTTGTTTACTCTCTTGTAGTAAATATCTCCGTATCCGAGGCTGCCTGTCTCAGCATACCATTTGATGCCGCTCTCGCCTCCGCTTACGGTGAAAATCTTGCCGTCGGAGCCGAGAATATAAAAATCCTCTGCGCAGCGCATCATTTTCAGAGCATTTGTGTTGTCTTCGATGTGCCAAAGCTTAATCTGAGTGTCATAGACCAAAAGCAGATATTCGGTGCCTCGCCGTGCGCTGACGTAGTATTTGCCCATGTATGCCCCGCCTACAGCATCGTCGTATACATCGTTTCCGAGAGCGGCATCAACCTTGACCGGAACTCCGCCCGAATATGCCATAAAACCGTCGTAAGAATGGTAGTAAAGCACCTCGTCGACCACCGCGACCGACTTGTCTCCGCCGGGCTTTATGCCTCTGTAATTGTATGTAACAAGCTGGAAGGACGAAGGGGAGGTTCCGTATACTCTCACAATAGCGTTTTCCTTGAAGAAAATCGGATATCCGCCGTAAACAGCCGCTCCGGTCCATGCTCCGTCCGAACCGACTGAAGCAGTCCATGAATCCATTGCAGTGCCTTCGTACTTGTACCAGTTTTTCGCATCCCCAAGGGCAGAGCAGTATATTTCGTTTATAACGTCCTCCGACGTCTTTCCGTCCTTGTGTCCGTAATAGCACCCCCACAGGCGATTGTTGCATTCCACAACAAAATCCATGGTCGGCACTTTGCGCGATATCTCAACGACAGCATCGCCGGCGACGGTTTTTGTTATCACCTTGTTCAAAAATCCGTTGAGTATCAGCCCTCTTTCCGATATCGAGCTGATGATATAAGAGCCGTCGCACTCGTTGCCGATGCCGTCAATGTTGATGCAGTCGCCCTCGGAAAATCCGTCAAAGGGAGCAACCTCGTAAACGCCCTGCAGATTCTTCTGCCTCTCTCCGTTCCGTTCTCCTATGTATGCATACTCTCCGGCGTTGTCGCGCGAGTCCGAGCTTGCAAAAGAAAGCATAATGTAGTTCTGCGTCTGCGCTACCCATTCATTTAGGGCGGACGAGTATGCATACAGCTTTCCCGTGACGCTGTCCCGCCATCTCATGCCGTTTGCGGGATTGTCGGGCTTTTCGGTCACTACCGCTGCAGCTGCGGCGCTTTCATATGCTTTAACCACATACCCGGTGATTGTAATGTACCGTCCCTTGACCGCATATGCCGCAAGCCAGTCGGCGGCAGTGCCGTGACCTGTCAGCACAAACCCGCCTGACGGCACGGTTACGGAGGGCTCTGCCGTGTAGCTTACAACCTTGGTCACGATGCCGGAGCTGTCAACATATACGTTGATGCCGTGTTCGTTATATCCCCCGGGAGGATTGCTGGTGATTATCACCATTTCGTTCGTTCCGCGACCGTAGGTTTCTCCGGAGCCTCCGGTATACTTTTTGTTTGCCGTTTTACTCGACAGCGGAGAGTCGTCAAGCCGCCCCTTCTCGTCGCACGGCTCCATCCTAAAGGTAATGTATCTGCCCAATTGGTCGGCATCCGAAACCTCGGTGTTCCTGTATACCTTTGTCGTATTTGAAAGCTTCGTAAATTCTGTTTTGACAGCCCCTATGCGCACTGCCTGCGGAAAGGCATACACATACCCCGCCTGAGCTACAAGCCGCGTTTCCGCCGCATCTCCGCCTATTTTCTGCGCCGCTTTTGCATCTGTTCCGTCCCTGTTGAGAAAGCTGACATATGTTTCGGTGCCGTCTTTTGTCACGGCGGCAACAGTACCCTGCTTCAGTCCCTCTCTCGTGCCGGATGTGTCGCAAGGCACAAAATCGTACACACCTGTAATTCCGGTTGTGCCTCTGCCGTCGCGCACAGCCAAAAGAGGGTAATATTTGGATGTCATGTTGCGCATGTCGTGAAATTCGCTTTCGCTTATGCGTACATTTGCATTGTATCCGCCGAAGGTATCCGTGTAATAGGTTTCCGGCGTTTGAACTTCTCTTGTTTCCATCGCTTACCTCAAAATCTTATGTAAGACTTTCCGTGCACGTGCGTCCGCCTGTACCAGTTTGCAAAATCCTCATAGGCAGACGAGAAATTCTGTACGGCTGCATTGTATCCGTTGCTTTCTCCGTTGCTTTCATATATTTTTGCTTTTAGATAATAGTCGTATACTTCGCCGTAAACGTACGGTATGATAAGCTCCTGTTCGCCGTCTGTATAAGGCGTAAATTCCTTACCGTCCCAATCAACGTATTGAGTGATAATTTCGTTGTGTATTTTCGCGTCAAGACGGCTCAGCCATTTTATGAGCTGCGCGTCGTCATACTTACCGCGGGTAAGCGCTCTTGTCTGAGCAATAACATCATTGATTTTCATATCGCACCTCCATGACAAAAGTATAAGAAAAAAACGGGGGTAAGTGATACCCCCGTTTTCAGTTAATCCAGCGCCTTGGTTTTCGCTGTTTCCTGCAGCTTGCGCCTTGTTTCCGCGGCTTCAATCTCGAATTTTTCAGCCCCTTCGAGTATCTCAGCGACACTTTCGGGCACCTCCACATATTCTCCGCGCTTTATGAGATAGGTCTTGCCGTTGTCTCCGACATACTTATCTTCTTCAAGCACTCCCGGAACATATGGAAGTTTGATTCTGACTCTTTTTTCTGCCATGTTAAAAGCTCCTTTTAGTTTGCACTATCCGTTGCAGAGAACGTAGAAGCAGAGATAACGTCAAGAAGTCTTTCGGGGTAAAGAACCTTTGCAACATGCATAGCCTTCCAGCCGACAGTGCCGAACTGATTAAGAGGTCCGCCTATCTGCTCTGCCGATTTGACAATAGACTCCATGGTCATGCCGGTAGGTTCAACAACGCCGAAAGCGTCTTTGCCGAAGAAGAACGAGTGATATACGGCAATGGCGGAGGTAGCGGTGTTCATCTGAATCTTTGCCTCGGTAGTCTCGATGAAACGCACTCCGTGCAGCTTGCCTATTTCGCCGTTGTATATCTTTTCGGGGTTAGCGTATTTCTGTGCCTCTACCCATCCGCTGTCCTGTCTAAGGTCATATGCAACGGAAGGATGAATTATAGCAATATACTCGCCGTTTATAGAGGGAGTATTCTGCTGCTTGAGTATTGTTGCCGCTCTTGCAACATCTGTAGCGGTAAGCTTACCGTTTGCAACAGTAAGCGAGTTTATGTCGGCAGCACCGCCGACACGGTACACGTTGGTGTTGGTAAGAAGCACATCTCGGGTAAGAAGGTCGAGGGTACGCGCTGCCTGATCTGCATGCTCGTTGACCGTCTCGGAAATCAGAGGGTCAACAGCAGCCCACATTACTACGTCAGTGAGAGGAGTGTAATCTCCGTACTGTGCAATAGTTGCTGTGATAGTTGATATATCAAGCTTGTTGCCGTCGGGGATAAGTCCCTCGGTGAGAGGCGTAGTAGCAGCCGCGAATGTCTTAAACTTACGCCATTCAACGTTTTTTCCGTTGCCGGGCTTAAGGGTCTGCTTTTTGCCGAACTGATTGAACACATACTTTGCGCGTGCATTTTCGAGCAGAGCAGTGTTGTAAAAAGTTTTCATTTCGGCAGACAGATTGTTGCCTGTCGATGCGTTGGTCGTACCGTTAAGGTTTGACACACCGTATGTACCTACAGTAGGTGTAAGAACTGCGAATCTCTGAAGATTAAAAGTAAACATCATTTTCCCTTTCTGCGGGGAAAAGCTCAGAATGTTACAACTTCTCCTCGCTTTGCTCTCTCCATGTATTCCTGTATTTCTGAGAGAGACAGTTTTGAAATATCTTTTTTAACTGTTGCAGGAGTTGTGTTTCCGAGACCGTTTTCAGCTACCTGTGCGCCGCTTCGGATGTTGTTTACAACATTCGCTTCCACGGCATGAGCGGTGTTCTTCATCGCTTTTGCTATTTCGTCGTCAAAGCGGGTTGCTTTGTATGCGTCAAGGAGAGACAACGACGCGGTCTGCGCAAGCTTGGCAAACTGAGGATTTGAGTCCAATTCCGTCTGCAGGTCGAAATCGGGAAATCTCTCTTTTACCTCCAAAACCTGGCGGCCTATTTTCTCTGCCAGTTCACGGTTTCTGTCCGCTTCTTCGCGCTCCTCAAGAGCTTCACGGGCAGTCCGCGCATCTGCAGAGTATTTCTCAAGCATTTCCTCTATTTCGGGAGTGGTGCCGTTCCTTTCGGCAAGATCCTCGTAATAGCTTTTGTCAGCACTCACGGCAGCCATAATAGCGTCAATGTCCTTTGCATCCTTGCTGTACTTTTTGGCAGCGCGGTCTACAAGGGGCTGCAGCTTTTTAAGCGTGCCCTGTGCGTCCTTTTCCCGCCTGAGGCGTTTCTCAACAGCATTCTTTACCGTCTTGTTGATGTCCTCCGCATACATTTCGCGTATACGGTCGTAGGGAAGTCTTTCATCCGCCGTGGGAGTCCCTGCGCCGGCAGTATCGACTGCCTGTGCTCCCGCAGCTTCGCCGTCGGCGACCGGCATACCGGCAGCATCTGCGGTACTCATAACCGCACCTGCCGCCTCGCCTGAGATGTCGCCGTCGGCAAACATCTGTAAATTAAAATAAGGCATAAATTAATCCTTTCTCCGAGTTAAGCCCGTGACTCTGTGTAGATTATAAAGACAAATCACACATAGGTGATAATCACGTTTTCGGGATATTTTTCCGAAATTTCGGCAATTCCTCCGGCGGCGAAATCGTAAAGGGAAGTATCTCCTCCGGATATTACAAAATTGCCCTTGTCATGTACATCCGTTGCATACATTGCAAGAGTTTCCAGCAGCGCCGACACTCCCGCGCAGACTATATCCTGCCCGGCGGGAGCATACCCTGCATGACCGCTTGCCGATATGGACGGCACATCACGGTCGTAGATAACCTCTATCATCGCGGCTGCGTCCTCTCCTGTGCGGCATCACGCGCATTTTGCATACGTGTATCCTCCGCCGCATTTCCCGATACGCTGACGCTCGCCTGCTGCATCTGCGGTGCAGACTGCTGTATGTTGCTTGCTATCATAGCCGCGGTCTGAGGCTCGTATTTCTGCGCCAGTGTCAGCGCAATCTGCTGATACTGCATAAGCTGATCAAGCATAGTGCCGTTTGCGCTGATTTTCTGCGCAATATCATCCTTACCGTAAAAATCCATCGCATCGAGCAGCATAAGGCTCTGGTCAACGTTTTGCGGATTAAATACGCCAAGTCCGTAAAGCTGCAGAGCAAGCTCATTCTGCGCCATCTTGGTATACTCGCTTGATTTTTCCGCCGTAACGTCAATGTCAAATTCGGGGAGACGCAGACCCATATCGGCTCCTGTTCCGCTCATCTGAGGCTGTGCTCTCAGATCGGCGTTGGAATACTCTACATACTGAGGCTCGCCGCTCTGTCCCTGTATGCGGAAATACCGCATTGTATCGTATTTCTCGCGCATAAGCTCAATAACGAGATAAATGACCTGCTTATATGCCTCATATGTGGCAGATATACCGTCACGGCTCTGCTTTGAGCCTGCCTCCTGCATAGCAGCTATAGCGCTGGCGGCTGTGGCTCCGCTTGTACCGCCGTTGTTAACGTCTCGGTTGCCGGTTACCTCCTTGAGCTCACCCGTTTTATAATCCAAAAATGTAATATAATTGCCGCCGAGAGAGCTGTAATCAACAGGTCTTATGCTGTCCTGTCCGAGAGATCCGCCCGTGTGGATAAAATCATTCTGCCAGTCAGCAAATTCCGACTCGTTTACAGCACCGTTTTCTTTGATAAAGTATCGGGGCTTTGCTCCGCAGACAGTATTTTTGACTATAGCCTGATTGATAATGTCGATCTCTTTTTGCGTGTCCTTGCCGTAGTCAAAGTATCCGTATCCGGCAATGCTGCCCTCTATGTCAAAGAGGGTGTCAAACACAAACGGATATCTGCCGTGCTCATACCATCCGCGCTCACTGCGCGACTTGCCGTATGGCTGCTCTGTCAGCTCGCCGTACTCGTCCGTAATATAATGCTTGGGCAGCTCCGTATCGTTTTCGGTGGCATACAAAACCTCGTCGCCCACAAATTTGCAAAAATGCAAAACAGATTTGTAGCCGGATCTTTTTTTGTAGTACCAGTCCACAACACAGGATTTGTTTGATGCGTCAACGGTATCGTCGTATATGTACTTTGACACAAGGCTCTCGTTGGACTTGAGCTTGTCCTTGAGCTGCGGATATATCTGCTGCAGCACATCATTGTCCACCAAATCAACGACAAAAACGTTTGCGCTGTCCTGTATGTCTACAACACCCGGCTCCCAAAACATACGCAGCAAATCCATCTTTTTTATGGCGATGTCGCCTACGCCGTTGTGCTTGGACGAGTCCCAAAACACACCGTATACTCCGGTGCCCTGCTTGAGCTTGTATGTAACAACGTCGCGGTATACATCCTTAAATCCGTTTTGGTCAAGTATAACGGGGATAACATCGGTAAGCCGCTGTGCCTCCGCCTCATCATCCGGCATACGCGGCAGTATGTTTGGCTCGGGAAAAGCGTCCATATAGTCCGCCCGCTTGGATACCACAGTGTTCCACAGCCACGCGGAAGCGAGACGCAGGTCATGCTTGGACACCTCGTTGTAGCTCTGCCATTGCTTGAGCTTCCAAAACTGCTCATTTTCGATTATCCTTGCCTCAAGGTGCGATTTGGCGCTTTTGTACTTTGACAGTATTTCCGCAGCCTTGCGCACCTCGTCTCTGCCTATGGGCATATTTTTAACACTATCCTCTTTTTTGCGTAAATTAAACACGTTTTACCTCCATGTGTGTAGCTGTGTCGAGCGGGTCGATAAATACACAAAACTCCTTGCGCTTTGCCGGGACGGGAGAGATCGGGCGTGACATGAGGAAATACCGCGTCTCGTCGGCTATATGGTCCTCACCGTCCGTGTCCAAGTCCTCGGGCTTGGTCTCGCTGTACTGCAACAGCGGTATAGTCCGTATAAAATCCTTGCAGTTACGGAAAACATACATCATCGGCTTGCCGCTCTCATCAAAAGCGAGTCTGTAATGCATCTGCATCCAGCCGGATATACGGTCGTTAATCCCCGGCTCAAACAAAACACCGTGCCGCTCTGCCGTCTCATTGACCGATATGCCGCGGGAGCCGTCCCAGATAGACGGGTCGGCAACCCCGAATATTGTCTTGCCGCGCAGCCACGGATGCTCCCTCTCAACCTCGGCGATTTTTTGGAACTGACGCTCAGGCTCCCACTTGAGTCCCTCATTAGGTGTGCCGTTGCATCCGTAAAGCTCCAGTATGCGGTACACAACACCGTCACGGTCAACACCCCACCAGGCGCACGAAAACGGCTTCGCATAGCCGAAATCGTAGCTGCGGTATATTTTCCAGTCCGGCGGCACATCAAACGGCTCTATGACGTGAGTCCACTTGCCGTCCATGTAGTGATCGGGATCGTCAACAAAATCCTCAAAAAACTGTCCCTCGAATATGTTCCAGTCGCCCTCAAGCCACGCTTTCCGGAGCTTAGGCGGCAGCGCCTTAAGCTGCTCTACGTATTCCGGCTGCTCCCTCATGAGCACCTTGTTGTCAGTCACAAGCGAGCGTATAAAGCAATACTCCTCCGGGTTTTCCCGGTCCTCGTATTTTTTGTCGATAAATATGCGCTTGATATACGCATGCCCCTGTCCTCCGGGGTTACAGGTGTAATACATACGCTTGGGCAGACCGTTTGTGCCGCGCATGCAGGCGGTGATTGCTCTCATCTGATACTCGGACAGCTGCGTTGCCTCGTCCAAAAATATTATGTCATACTCCTGTCCCTGCAGGCGGTCAAGATCGGAGTCACGTGCGCAGTACGTAAATGATATGGTTGACTTGTTGGGCAGCATGAGTATCTTGTCCTTATCGCTGTACCGGGCGACGCCGTAAAGCTGCTCGCGCAGTATGCGTATATGGTTGTTGACAAGCTCCGGATACGTCCGTCGTACAATCAGACAGCGTATGCCCGGATATCGCTGACACAGCAATATGGCTTTTGCACGCACCGCCCAGCTTTTCCCGCCGCCCCGGGCGCCGCCGAAGGCAATGTATTTGGCCCGGCACTGCAAAAACAGCTTCTGCTTCTCATTAGGCACCCCGATATGGAGGGTATTCACTCGCTCCACTGCTCCGTCTCCTCCCCCCACTGCACCCGCAGGCTCTCCGTCCGG
>OQWM01000211.1_pt1 | contig 33678 bp, 28 predicted proteins | sample 1691531 | NCBI WGS metagenome assembly OQWM01 (sample SAMN03418257, study PRJEB22391) | human gut metagenome | biome: human-gut; feature: organic feature; material: feces | host: Homo sapiens | place: Tanzania | collected 2013-01
CTTGTCGTTTCTGCTGTCGAGTATACCGCAGAGGGTGGACAGCCCGTGTCACTCTGCTGATATTGATAAAAGTTCCGCTGGTGCGACTGCACCGGCGGAATTTTTTGGTATACAAGAGGGGGAACGGCGCGGGAGCGAGAGCGGCGGGATGCTGGGCGTGCGATCGTCTTTTGCTGGACTTGCGCCGCAAAATCATGTACAATGGTAGCGGAAATCTATAAAAGAGAAAGGACGAACGACCATGACATATACCTCTGCACAGGCCAACAAGCTGCTGAAAAAGCTGCACGATGAGCACGCCGCCCTGCTGGATCGGGAGAATCGCAGCAAGGAGTTCCGCGCCGCCATGGGCGAGGATGTGGAGTCCGTGCGCCCGGCCTACGACTATGCCGACACCCAGAACCGGCTGGCGGAGCTGGAGCAGCGTATCCGCAAGGTAAAGCACGCCATCAATGTGTTCAACGCTACCCACGTTATCCCCGACTTCCACATGACCATCGACGAGATGCTGGTCTATATCCCCCAGCTCACCCAGCGGAAGAACAAGCTGGCGGAAATGAAGGCGCGGCTGCCCAAGGAGCGGGTGGAGGAGCAGTACGGGCGGCAGTCCAACATCATCGACTACACCTATGCCAACTACGATCTGGCGGCGGTGGAGGCGGACTACGAAAAGACCGCCGATGAGCTGTCCCGGGCGCAGCTGGCGCTGGACGCCGTGAACCAGCGGGACACCTTTGAGTTGGCGGAGTAACACCGTTCCGTCACGCTGTCTGCGCCTTTTTATAAAAAGCAACGACCTCCCACCGTGTTCAATGTTGTGAGGGAGGCGGGTTATTCTTTTTGTTATTGGTTATGCGGCCCCTGTTCAGTGTAGCGGGCATCAGGAAGCCACGGCTGCGGCAGCGGGAGAAAACTTTCCCCGGAGGTCGAAGTACGGTTATAGACCTCCTCGCTTTTGCGATGGTGTGCACCGGTAAAGCAACAGGCTTTTGGTTGTAGTTCCCTGGTAGTTCTTGGTATGGTATGATAGGCTACCGGAAAAGTCGCTCAAGGCAATGCCTTGGGCGACTTTTCTTTCAAAAAATCGAAAGCTGCTCGCATTGAAATTTGTCATCCGCTTCCGTTAATTTTCCTAAAAGTATATCAATCGCCTCGTACTGCTTTTCCGTGATGACCATCAGGCGGATCGCGCCGTTCTCCGGCAAATTCTGCTTTACGCGCTGGCGGTGCTTTTCCACCGCATCCATGCCGTTGCAGACCCGGGCATAGACGGAGTATTGCAGCATATGGTATCCGTCCACCAACAAGAAATTGCGGAAGCGGGTGGCCTCCCTGCGCTGCGCCTTTGTTTTGGCAGGCAGGTCAAAAAACACCATGATCCTCATAAACTTATTCATAGCGGTGCTGCTCTGTTTCCAGCAGCGTTGGCAATAAAAGACCTGCTTCAGGCCGTTCCGCAAAGCGGCTTATAATACACTGCGTTGAAGGTGGTGTCCGCAGGAATGGCCAACTCCCGGCGGATGTGGGAAAGGTTCAGCTCTTTGGCCTTGTGAGCCAGCGCAATGAGAGCCTCCCGCTGGGCGGGGGTGAGCGGGCTGCCCCAGCTGGCGCTGGGCGCGGAAGATGGCGCGGACTTCCTCCGCCACCATGTCCCGTCCTACCGTTGCGATGTACTGGCCGCCCTTATTCCGCTTGCTCGCGGCGTACAGCGGGTCTTGCAGCAGCATTTCTCCCACGGTGCGGTAGCCTTTTTCGACCATGAGAGCCCGGTTTTTGCTGACGGCGGCCAGAAGCTCACCGTCCTCCTTCACGGTTTCGGATTTGCGGTTGGAGCGAAAGCCGCGCCGCTGTGCAATATGCAGGAGAATGCGGGCAAATTCGGTATGCGAAACCGGCGCTTCCAGCGCCTTGACGCGCAACGTATAGATGTCCTCCAGTTTCCCTGCAAAGAGAGTATCCAGCTCTGCTTGGGAGATCACATTTTCTGTTAAAAGGAGGCGGCGAATACGCTCCAGCCGATGCTGGTGACGGCGCAGCCGGCGGCGTGCGCTTCTGGCCTCCCGCCGCGGTGCTGCCAAGGAAGCTCCTGTCTTGGGCTGCTCGGCGGCATCGAAAACGCGAGAACCCATGTTGATAATGCCATACGGCTTGTCCTCGCTGTCCAAAGCCACGACTGTCCAACCTACGGATGTAATGCCAATATCAAAGCCGATCGCATAGGGGATCATAACGCGCCCTCCTTTTTTTCAGATAGAGATAACGCCCCGCAAAAGCGGGGCGTCAGTGCTCTGCGGTGTACTACCTTATCATAGTAACCTGCATAGTCCTTGGTATGGTATAAGAACTATCATCAGTATGACACGAATTTTTGAAAAAACAAGTGAATTTGACGTTTTTTAAGACAATTCTTCCGCCGGGAACTGCCGGCCGGTGTGGTCGATGGTGTAGGGCGGGGGGAGAATGAGCTGGGAGATGGGGAGGACGGTGTAGCCGTCGTTGATGAGGTAGGTGAGGATAGCGGGCAGCGCCTCCGGCGTGTGGAGGGCGGCGTTGTGGAACAGCACGATGCTGCCCGGCTGTACCTTGGAGGTCACCCGCCGGCAGATGGTGTCCGCGTCGTAATCCTTCCAGTCGAGGGAATCCACATCCCACTGGATGGGCTCCATGCCCATGGAGCGGATGGCGGAGATGACGTGGTCGTCGTACTCCCCGTAGGGGCAGCGGATCAGCGTGGGCGTCACGCCGCTGGCGGCGGCGATGCGCTGGTTGCTGGCGGTGACATCCGCGATGATCTGATCGGCAGAGAGGCTGTTGAAATGGTCATGGTGGTTGGAGTGGCTCATGACCTCGTGGCCTGCGTCATGCAGCGCCTTCACCGATTCCGGGTACTTCTCCGCCCAGTCGCCCACCACAAAGAAGGTGGTCTTGACGTGGAATTTCTCCAGAATGTCGATGAGCGTCTGGGTGTCCTCGTTGCCCCACGGTGATGCAAAAGTGCGGCAGTTCACGACTTGAAATACTCCCAAGATTCGTAAGTTTTTCGCGTCTAACCTTAAAAACTTTACAACACAATCGTTTTTTTCGCCTTACCCCAAACGGAGCACCATACACTCACCCCTCCAGCAGAGTGCGGCAGCCCTCCGGGAGCAGATAGTCGATCTCCATGCGGTTCCCCTCATAGACGCGAATTTCCCGGATGGCGGCGGCCACTGTGAGGCGATCCAGCTCCGCCAGCTGTCCCGACGCCAGCAGCTCCTTCACCCAGGGCAAGGACAGCGGGTCATCCCGCACCGTGCCGCGCAGCTTGTCCAGCTGGGCTTGCAGCGACTGTTCCTGCGCGTCATAATCGGCGCGGCAGCGGAGGAACTCCTCCTTGGAGATAAGCGCGTCCTGATAGTCCTCATAGGCACGCTGGCGGCGGCACTGAATACGCTGTAAGGCCGCCTCCAGCTTTTGCGGCGGTTCGCCGCGTGCAGCGGGTCGCTGCGCCGCGCCCTGCTGCGCCAGCTGACGGAGGTTTCCCACGCCAGCAATGAGCCGGTTCAAATCATCCAGCACCACCTTCGCCACCATATCGTGGGCGATATAGTGCTTGCTGCACACGGACGCGCCGTAGCGCTTATACGAGCCGCAGGTGTAGAAGGTTTTGCCGCCCCAGGTGGTCTTGACCATGGCTCGTCCACAGTCACCGCACTTGAGAAAGCCCGCAAAGGGACTGACATTCTGTTGAAAATCCGGCGTGCGGGCGTTGGCGTTCAACAGAGCTTGTACCCGCTGCCACTGATCTTTTTCGATGATCGGCTGGTGTGTGTCGGATACCACCGTCCACTGGGAGCGATCCTTCCGCTTGGATTTTCCGTGCATCTGCAGGCGGTCGTCCCGTCCCTGTTCCATATTCCCAATGTACATCTCGTTTTGCAAAATGCGGTGGATAGTGGCATACGTCCAGTAGGTGGTAGACTCCAATCGGTGGTTGTTGCGGTATTTTTCACCGGTGAGCCGCTTGTACTCGCTGGGGCAGGGAATACCCTCCTCGTTCAGCTGCTTGGCAATGCGGATCTTTCCCATTCCGTTTTCAAACAGGGTAAAAATGCGCCGCACCACCTCCGCCGCAGGCGGATCGATAACAAGACGGTTATGATTCTGCGGATCCTTACAGTACCCGTAGCTGGCAAAGGCCCCGATAAACTCGCCCTGCTGCTGCTTGGCGTGGAGGGAGCTTTTGACCTTTTGGGAGATGTCGCGTGCGTACTGGGTATTAAACAGATTCTTCAGCGGCATCATCATGTCGTAGGCGCCGCGGACACTGTCGATGTTGTCCGTGACGGCGATAAACCGCACACCGTGCTCCGGCAGCCAGCGTTCCAGATAGCGGCCTGTTTCGATGTAATCACGGCCAAAGCGGGACAGATCCTTTACCAGCACACAGCGGATGCGCCCGCTCTCTATGTCCCGCAGCATCCGCTGAAAGGCGGGGCGCTGGAAATTTGTACCAGTATAGCCATCGTCGGCATAGCACTCCGCCATTACCAACTCAGAATGATTTTCGATATACGATTCCAGCAGTTTCCGCTGGTTGCCGATGGAATCGCTCTCCATGCGGTCTCCGTCCTCCCGGGACAGGCGGCAGTACAGCGCGGTAGGCAGTGGTGGCTTCTCCATAAGCTCCCTCCTTTCCGTGGGCTGCCCACAGACTTTATGCCGCCTGTGTGTGGGCGCGGATCAATTCCAACAGCAGCGCCTCTGCTGTCTGCTGCCCAAGAAAATTGCGAGTGACGGTGATTGCCGGAGTGGGTGCTTGCTGAACGGTTGGCATAAACAGACCTCCTCTTTGAGAATAGTCCATCGTATGCGCGTTACGGAAACCGTATGTTTGCCGGTTGGACATAAGGACTGCCTCCTATTCAAAATTGATAGGAAAACAAAACACCGTGCAGGATGTGAAATATCCTACACGGTGTCAAAATCATGATGACAAATCAGACGGATCCACATGCTATTATAAAAGGGGGGAGACTGTGCATAGTACCCCATGTGGTTAGGCTGTCCCGGTTCCTGTCAGCAACGGCTGTCCAATACCGCTTCATATTCCGCGTGCTAAGTGTCCCGCAGCGGTTGTCGGATTTAGCGTAAATCGGATTTTGATGCCGGGACGGTAGTCGAATACAAATGTCTGCCTACCCGATTGAGGTGTGACCTTGATTCCACTAAAAGGGTTACTCTTTCTCTTCATTGCATAATTCTCTCCTTTCCGTGGATTCTTTGAGCGTCTCTCTTTACCACAACGAGGAGCTAAAGTCACTCACAAGATACCGATTTGACAAAGTTCGTGAACGGGCAAAGCTGAAGCAGTCGGTTTCCCGCCTGGTCACGATTCTGTTTCCTGAATTGGAAAAGCTGGTTCCAACACTGCACATGGCATCTGTGTACGCACTTCTCAGCGAGTTTCCCGGCGCCAAGCAGGTTGCCGGAGCGCACTTAAGGCATTTGAAAGCCGTCTTACACGACGTCTCCAAAGGCCGCTACGGGCGAGATATGGCAACAACGCTTCGAGACGCTGCCAGATATTCTGTCGGCTCTGTCATGCCAGCCAAGTCTCTGGAATTGCAGCATACGATCCGCCTGATCCGCGAACTGGATGCCGAAATTAAGGACATCGAGGCCGCTATTCAGTCCATGATGGACGAAATGCAGTCTCCCATTACAACAATTCCGGGTATTGGCGTTCGTATGGGCACTATGATCCTTGCCGAGATCGGTGACTTCTCCCGCTTCGACTCGCCGGATAAGATCCTTGCATATGCCGGAATGTCTCCATCTACTTACCAGTCCGGGCAGCTTTCGCTGTCTGGAACCTACTCGCACATGGAAAAGCGAGGCTCCCGTTATTTGCGCTACGCGCTTTACAACGCCGCCAAATATGTCTGCCTTTGGGATCCGGCCTTTGCTGCTTATCTTGCCAAGAAGCGGGCTGAGGGCAAGCACTACGATGTTGCGCTCTCCCATGTGGCCAAGAAGTTGGTTCGACTGATTTACGCTTTGGAGAAATCCAAACGGCCATATAGCACAGCCGCATAACAGCTTTTCTCTCATATGCTTAGCTGGGCGTCCAACCGGACGTCTGCTTTGCTGTACTCTTTTTGAATCGTCTACATTTTCTCACCATTCCACACATTTCAGGCTTGACATTTAATAGTTAGTCTTTCTGAATTTTGGCAAAAAACGCTGTAGACTTCTTTCGAAATTTACGGCGTCGACGTATGCGAAAAAGGATGCTACCTTGTGGTAACATCCCTTTTGCCGCTTGGTTGTTCAGTTTTTGAGCTAACCTGTTTCCCCTCTGTCCTTAAAGGCGTTGATTTTACTGGATTTCTCCTTGCTTTCTTATGTCAACTCTCTTAAGGTCGCGGTTCTTTTATATTGAGAAATATCTTCCCTGCCGGCGTGTCTCGTTACGCAAACGGGTTCTCCGTAGGATAGGGTAAACTCTTAGGCTGGTTGTAGGCGACATCCGTCACACCCAGGAATTTGAACACCTCAAACAATGCCTTGCCGTAATGGCCAAAGGCCACTGCTCCGTGGTGGGGATAGCGCTTTTGCACCAGCACATGGCGATAGAAGCGGCCCATCTCCGGAATGGCAAAGATACCGATGCCGCCGAAGCTGCCGGTAGGCACATCCAGCACCTCGCCCTGGGCGATATACGCCCGCAGCTGACCCTCGCTGTCACACTGGAGGCGGTAGAAGGTAATATCAGAAGCGGCGATGTCACCCTCCAGCGTACCGCGGGTAAAGTCCGGCGTACCGCCATTCTCCAGTAGGCGGTTCTGGATCAGCTGGTACTTCACGGCCCGGTCAGCGCACATTTTGCAGCTGGGAGTGTTGCCGCAGTGGAAGCCCATGAAGGTATCGGTCAGTTGATAGTCATAGCGTCCCTTGATTTTGTCGCTCCACAACTGAGCGGGCACGGAGTTGTTGATGTCCAGCAACGTAACAGCGTCCTGAGAGACGCAGGCACCGATGTACTCGCTGAGGGCACCGTAGATATCTACCTCACAGCTGACCGGGATGCCTTGGGAGGCAAAGCGGGAGTTGACATAGCAGGGCTCAAATCCAAACTCCTTGGGGAAGGCAGGCCAGCATTTGTTGGCAAAGGCTACATACTTCCGGGATCCCTTGTGAGCCTCGGCCCAATCCAGCAGCGTCAGCTCAAACTGTGCCATACGGGGCAGCAGCTCAGGATAATACCGGCCCTCGCCCATCTCAGCAGCCATCTCTTTGCACACGCTGCCGATACGGGGATCCCCGGCGTGGGCCTGATAGGCCACCAGCAGATCCAGCTCAGAGTTCTCCTCAATCTCTACACCCAGCTCATACAGCCCTTTAATGGGAGCGTTGCAGGCGAAGAAGTCCTGAGGCCTCGGGCCAAAGGTGAGAATCTTCAGGCTCCGCAGGCCCAGAATGGCACGGGCCACCGGTACGAAATCTGCCATCATACGGGCGATACCTTCGGCGGTGCCCACGGGGTATTCAGGGATGTACGCCTGGATATGGCGCATACTCAGGTTGTAGGAGCAGTTCAGCATACCGCAGTAGGCGTCGCCGCGGCCGTTAATCAGGTCGCCGTCACCCTCGGCGGCAGCCACGAACATACAGGGACCGTCAAATTCCTTTGCCAGCAGCGTCTCCGGCGTCTCCGGGCCGAAGTTGCCCAGGAACACCACTAAAGCGTTGCAACCGGCGGCCTTCACATCAGCGGCAGCCTTCTGCATATCCTTCTCGTTTTCCACAGTCACGGGGGACTCATACAGATCTCCGTCATAGGCCTTGGCGATGGCGGCCCGACGACGTTCGGACAGGGCGATGGGGAAGCAGTCACGGCTGACGGCCACAAGGCCCAGCTTCACTTGGGGAATGTTGTCAAACATGGGATTTTCCTCCTATCACAGATCGTTGGCAATATCGATATTGATACCAGTTAGGCCGGCTTTCGCGCCGCCCCTGGCCTCGTCGCTGTCGGGATGGGGCAGCAGCCACTTGTTGCAGGCGGTCAGATACGCCGTCTCGCCCGACCGCACGGGGATCGCGGGGGCGGCGGTATTGGTACCGCGGGGCAACGCCACCAGTACCCGGAAACCCTTTTCCGGGTCCGTATGGCAGGGGGCATAGTGCAGCGTGGTAGCATAGACCTCCACCGGCACACCGGCAGGCACCCGGAAGGCCGCAACGCTGGCGGTATCCAGCATCATATCGTGGACATCCTCCATTTTGGCCAGCAGCAGAATGAAATCCCCGGTGCCCAAATTGAACTCACTGTCCCGGTGATACTCCAGGCAGTTCAAGCGGGTGTTATGGCCCCAGCACATGCCCAGCTGCACCGGCATGCCGCCGAAGAGCCGGTCACGGAACGCGGCAAAGGCATCGCCGCACTGCTCCAGCGCCGGTATCGCAGGTTCATAGGCCACACCGCTCTCCGGCATGGGAACGGTCTCCATGGCAGTCAGCAGCTCTTCACAGGGCAGGCTGGTCACCACCCGGCCATAAGGACGGAATGCCTCGTCATATACGGAATAGATCGTCATCATTTCACCTCGCCAACACTTTGAACAGTTCACGGCAAGCGGGATAGATCTGCCGGAACTGCTGATATCGCTTCTCATACAGCGCCACGCGCTCCGGATCGGGCTGCACCGTATCCTTGACGTGGACCAACTTCTCCGCTGCCTGCTGAACGCTTTCAAAAACGCCGCAGGCCACCATGGCCAGCATGGCGCCGCCATAGCCGGGCCCCTGTTCGGTAACGGGGGTATCCAGCGGGATGCCCAGAATGTCGGCGATCATCTGCCGCCACAGGGGCGACTTGCTACCGCCGCCGCAGATCATGGAGCGGGGGATGGCGATGCCCAGTGAGCGGGCCACCTCAAAGCTGTCCCGGATGGCGAAGGCCACGCCCTCCAGCAAAGCCTGCAGCATATCGGCCCGGGAAGTATCCATGGTCATACCGATAAAGGTGCCGCGGGCAGAGGTGTCGTTGATGGGACTGCGCTCTCCCATCAGATAGGGCAGAAAATAGACATGGTTATGCCCCAGTTTCTCCGGGGCGATTTGGGCCTGAAATCCTGCGTAATCCTCGCTGCCCAGAATTTTCTCCATAAACCATTTGTTACAGGAGGCCGCTGACAGCATGCAGCCCATCAGGTGATAGCCGCCGTCGGCATGAGCAAACGCGTGGAGGCTATTGTGGGGATCCACACCGAATTTGTCCAAGCTGATGAAGATGGTGCCGGAAGTGCCCAGTGAGATATTGCAGCCACCTGCGCCTACCACACCGGTACCCACCGCTGCGGCGGCATTGTCGCCGGCACCGGCGCAGACCTTTACGCCGGAAGGCAATCCCAGCTCCGCCGCCACCTCCGGCAGCAACGTACCTACGCATTGGAAACTCTCGTACAGCTTGGGCATCTGCGCCTCTGTAATACCGCAGATATCCAGCATCGCCTGTGACCAGCACTTATGCTGCACGTCCAGCAACAGCATACCTGAGGCGTCGGAGTAGTCACAGCAATGGACGCCGGTCAGCTTGTAATTGATATAATCCTTGGGCAGCATGATGCGGCGGATCCGACGGAAGTTTTCCGGTTCATTCCGCTGCATCCACAAGAGCTTCGGAGCGGTGAACCCGGCAAACGCGATATTGGCGGTCAGTGTCGACAGGCGCTCTTTGCCGATTGTGCCGTTGAGGTATTCTACCTCCCGGAAGGTACGGCCGTCGTTCCACAGGATGGCCGGTCGGATCACCTGATCCGCTTCATCCAGAACCACCAGGCCGTGCATCTGGCCGCCCGCGCCGATACCCGACACCTTTTCGGCGTCAAAGCCCCGCAGAAGCGCCGGGATGCCCTCCCGCACCGCTTGCCACCAATGGGCAGGCTCCTGCTCCGACCAGCCTGGCTGGGGAAACATCAGCGGATACTCCTTGTTGACGGTGTGCCATATTTGCCCTGTTTCATCCATCAAAAGCAGCTTGATCGAAGAGGTTCCCAAATCTATTCCAATGTAATACATATGAAAGGCCTCCTTGATTTTTGTGCAATTATGCTAATAATTTGTGAAGATAAAATCTCTTTTCAAGGCTATCTTACACTATCACCCAAAAACTGTCTTAGACATTTTCAAATGATTTGATTGGATGATTTTGCTCTGCGTCTTGCATTTTCATGGGATAAAATGTACAATGGTACCCATCGGAGTCAGCGCAGAACCTACCCTATATCAAAAAAGGAGGACGATCTGTGAACGAATTTGAGAATATTCCGTATGTACGATTAAAAGGAATACGTATTTTCCTGAATACGGTCATGTACCGAAATCCGCATTTTCACAAGAGTATGGAGTGGATCCTCGTACTGGCCGGTGAGATGAAGATCAACACAGACCAGAGCACGCAGCGGCTCCAGGCCGATGACCTGATTCTGATTAACTCCGGCAGCCCTCACGAGCTTGCCGCCTGTACATCAGAATGTACTTTCCTGTGCGTACAGTATACACCGGAATCCTACCTGCAGAATATCCCTACGATCCTGTTCGATTGCAATCTGCCCAGCCAGTATCTGCAGCAGCAGCAATACCGCCACATTGTGCAGCACATGCTGCAGATGGCCCTGTTCTATTTCCGCGAGGATCCATTTTATGACGTGTACTGCATCTCCGTCGCCAACGAAATCCTCTATACGCTGTTGACAAACCTACCCCACCACGCTCTGGCCAGCAAAAGCAGCAGCCAGGAGCTGATCTCCGCCCGCTTGATGCGTCTGGTGGACTACGTGGACAAAAACTACATGCACCGTCTGAGCTTGGCGGACTTTGCCGAGGCGGAAGGCCGCAGCCTCTCCTATATCTCCCGCTTTGTCAAAAGCGTGCTGAATCAGAGCTTTCAGTCCTATGTCAACACTGTGCGCTTCTACGCCGCCTGCCGCCTAATCGAGGAAAACAACCTGAGCATGTTGGATGTCTGTTACGAGGTGGGCTTTTCCGACTATCGCTATTTCTCCAATGTGTTTAAAGAGCGCACCGGAATGACGCCGGCCCAGTTCCAGCAGTTGGAAAAGGACCCCCACCGGTACTTCTCCACCTATGACCAGGAACACATTTTTTCCAATGAAGAGAGCGTGCATTTTCTGGAAAAGTTGGCGGCAGACCGCGGCGCGGACTGGATTGCACTGGCGGTACCCACGCTGCCTTAATGCAAAGATAAGCACATTTCCATCCGATTCATTTGTGCTAATCCTCCGAAAAGAACCTCTAATTTTTGTGCACTTTGCTTCATAGGAGTGGGCGTTGCAGCAAGAAAACCGTCTTTTCCTTCAAAAAATTTTAGCTTCTCCAAAATATGTTATTTTTGCCGCAAAATCACGCCAAATATAAAAAAGGCAAGATTGTCTAATGGTATTTGCGGTTTTCGTGCAAGATGTCTTACCTTCTGGACGGTACTATGGAAACACGGTACCCAACCCGGAACAAACGAGGATCATGGATAGCGCATCGGGCGATATCTGTTCCTCGGTTGTAATAAAAAGGAGGAGTTTACATGAAGAAATTTATTGCACTCGCACTGGCGCTGGTTCTGGCCGTGTCAACGCTGGTCGGCTGCGGAGGATCCCCTGCCGCCGACAACAGTGGCGATTCCGCTGACAAGCCCGTCAAGATTGGCGTCGCCATGGCAACCACCCAGAGCACCTTCTATGCCAAGATGGCCAAGATCATCGAGGACTATTGTAAGGAGAAGGGTATTGACTGCACTATCTCCGACCCCAATTACGATCTGGCTAAGCAGGTCGAGCAGGTTGAGAACTTCATCGCCAGCGGTTGCACCGCCATCGTCGTGGTCGCTTTTGATCCTGAGGGCATCAACGATGTTTGCCAGAAGGCCGTTGACCAGGGCATCTATGTGGTCTGTTATGACGGCGAGATCCCCGCTGCCCAGGGCTCCCTGGTCGTGAAGCAGTACGACTACGGTTACGCCATCGGCGAGAATGCCGCCAACTGGATCAACTCCAACGAGGAGATGAAGGCTCAGGACGTGATCGAGGTCGGCATCTTTGATTATCCCACCATCCCCGCCATCATTGATCGTGCAAACGGCATCATCGACGCTCTGACCTCTGCCTGTCCCAACGTGAAGATCGTGGAGCAGCAGTCCGCCTCTCTGACCGACGAAGGCGTTGAGCTGGGCGAGAACTTCCTGCAGGCTCACCCCAACATGCAGGTCATCTGCGGCATCAACGACAACGCCGTTCTGGGCGCCTACCAGGTGTGGAGCGCTGCCGGTCATGTGGGCGACAACATCGGCTTCTTTGGTGCTGACGCCGACGAGGGCGCTCTGGACCTGATCTCTCAGGGTACCAGCTATCGCGGCTCCGTGGCCCTGACCGCTGAGGAGTCCTTCCCCGAGCTGATCGACGCCTGCGTCGCTGCCAGCAAGGGCGAGACCGTGCCCGAGACCATGTACCTGGGCATGACTCAGATCACTGCCGAGAACGTTGCCGACTTCATGAAGTAATCATCGGTTCAGCGTTTATCATAAGTCGATCGAACAAAGCTCCCCTGCACACCCGCCGGCAGGGCGGGTGCGCAGGGGAGTGCTTTTATTAAGCCTCGTCAAGAACAAATCACAGAAAAGGATCTGGTTGACTGATATGTTTGAAAATATTCTGAGTGTACGCAGCATCTCGAAACGATATGTGGGCATACAGGCACTTGACGATGTATCTGTGGATTTTCGCAAGGGCGAGGTCCACGCGTTGGTCGGTGAGAATGGTGCAGGTAAGTCTACCTTGATCAAGATCATCTCCGGTGCAGAAACGCCGGACTCCGGCGAGTTGGTTTTCGGCGACAAGTCCTTTGACCGTCTGGATCCCCACACGGCACAGGATATCGGCGTTGCCACCATCTACCAGGAGTTCAATCTGTTCCCGACATTGTCTGTTGCGGAAAACATTTACATGGGCGACGAGCGTCTGAACCCGAACGCCCCCTCTCTCTACCAGGAGAAGGAATATCTCACCCGTGCCAAGGAGGTCCTTGACAGCATGGGCGTTCGTATCGATCCCCACGAACTGATTGAAAACATGACCACTGCCAACATGCAGTTGGTCGAGATCGCAAAATCCGTTGCAAAAAAAGCAAAGATACTGATTATGGACGAACCGACGGCCCCCTTGTCCAACAAGGAAACCGATGAGCTGTTCAAGCTGATCGAACGCCTGCAGGAACAGGGTGTTGCGATTATTTATATCTCGCACCGCATGGATGAGATCTTCCGCATCGCAAACCGTGTAACGGTCATGCGGGACGGCAAGGTGATCCAGACCTCCGACATCGGCGATGTGACCCGACAGGAGCTGATCCAGCTGATGGCCAACCGCGCCGTGGAGGAGATCGAATTCACTTCCCCCGAGAAAAAGGGCGATGTTGTGCTTGAGGTCTGCAACCTCTGCGGAAACGGCCTGAAGGATATCTCCTTCAGCGTCCGCAGCGGCGAGATCTTCGGCATCGGCGGTCTGCTGGGCGCCGGCCGCACAGAGCTGGCCCGCCTGATCTTCGGCGCAGACAAACTGGAGAGCGGGCAGATCCTCATCAACGGCAAGGAGATCCGCATCACCAGCCCCAGAAAGGCGGTGCAGGCCGGTATCGCCTACGTGCCCGAGGACCGGAAAAAACACGGTGCACTGCTGACGCTTCCCATCAGCTGGAATATCACACTACCGACCCTGAAGCGCATCTCCCGCGGCATGGTCATTCAGCACAGCAAGGAGAATGAGGTCGTTGAGACCCAGAAAAACAACCTCCGCATAAAAACATCCAACGTAAACAACAACGTCAACAGCCTCAGCGGCGGCAACCAGCAAAAGGTGGTCCTGGGCAAATGGCTGGCAAGCCGCCCCAGCATCCTGATCCTGGACGAGCCCACCCGCGGCGTTGACGTCAACGCAAAGCAGGAGATCTATCAGCTGATCTCTGATTTTGCCGAACAGGGTATGGCGATCATTCTCATCTCCTCTGAAATGGGAGAGCTTCTGGATATCTCCGACCGTATGCTGGTCCTCAGTGAAAAGCGGAATGTCGGATTCCTGGAAAAAGCGGACTACTCACAAAACAAGGTGCTCGCCATGGCATCCGGCGTCGAATAAGGAGGATTTCGGATATGTCTCACAAGTTTTCCACATTTATCAAGAAATACGGAAATGTTTTTGTCATCATTGCGCTGATCATTATCTTCACGCTGCTCAACCCCGTGTTCCTGTCTGTCTATAACTTCATGAACATCGTCCGACAGATTGCCATGGTGGGCATCATCTCCGTGGGCTTCACCTTTGTGCTGATCGGTGGAGGACTCGACCTGTCCGTGGGCGCGCAGATCGCGTTCATGAACGTCTGTGTCGCCACCATGATCACCAACTGGGGCTTCTCCCCCATCATCTCCGTGATCGTGGGTCTGCTGCTCACCACGCTGATTGGCCTTTTCAATGGCTACGTGATCTCCAAGACCAGCATTCCCCCGCTGATCGCCACCCTGGCCATGCAGACTATTCTCCGCGGCGCCGGTTACCTGATTTCCGGCGGCTATCCCATCTATGGTATCCCCGACGGTATCAAGTACCTGGGCCAGGGCTACCTGTTCGGTGTAATCCCCGTCCCAGGCCTGATCCTGATTGTCATTGTTTTGCTGGGCGCCTTTCTGCTGAACAAGACCTACCTGGGCCGCCACTTCTACGCCTTGGGCAGCAACGCCGAGGCGACCCGTCTTGCCGGTATCAATATCCACCTGACCCGTACTGTCACCTACGCTATGCTGGGCCTGCTGACCGGCCTTGCCGGCCTGATTATGCTGGGCCGCGTAGGCTCCGCCCAGCCTAACATCGCCACCAACTATGAAATGAACGCCCTGACCGCTTGCGTCATCGGTGGAGTCAGCATCAACGGCGGCAAGGGCACTGTGTTCGGCGCACTGCTGGGCGCCATCGTCATTGGCATTCTGAACAACGGCATGTCTCTGGCCGGCGCCAACGAGTACTGGCAGATGGTCATCACCGGCGCCGTGCTGCTGACCGTGGTCCTTTTCGACAGCCTGAACCACGCGAAGCAGGTCAAGGAGTGATCCCTCGTTTATTGCTGCGCAAGCAGTACAATACCCATCGTTGAACAAAGTCTTGTATGCAAAAGGAGACAACAACATGAACAAATCCAGAGAATTGATCCTCAAGATTTATCGCAATGCCGTGGCCATCCGTGCCTTTGAGCTGGCGGCACATGAGCAGTATGCCAACGGTCTGCTGGCTGGCTCCGTCCACCTATACGCAGGTGAAGAGGGTGTGGCTGCCGGTGTCTGCGGCGTGCTGAACAGCGACGACTATATCACCAGCACCCACCGCGGCCACGGCCACCTGATCGCCAAGGGCGGCAACCTGAAGCTGATGATGGCTGAGCTGGCCGGCAAGGCCACCGGCTACTGCAAGGGCAAGGGCGGCTCCATGCACATCTGTGACATGGACTTGGGCATCCTGGGCTCCAACGGCATCGTAGGCGCCGGCCTTCCCATCGCCGTGGGCGCAGGCTTCGCCTGCCAGTACTACGGCAAGGGTCAGGTGTGCGCCTGCTTCTTCGGCGACGGTGCCTCCAACCGCGGCACCTTCCACGAGAGCCTGAACATGACCTCCGAAATGAAGCTACCTGTCATCTACGTCCTGGAGAACAACTTCTACGCCATCTCCGGCAGTCAGCGCGAGTTGACCACCCTCGAGAACCTGTCTGACCGTGCCAAGGCATACGCCATTCCCGGCGTCACCGTGGACGGCAACGATGTGATGGCCGTCATCGACGCCGCTGACGAGGCCGTGAGCCGCGCCAGAAGAGGCGAAGGTCCCACCCTGCTGGAGTGCAAGACCTGGCGCCGCTTCGGTCACTGGGAGGGTGACCCCGACATCCGTCTGTTCACCTACCGCAATAAGGAGGAGCATGAGGCATGGCTGAAGCGCGATCCCCTGCCCAAGTTCAGAAACGATATCATCCAGGGCGGCTATGCCACCGCCGAGGAGTTGAACGCCATTGAAAAGGGCGTTGACAAGGAGATCGAAGAGGCGATCGAATTCGCCGAGAACAGTCCCTATCCCAATGTTTCTATCCTCACTGAGGATGTTTACGCGTAAGGAGGTATGCAGCAATGAAAATGACTTATGCAGAAGCCGTAAAGGACGCTATGCGCTGCGAAATGCTGAAGGATCCCAGCGTCTTTCTGGCCGGTGAAGATATTTCCGTCATGGGCGGTTCCTTCGGGTGCAGCGCAGGTCTGTTCAAGGAGTTCGGCCCCAAGCGTATCGTAAACACCCCCATCAGTGAGACCGCGATCCTGGGCCTGGGCGTCGGATCTGCCGCCGCCGGCATGCGCCCCATCGTGGAGCTGATGTACCTGGACTTTGCAGGCTGCGCCATGGATGAGATCATGAACCAGGCTGCCAAAATGCGCTATATGTTCGGTGGCAAGTGCAAGATGCCGCTGGTCATCCGTGCCGCCGGCGGCGCCACTGTGCGCGCCGCTGCCCAGCACTCCCAGATGATCGAGGCCATGTTCACCCATATTCCCGGCCTGAAGGTCGCCTGTCCCGCCACCCCTGCTGATGCCAAGGGCCTGCTGCTTACCGCTATCGAGGATGATAACCCTGTCATCTTCGTGGAGCACAAGGCACTGTATAGCATGAAGGGCGAGGTGGCCGAGGGTCTTGACTGCGCTGTCCCCTTCGGCAAGGCAAACGTACTCCGCGAGGGCAAGGATATCACCATCATTGCCTGGAGCCTGATGACCCATGTGGCCATGGAGGCCGCCGAGAAGCTGGCCGAACAGGGCATCGAGGCCGAGGTTATTGATGCCCGCACTCTGGTTCCCTTCGACAAGAAAACGCTGTTCAACTCTATCAAGAAGACTCATCGCCTGGCCATCGTCCAGGAGGCCTGCCACACCTCCGGCTTCGCCTCCGAAATCTGCGCCCTAGTGGCCGAAGACTGCCTGGATCAGCTGGACGAAAACATCATCCGCATTACCGCCCCCGACTGCCCCATCCCCTACAGCGGCGTCCTGGAGGATGCCTACGTTCCCAACAGCGATGTGGTCGTAAAGCGGGTCATGGAATTATTCTAAAGACTGGTGGTATTGTAATATGGCTAAAAAAGTTGTGATTCAGCGCATGGGTCAGACCATGAAAGAAGGCACGATCGTCCGCTGGATGAAAGCAGACGGTGAGAGCGTCAAGACCGGCGACCACATCTACGAGCTGGAGTACGATAAATCCACCGTAGAGGTCGAGGCCCCCATGGACGGCACCCTCCACATCCTTGTGGAAGAAGGCACCACCCTCCCTGTGGGCACCAAGGTTGCCGAGATCCTCGGTGAGGGTGAGACGGCAGCCGCCACCACTGCGCCCGCTGCCGCCGCGGAAGCGCCCGATGCCTCCGGTAACAGCGCCCCTGCTGTCGCCTATGGCATCTCCGCCTCCGCCAAGCGCATGATCCGTCAGAATGGCCTGCGGGCTGAGGATATCCGCCCCGCCAACGGCAGACGTATCATGCCCGCTGACGTGACCGCCTATATGAACGGACTCAACCAACAGACGGCAGCGCCTGTAAAGGCATCTCCCTTGGCGGCCAAGGTAGCCGAAAAGATCGGCCTGGACCTGCACGACGTGCCCGCCGGCAATCGCGTGATGGCCCAGGATATCCTGCAGTACCTGCAGGGGCATCCCGCAGGCGGCGCCGCTGTCCAGACGGAGGAAGTGCAGCCTATGAGCGGTATGCGCCGGGCCATCGCCAAGAACATGCTGGCTTCCCACATGACCTCCCCCACGGTGACCTACAACACCTCCGTGGATATGTTTGAGATGAAGCGCTATCGCGAGCAGCTCAAGAGCAAAAACGTCAAGGTCAGCTATACCGACTTGCTGGTGAAGTTCGTGTCCAAGGCCCTGCTGGAGTTCCCGCTGCTGAACTGCACGGTGAATGACGACAAAATCATTTGCAAGCACTACGTCAACATGGGGGTGGCTGTGGCACTGGACAACGGCCTGGTAGTCCCCAACGTGGTGGACGCCGACCGCAAGAGCCTGACCCAGATTTCCGCCGAGCTGAAGGAACTTGCTGCAGCTGCCCGCGCTGGTACGCTGCCCTCGGATAAGATGGAAAACGGCACGTTCACCATCACCAACTTGGGTATGTACGGCATCGAGCACTTCACCCCCATCATCAACCAGCCAGAGGTCGCTATTTTGGGTGTCAACGCCATGATCGACACCCCCGTTGTCCGCAACGGTGAGGTCGTGATCCGCCCCATCATGAACCTGAGCCTGACGGCAGACCATCGTGTGGTGGACGGCTCTGTTGCCGCGGAGTTCCTACAGCGCGTGAAAGAGCTGCTGGAGAACCCGGCCCTGATACTGGCATAAAAACAATAAAGAGGGGAAGATTTGCCAAGGACAGCCGCATACGGCCTTTGCAAAGCTTCCCCTCTCCATCTTAACAGGAGGATAATGCAATGAATGTATTGGTGATCGGCGGTGGCCCCGGCGGCTATGTGGCGGCGATCCGCGCCGCGCAGCTGGGTGCAAAGGTAACGCTGGTAGAAAAGCAATATCTGGGCGGCACCTGCCTAAATATAGGCTGCATTCCCACCAAGTGTCTGCTGCACAGTGCCGAGCTGGTATCCCAGATCAAGGACCAGGGCCACAAGATCGGCGTGGATGTGACGGGCGTCACCATCAATTTTTCCCAAGTCATCGCCCACAAGAACGACATCTCCGAAAAACTGACCAACGGTGTGGCCGGCCTGCTTCGCATGAATCACGTGGAAAAAATCGACGGTACAGCCTCCTTCGCGGCGGAAAAGACCGTAGAGGTGACCAAAGCCGATGGCAGCAAGACGACCCTGACCCCCGACGCGGTCATCATCGCCACCGGCTCCGTTAACGCCGTTCCCCCCATCCCAGGCATCCGGGAAAATCCCAATTGTATCGACTCCACCGGCGCTCTGTCCCTGAAAAAGCTGCCCACCAGCATGGTGGTCATCGGTGGCGGTGTCATCGGCATTGAGTTGGCCTGCGCCTATGCCGCATTCGGCACGAAGGTAGACGTGGTGGAGGCCATGGACCACATGCTGCCCATGCTGGACAACGACCTGACCGAGATCGGCGTGGCGCACATGGAGAACATGGGCGTCTGCTTCCACACTGAGTGCCCCGTGCAGTTTGTCGAGGAAGCACCCATCGGCGCCAGAGTCGTCTATCTGGACAAGAAGACCGGCCAGACCGCCTTTATCGAGGCTGAAAAGGTGCTGGTAGCCGTTGGCCGCCGTGCAAACACAGAGTCCCTGTGTTTGGAGAAGGCCGGTATCGCCAACGACCGCGGCCGCATCATTGTTAACGACAGGATGCAGACCAACGTCAATGATGTCTACGCCAACGGCGACTGTGTATTCGGCCACGCCCAACTGGCACATACCGCCTCCGCCATGGGCGAAGTGGCCGCCGAGAACATCATGGGCCATGACAGCCTGTACAACGAGAGTACCAACCCCACCTGTGTCTACATGGAACCAGAGGCCGCCTCCGTCGGCCTCACCGAGGCCCAGTGCAAAGCGGCAGGCATCGCCTATAAGGTCGGCAAATTCCCCTTCGCCGCCAACGGAAAGGCACTGATCCTCAACGATGGCGAGGGTCTGGTGAAGATTATCGCCGGCGAGGAATTCGGCGAGGTGCTGGGTATGCACATCATCGGCCCCCGCGCCACTGACCTGATTGCAGAGGGCGCACTGGCAATCCGCGGTGAAATGACGCTGGACGAGATCATCTCCACCATCCACTCTCACCCCACTGTGACCGAAGCTATCCGTGAGGCGGCGCTGCGTGCGGAGCATCGGGCCATCCATACCGGAAACTGATACCGGAAAGCTGGACCCATACCAAAAAATCCTGACCCAGTAGGGTCAGGATTTTTTCCAGCTTATCAAGAAAACTTCGCCAGTGGCGAGGTTTTTTGATATATATAGAGAAAAAAGGGGCTAAGGATGGAAAATTGGAGAAAGAACAGGTAGTCAAGACGGCAAAGGTGTATGATGAGCGGCTTTGTAAAGAGGTCACCGAGGAACGCCGAAAGCTGGGTAAAAGGAACAAGGATGATGACAACTCCGGCAGCAGCACCGGAGGTGGTACTGCTGAAAAAACAGTATCTAAAACCGATCCTGACTGCGGTATGTTCGTAAAAGGTACACATGAGCGGCAGTTTGCATATAAAGAGCATACAGCCTGCGACAAGCATGGGATCGTATTGGGCGTGGAAGTAACCGCCAGAAATGTCAGCGACAGTGTGGTATGGGACGCGGCATACGACCACAAGCAAAGAAGGGAAACGGACTTGCCGCAGTTCTCCCAAAATCTGCAAAGACTGTCCCTACAAAACTGCTTGTGGCGCAAATGAAAGCGGACAGCGGATACGCACAACTCATATCTGGCAGGAATATCTCAATTTGGTCGAAGAATTGAGAAAAATCGAACGTGGCAAGGAGCTCTATGACATAAGAAAAGAGACCATAGAGCGTGTTTTTGCCGATGCAAAAGGAAAGTACGCCATGCGTTATACACACCACCGAGGTCTGGCCCGGGTTTCTGCTTGGGCGAGGCTTAAATATGCTGCCATGAATCTCAAAAAGACTGCTATTTGGAAGTTGAATGCTTCCATTTTTGCTTTCTATACAATGATTTTTGCTCCCTTTAATGATAGAATGCCCGGCCTTGGGCCTTGAGAACTGCCGCACTTTTTCCTTACCGGCCGCCCTGCAAAGGACACACCGTAACAAAATAGTCGAGTAAAGTATAACGGCGCAGCCAGAGGCTGCGCCGTTATACTTTGCCGCTGCGCCGCTATCCCCGGTAGCCGGTGAGTTGATTGCGGCATTCGGATAGTAGTGATGTGCGCCGCTGCCACTTGCCGTATAATTGCAGCTCATGGAGCCGATGGTCAGCGCACCGCTGGTCACGCCGCCGCAGAAGCGGTATACGGGACGCTGTCCGCTCACAGTATATTCCGCGCCTGCAATGGCAAAGCCCTCGTTGTTTGCGGAGGTGTTCACACCGGCGGCGGGCTGAACATGAACGACGTTGGGATCGGAAGTTCCGTTCAGCGTGATCCGCGCCATGCGGTTGCCGTAACCGTCATTTGCTGCGACCCAGAGCACACCTTCATAGGTGTCATAGTCCAGCGCCATGGCGCCGCCTAGCTTGGCATCAATGTCCGCGATCTGCACGACGGTTTCGTCCTTGTTGAGCACATAGGCGTACACATGGCCGTTATCCTCCAGCGCCGCAAAGAACACGCCGCCGGCAACGGCGTTGGGGTATTTGGCCGCGTCAAAGGCGCTACCGGTGTTCTGGTCGATCAGCTTTCCGGCTACGTCACCGTTTGCGACCCATTCCACAGCCTCAATGCCCATGTTGGCGGAGACCTGCGGAAGTGTCGCGGCCAGATCCCACTGCTTCTGTGCAACGAGCCGTGTGCCGCTTTCATTTGGGTTGACCATCAGGATCATGTTACAGTTCACGCCCTTGGCGCTGTTGTCGCGCTCGGAGGCAAGATAAACCATACCGCTGCCGCCCACCGTGATGCCCTCGGCATCGGGACCTTTTGCCTTTGCATTGTCGGCATCCTCCCGGAAGCAGACGCGCTTGCCCTGCTCAAAACCGCCGGCAAAGGCCAGCGTGTCGTTCTTGGCCACATTCATGACCCAGAAGGTCGCGGTGCCATTGTCCACGGCGTAGAGCTTACCGTTGGCAAAGTCCAGGCCAGAGGAGTCCTCCAGGAAGGTGGGCGTTGTGTCAAATGTATGTACCTTGTCGCTGCCGGGCCATGCGATGGCATCCGGGATACCGGCAAATTTGTTTGCCGCACCGGGGGGTAGCCTCCAGTGTGTTCTGATAGCTTCTGCCGTTGACATCCGGGTACAGTCCCCGGGTGGGGCTGGTATGGCTTCCGTCAGGCCAGGTCGCTGCGGCGAGCTGCTCTCCATCCTCAAACAGGCGAACAGAATCCCCCTTGCCGAGGCCGAACGCAAAGCCCTTTGCGCCGCTGTCGTCCTGATAGATCACCAGATATCCGTTTGCCGGAATGGTCGTTCCTTCCGGAATGGTGTAAGGATCCTTGTCCTTATTGTCCTTCAGCACAAGGCCGGAGATATCCGGCTTCTCAGCAGTGGGATTTGCCAGCTCCACCCAATCCGGGCCGCCGTTGGGGTCATTGGACTGTACTTCATTGATGACCACGGGGCTAATAACTTTGTTCTTTTTACCCTTTGTAGCAGTGGCAAAGTCCTGAAACTCGCCGGTGCCGTCCGGAATGCGGGCGTAGACGCCGTTTGCGTGGGTAGTCCGCTCATATTCGACGATAAGATTGCCGCCTGCGTCGTAAATCGCTGCCTTGTCCGCCTTGCCCAGTCCGAAATCAAAGTTGACTGTTTCTTCCAAAACCAGAAATGCACCAGGATCCAAAACGGTTCCCTCCGCAAGTGGTGTGGTTTTTCCCTCCGTTTTTCTTTCTTCGCCCTTATCATCGGTCAGATACCATCCGGAGATGTCCACCGCCGCTGCGCCGATGTTAGTGATCTCCACCCAGTCATTGCCCTTATTCGGAGCATCTGATTCCACTTCGTTGATTACAATGGAAGACTGCTGCGTTTGTGATTTTGGCGCGATGTCTGCTGCCAGCGCCTGTGAAGGCAGCAGCATAGACGCCGCCAACAGTATACTAAGGATTCTGTGTGCTCGTTTCATAAGACGCCTCCTGCATAAAAATCTGGAATATCTGTCATCCCGATCCTCAGTGTAGGCGGCCAACGTAAAGTTCACAACACGAGCACCGTAAAATCTTAGAGAACGCGTCTGCACAGTATGTCTCGGTTCGTGCAGTATAGCGCCGTTTCGCTGCTGCCATTCTTGCATTTCTTTGGCAGGAAGTTGCTGTTTGCCGCGCATCTTCGTCAAGAGAATATATGCATGATCGTTTTTGGACAGGTCTCGTCGCAGAACACGTTGCGGTGGGGCAGAACTTGTGCTATACTCGGAGCATAATTGGCAAGGAGGGGGACTTATGAGGAGAATTATATGTATCATTTTAGCCTTGACCATAACGCTGCTGTGCGGCTGCGGCAGTAAAAGCGGCGGAGATGACGCACAGGACATCAGAAACACGCAGCAGGAAGAATTTGTCGTTACGCCCATGGCGTCCGGGCTGGAGCTGGTGCCGTATAGCTGTGCGGATTTTTCCATGAGCATTCCAGAGGGATGGACGGTGGAGGCGGCCACGTCCAATGCAGGGATGTACCACGCTTTGCGGGCGTATGACCCCGCGTGCAGCGTAAATCAGATCTTGTATATCCTGAAGGCAGAGCCACTGTTTGCGGATGACTTCCTGAAGCAGAATTATACATACTGGAATGCTGCCTACGCAGTGTTCCCTGTGATGGCGGAAGAGTCTGTAAAAGGTTACTTCGATGTGCTGCCGCAGTATATGGCGGCGGTAGCAGAAGAACCGTTCTACAGCAACCTTCACTTCCCACAGTATGAGAATTTCACGGTAACGGAAACCTTTGACGCCACCGGCTCTTTGGGCGGGACAGCCGGTGTGCTGCGTGCAGAGTTCACGCAGGATGGCATCGAGGCGGAGGGTATGTTCTCCGTGGAGTTTGTGCCCTTCCCCATCCCCGGCCTCGGTGGGTACTACATGGCGTACAGCACCACCATCGTCTCCGCTGAAAAGGGGATGTTCCAGAACTGGGAGGACATCCTGACGCGGAGCTTGGGCAGCCTGGACTATTCCGGCAGCTACACCTCCACCGCCATGGCGCAGAGCGACGCGGCCATGCAGCAATCCCAGCAGTTGAGCCAATCCGCCAATGAGATGCAGGATGCCATCATGTCCTCATGGGAAAGCCGGAATACCAGTCAGGACATCATCAGCCAGAAGCAGAGCGACGCCACCATGGGCTTTGAGCGGGTGATGGACACGGAGACCGGCGAGATTTATCAGACGGACAACGGCTTTACCGACTGGTATGATGGAAACCGTTATACGGCTATCACGGACGATCAGTATACGGAAGCCGTTGTGGGTCGGTTCTCGTGGAAGTAAGGAGGACAATTACATGAAGAAGATTTTTGTGTTGCTGCTGGCCACAGCAATGATTTTCGCACTGGCCGCCTGCGGCACGACCAGCAACGAGAAAAACAACAATAATAACACACAGGACGGCCATCAGTCCGAAACGCCTGACACACCTTATGAAACTCCCCAAATCACGGAACTGTATAGTGAGGACTTCGACTACACCGACGGCGTGGGCAACAGCGGCCACTATACCTACCGTGTGCCCCAAATCGAGGCGGACACACAGGGCGCGGAGGCTATCAACAAGGCAATCTCCGATGCGTACACCCCTATCGTGAATGGCGTGCTTGAAGATGTCTCGGATAAGGTCAGCCTGTCCTGCTTCTATGTGGCATGGGAGTCATATCAGTATGAGAATATCCTGTCGCTGGTCGTCTCCTGCGGTTGGGATGCCGATGTGAACGAATACAATGTCTATCTGTATGACATCATCAGTGGCCAGCAACTCACCACAGCGGACTTGCTGAAGGCACTGAATGTGGATGAAACAGCCTTCTTGGAGGCGGTACGCCGCGCTGCCGCTGCAAAGTTCGACACACAGTATGGAGCAATTGCGGGCGGTGATACTGATGAGTTCTTGACGGAACGCCGCGACTGGACGCTGTCCGCCGAGAACATCAACATGAGCGTCCGCACATACGCTGATAATGACGGAAAGCTCCATGTGGTCTTGCCCATCGGCTCTGTCGCCGGTGCGGACTCATACGAGCAGGTACTGTCGCTGGATGACGTCGGCGAATAAGCGCAGTTCTCCCGACACCTGAAACAAAAAAGCGCTCCTGCAAGGTCGATCCTCACAGGAGCGCTTTTTCTATACCGGCAGCCTCAAACCCGAAGCTTTTAGTGGAGAGCTTGGCAGCGTAACATACCCCAGCGAGCCGGTTGCAACCGCACGAGTACCGATAGATACGGCCTTACAACCGGAAGCACTTTTTCAGCACCGTATATTCGCCCAGCACCAGCAGCGTCAGGCTGCTGTCCAGCACGGTTTCCGGCGAGATATTCACATCAGTTTTGTCGTTCCGCTTCACGCCGAGGATGTTGACGCCGTACTTTCGGCGGATGTCCAGCTCACCGATGCTGTGCCCCTGCCAGTCATCCGGGACGGCGACCTCGATAATGGCGTGCTTTTCGCCCAGCTCTATGTAGCTGAAGATGTGGTTGGCGGTGTACCGGATAGCCGCCCACTTCGCCAGCTGCTTTTCCGGGTATGTCACCGCGTCCGCGCCGTTGCGCAGCAGAAATTTTGCCTGCACGTCACGCTCCGCGCGGGACACCACATACCTCGCCCCCAGCTCCTTGAGCAAAGACGTCGTTTCCAGCGAGTTCTGGAAGTCTCCGCTGATGGTAACGTAGCAGACGTCGTAGTTTCCAACGCCCAGCGAGCGCAGAAAATCCACGCGGGTGCTGTCACCGATCTGTGCGTTGGTGACAAAGGGCATACACTCGTTGACGCGCTCCTCGTCTCTGTCCACCGCCATGACCTGATGCCCCAGCTCGCTCAGCTGCATGGCAAGGTGCCGCCCGAAGCGGCCAAGTCCGATCAATAATACGTTTTTCATCGTGCGCTCCTTTCAGCCTACGGTGATCATTTCCTTCGGGTACCGGGCATAGGTCAGATCATGCCCGGAGAATGCGGCGTAGATCAGGGTCAGTCCCCCGACACGCCCAAAGAACATCAGCAGAATGAGAATGCCCTGCGACAGCGTACCCAGCTGCGGCGTCAGTCCCAGTGTCAGCCCTACCGTTCCGGCAGCGGATGCCGTTTCATAGAGACAGGCGCCCAGCGGCAGTCCCTCCGCCGCGCTGATGACCGCCGCGCCCGCAAAGGTCAGCCCCAGATACAGCAGCAGGATGGCGGCGGCGTTCCGTACAGCGGAGGGCTCCAGTCTGCGCTTGAAAAGCTGCGGATCCTCTCGCCTGCGGAAAGCGGCGACCGCGTTGGCGGCCAGCACAGCCAGTGTCGTTACCTTCATGCCGCCCGCCGTGGAGCCGGGCGCGCCGCCGGTCAGCATCAGCAAAATCGTGACCGCCTGTGAGGTGTCGCTCATTTTCGTCAGGTCTGCGGTGTTGTAGCCTGCCGTTCGCGGTGTGACCGCCTGAAAGAGCGACGCCAGGACGCGCTGTCCCGCGGGAAGCTCTGCAAAGTCTGTCAGGAAGAAGAGCAATGCCGGAAGCGCGATCAGGATGACGGTTGCGCTTAGAATGACCTTGCTCTGCATCCGGTACCGCCGCAGGTGCAGCCGGTGGGTGCAGACATCGTCCCATGTCAGAAAACCGATACCGCCCACGATAATCAGCAGCATGATGACGATATTGACCAGCGGGTCGGCCATGTACGCCGTCAGGGAAGGGTAGAGGGCATTCGCCCGCCCCAGAATATCGAATCCCGCGTTGCAGAAGGCGGAAACGGAGTGGAATATTGCCATCCACATGCCCCGCAGTCCGTAGTCCCGGCAGAATACCGGCAGCAGCGCCAGCGCACCGACCATCTCCACGAGGAATGTTCCCTTCAGGACAAAACGTGTCAGGCGCACGATGCCGCCTACCGCCGGAGCGGAAATGGCGTCCTGCATGGCACTGCGCTCCTTCAGCGAGATATTCCTGCCAGAGAGCATCAAAAACGTTACAGCCGCCGTGATAACGCCTAAGCCGCCGATCTGGATCAGCAGCAGGATGACAGTCTGACCGAAGCCGGACCAGTAGCTGCCGGTGTCCTGCACCACCAGTCCCGTTACGCAGACGGCGGAGGTGGAGGTAAACAACGCCTCGTGAAACGGCGTCCACACCTGCCCTGCCGCCGAGATAGGCAGCATCAGCACCAGCGCGCCCAGCAGGATCACGCCGGCAAAGCCGAGGATCATGATCTGGAAGGACGTCAGATGGCGTTTCAGATGGAAACCGGTTTCTGTCACGGGACTCACCTCCTAAAATCGACTGCGTTCCCAATTTCGCGTACAGTATAGCACGGTTTTCGCGTTTCGGCTATGCAGATTTTGCTAAATTTTTGGCTCAAAACGACTGGGATCGACTGTGAAACTTTCTTTAATTTTTACAGAAATTGTTAATTGTTGCATTTTCTTTACAATTACAGTATGATATGCCCTGCGCAATATTTTGACAGATTTCGCAGACTCTTCTCCAAGGGGAGCTCTGCGGTAGGAGACATATAATATGCTGAAGACAAAACCCAATGAGATTGAGATACTGAATCACCATCAGGCACCTTGCGAGGCGCCTGAAACGGCGGAGGGCCTCCGCCGCGGCCTGCGGCAGGCATGGCTCCGCAGTTTGCTGTTTTTCTGCTGTACCAGCGTCTATGTGGAGCTGTGCCTGCACCTGTGCGTCTATCGATCACTGGACAGGCGGACGGTCTATCCGGTGCTGTTCGGACTGCTGAGCGGAACAGTCTGCACACTGCTGACCACGCACCTTCCCAAGATCGCCCGGCAGATCGTGGGTGCGCTTCTGGTCGCCGTGCAGGTGCTGTTTGCCGAGGTGCAGCTGGTCTACCATGCCATCTTCGGCAGTTTCATGCCCATCAGTCAGGTGAGCATGGGTGGAAATGTCATCACCAATTTCGACTCGCAGATCCTGTACAGTATCGGCAAGAACATCGTTCCCATCCTTCTGCTGCTGGTGCCGCTGATCGTGATGATCCTCTGCCTCACTCTGCGGAGGATAAAAGTACTGAAGGTACGGCTTGGCTGGAAGCAGGCGCTGGCCACGCTGGGTATCCTGCTGACGCTGCTGCTGGCTACGATGGGCATTATGTACGCCGGGCGGGGCAAATCATTCTCCGTCTACAAAACCTTCACCAATGTGAACACCTCTACCGACAGCAGCTATAAGAGCGTGGGCATGCTGGCGACCACGGTGCAGGAGCTTCGCTATATGGTCTTCGGCAGCAGCGGCAGCGTCATCATCACGCCGTCCCCGCTGGGTACAGACACCAGGCGGCTCTACAGCAGCAATTCCTATAATGTGATTGAGCGCATCGACTTCACGAAGCTGGCGGAGTCCACGGATGATGACATGCGCAAAACCACGGACGAATACTTGGCGCAGGTGACACCCACCCGGAAAAACAACTACACCGGGCTGTTGGAGGGGTACAACCTGATCACCATCTGCGCTGAGAGCTTCTGTCCCTGGTTCATCAGTGAGGAGCTGACACCCACCCTGTACAAGCTGTCCCACACGGGCATTATCTTCGATAATTACTACGGCACGTTCCAATCCGTCACCACCAATGGTGAGTACACCATGTGTATGGGGCTTTACCCGGATATGTCCCGCACTAAGACTGATTCCAGCTTCAACGTGGCGGGCACCAACTATCTGCCCTTCTGCCTGGGCAACGCCCTGAAGGAAAAGGGCTACCAGACCTGGGGCTATCACGACTATATCGGAGATTTCTACAACCGGAACATCACCCACGCCAACATGGGCTATACCTTCAAGGCGGCGGACTCCGGGCTGGATATAAGGATCGACTGGCCCTCCTCCGATCTGGAGATGATGGAGGCATCTGTGGACGACTATCTCAGCAACAAGGAGCCCTTCCACGCCTATTACATGACCTTCAGCGGCCACTATCAGTACAACTGGGACAACGCCATGAGCGCCAAGAATCGGGACGCGGTGAAGGATCTGCCCTACTCCGAGCCGGTGAAGGCGTATATTGCCTGCAACCTGGAGCTGGAAAGCGCGCTGACCTACCTGATGGATCGGCTGGAGCAGGCGGGCGTGGCCGATAAGACCTGCATCGTACTGACCAACGACCACTATCCCTACGGTCTGACGGAGGATGAGTACAACGAGCTGGCGGGGCAGGAAATGGATCTCACCTTCGAGAAGTATCGCAACAGCTTTATCTGCTACGTTCCCGGCCTCTCCGAGAACATCATGGTGGATGAGTACTGCTCCACGGCGGACATCCTGCCCACGCTGCTGAACCTGTTCGGCGTGGACTATGACTCCCGGCTGCTGGCGGGTACCGACGCGCTGTCCAACGGCGTACACATAGCGGTGCTGTCGGACAAGTCCTTCCTGACGAAGGCCTTCCGCTATGACGCCGGCATGGAGACGGTGATCCCCGCTGACGAGAGCATCGTCATCTCTGACGAACAGCTGGAGGCCTACCGGCTGTATGTGGACAATAAGTTCCAGATGTCCAGCAACATCGTCAACAGTGACTACTACGCCCATGTTTTCGGCAAGGCGTCCAGCGGCGGCACGCTGGAGGATACGGTGGTATTTACGGACATCACGGGCATTTTCAACCAGGCCAGCGTCCTCTATATGTACCGCAACGGATATATAGACCCGGAAACGCCGGACACCTTCGGCGGAAAGGCCACGGCGAAGCTGGGCGAATTTGTGGATGTGCTGTACCGCATCGCACAGCGTCCGGAGACGGACAACACCGCCCTGCCGCCTGATTATGAAACCGAGGAATTCAACGGCTCCGCCTGCCCCTACTACGATGCCGTGTGCTGGGCGTATCAAACGGGGCTGCTTCGTCAGGAGGACCTGCACACCGGCTACGATGATGACATGGATTATCAGACGGCCTGTCTGCTGATCTATCGCTACGCCGCCATGTCCGGCATTGACACCCGTGTAGATCAGGAGCTGCTGCGGCAGACCATGCGGGAAAATCCCCGGCTCAGCGGAGAGGCCGTCAAGGCCATGCTGTGGTGTGATGATCGGGACATCACCACCCGCGACAGCGAGATGGGCGAGCTGCTGGCATCCTATGACACCCACATCAGCCGCTATCAGATGACCTCGTTCCTGTTCTATCTGTGTACCTATGAACTGAACTCGCGAAGCGAAGCATAATGCAGCGTTTTGCTTTCATAGACAATGCAAAACGTTTTTTGCCCGCGCGTGACGTTGGCACCCTTGCTTTTTAACAGGACATAGAATATGCTGAAAACAAAAAGACGAGGTATGTATATGAACTTGTTGATGACACTGGATCGGAACTACGTTCCGCAGCTGAATGTGATGCTGTTCTCCGCGCTGCACAGCGACAGTGCCGCGTATTTTGACGTGTACCTGCTGCACGACGAGGGACTGTCAGAGGAGGATGTGGCGGGAACGCGAGTACTGCTGGGACAGCGGGGGACGCTGCACCTGATACGAGTGGACGAGGACGGTCTGGCGGAAGCGCCCACCTCCGACCGCTACCCGAAAGCCATTTACTACCGTATTTTTGCGGCCAAATATCTGCCGGACACGCTGGAGCGGGTACTGTATCTTGACCCGGACATCGTGGTGCGCCAGAGTCTGCGGGAGCTGTATGAGATGCCGATGGGCACGGCGTTCTTCGCCGCAGCCACCCATATCCGCGGCTTTCTGCACCGTTTCAATGAGCTGCGTCTGGACATGGACGAGGACAGTCCCTATATCAATTCCGGCGTCATGCTGATGAATTTGCAGGCACTGCGGGCAGAACAGGATACGCAGGCGGTGTTTGACTACATGGAGGCGCACAAGGGGCGGCTCATGCTGCCGGATCAGGACATCATCAGCGCCCTGTACGGACAACGTATCCTGCCTTTGGATCCCATCCGCTACAATATGACGGAAAAGCTGTTCGCCCTCCACCGGCGCAACGGGGACGGCATGACGCTGGAGGACGTGCGGCAGCAGTCCGCGGTCATCCACTACTGTGGGCGGAACAAGCCCTGGAAGCCGGGATATTTGGGCGAACTGAACGTGTTCTATAATGAAGCAGTCTCTCAAATGTCAGAGAACGGTCATCATTGAATTATTTTTGTATCATATATGGTAATAAAGTGCGGCAGTTCAAAAGCTGAACTGCCGCACTTTTTCCTCACCCCACGCGGCGTCGAAGCTGATGGAACACACCCGCTGGCTCCGCTCCACGGAATAGATAGGGAGCTGCCGCGTGGAGGCGGCGGTGCTGACGGAGGCCGGATAGCTCACCACATAGAAGATCGCCGCCGCCAGCACCAGCGCCGCGCCTCCCACCATGTACCAACGCCGCAGCAGGAATACCTTTACCCTTTTCATATCGCATCCGCGCCCCTTTCAGTTTTTTAGTGCCATTGTATGCCGCCAAACGCCCATCCAGCACCGGCATTTCTGTTGCCAAGCGGCGGGAATGGCGGTATAATCGTGGTACGCGGCACGCGGCGAAAGGAGTACGGCTTATGCACAACGAGACAGCTGCCCGCAAGTGGGCGTTCCGTCCTCTGACGGAGGGCGACATCGAGGCCTATCTGGATATCTACCTGAACGCCTATCCGGCGTACAAGGCGCTGGACGCCGAGTGCCGGCAGCACTACCGGGAGAAGCACCTTCTGGAGCTGCGGGAGGACAGGCAGACCCGCACGGTGGGGCTTTTTGAGAACGATACGCTCATCGGCACCATGAAGCTTATCCTGTTCTCCATGAATTTCTTCGGACAGATGCAGCCTGCCTGCGGCCTGATGGCGCTGGAGGTGCATCCGCTCCACAAGAAAAAGGGTGCGGCGCTGGCCATGGTGCGGTATTTTGAGGACTATGCCCGGGAAAACGGCGCGCTGCTGACGCTGCTGCTGCCATTCCGCATCGACTTCTACCGCCGGATGGGCTACGGCTTCGCCGGGAAGCTCTACGAATACCGCCTGCCGACGGCGGCGCTGCCGAGGCCGGATGAGGAGGCGCGGCGGCATCTGCGGCTTTTGCAGCCGGAGGATTTCGACGCTGTGCTGGAATGCCAGCGACGCTTCGCGGCGAAAAACCACGGCATGGTGGAGAAGTTCGACGAGGAGGTGCGGGCCGCCAGAGACGATATACAGGTGCGGCGCATGGGCTGGTACGACGACGGCGGCACGCTGCGTGGCTACGCGGCGTACCGCTTTGAGAATGCCAGCGACGTCAACTACACCCAGAACCGTCTCAGCGTGGAGGAGCTGGTCTATGAGAGCGGCAGTGTGCTGCGGGCGCTGCTGGGCGGGCTGCGGATGCAGGAGGATCTGGCGCAGTCCGTGTGCCTGCGTACCGGCGAGGAGGATTTCCATCACCTGCTGGACGACCCGCAGGACGTGTCAAAGAACTACATCGACTACGGCTTTTTGCAGACCAACGTGTCCGCCGTGGGTACGATGTTCAAGCTGGTGGACGGCGAGACCTTCGTGGGAAAGACCGCTTACCGCCCCTTCCCCGCCGGCGCTCTGACCGCGGCGTTCCGCTTCCGGGACGAAATGACAGGCTGTGAAAAGCAGCTGCGCATCGCCTTTGCGGATGGCCGGTGGGCCGTGGCCGCGGCGGGCAGCACAGCGAATGTGACCGTCACCTGCCGCCAGGGGGATCTGGCGTCGCTGCTGATGGGCTCGTGTGAGCTGGAGGCCATGCTGCGGCTGGGTGCGGTCACTGTCGATGACAACGCAAAGGCCCAGGAGCTGGCCCACCTGCTCCACTGCGGCCAGAGGCCGTGGCTGAACTCGGATTATTGATCCGCCGCCCGATTTTCGTTACATAGATGAACAGCGCCGCGAGTCCCCACACTGAAAAAACAGGGCGTTCCCGCTGACCGCCGGAACGCCCTGTTTTTGTATTTTGAAATAGCCCAGCCGCTTACCGGCAGTTCCTGCACTGGCCGCATTGACAGTTCGATTTGAAACCGCTACAATACTTGCGAAACGGAATTACTTGCTTGCGATTCGGAGGCGCGCCATGAACCGCGATTTAACACGAGGCCCTGTCACCAAGTCCATGCTGCTGTTTGCCATCCCCATGATCTTGGGGGATTTGCTTCAGCAGTGCTATAACATTGCCGACACGCTGATCGTCGGGCAATTTCTCGGACGGGATGCCCTTGCGGCGGTGGGCTCTTCTTTTACGCTGATGACATTTCTCACTTCCATTATCCTGGGTCTATGTATGGGAAGCGGTGCTCTGTTTTCCATACGGTTCGGGCAGCGGGACGAAACGGCTCTGCGCGGGGATCTCTGCGCATCCTTCTTTTTTATTGCATTCGTTGCCGCTCTATTGAACATTCTGGCCTTTGTCTGTCTGGACGCGCTTCGCACTTTTCTTCGCGTCCCTACCGTGGTCTGGGGCGATATGCGCGAATACCTGTTTGTGATCTTCATGGGTATCCCCGCCGTTTTTCTATATAACTACTTTGCCTCTTTCCTGCGGGCGATCGGCAATTCCGTCATCCCACTGGCGTTTTTGGCCGTTTCCGCTGTGCTGAACATCGCCCTCGATCTCTGGTTTGTAATCGGTCTAAATAGAGGCGTTGCCGGCGCGGCGGAGGCAACGGTGATCGCCCAGTATCTTTCGGGCGTCGGCATCGCCGTCTATACGCTTATGCGCTTCCCCCAGGCGCGCTCCATATGGAAGCTCCGCCGCCTGCGGAGAACTCGCATCCGCGGGATCATTTCCTTCTCCACGCTGACCTGC
>OQWM01000214.1_pt1 | contig 33598 bp, 26 predicted proteins | sample 1691531 | NCBI WGS metagenome assembly OQWM01 (sample SAMN03418257, study PRJEB22391) | human gut metagenome | biome: human-gut; feature: organic feature; material: feces | host: Homo sapiens | place: Tanzania | collected 2013-01
ACGCCTATATTGTAGGCGAAGCCATACGCAAGGCTCGATTGGCACAAAACCTCACACAAGAACAGCTTGGTGAGCGTATCGGGGTGCAGCGTGCTCAGATTTCAAAGTTGGAGAAAGGTACAAGTGTTATCACATTACCAACCATGAGCCGTGTGTTTCAAGCATTGGGTATTGCAACAGCCACTCTTGATTTGGGTATTGCAGGCAAGATTGCGTTGTGGTAAGATGACGGTTAGATTGTGTAATCTTGGTCGTTATTGCCAACAGGTATATTGTTCCTAATAATTATTTCTATTGTTTACCGCTGAGGCGGTATTGAGACAAGAAGCGATTGCTACTGAAGAAACTAAAAATGCGATTTCTGTTGCCTACCGTTTAGGCGGTATTGAGGACACCCATTAGCTGTCGTACAATCGTTTTAGTGGGAGAATAAGGACAACTGTTATTAATCCGCAGGAACTGCTTGTATTGTCGGAACTTAATCCTTAACTTTATAACAGAATGTAACCTCTAATTGGATAATGTTATGAGTAAGCGGATTTTTTTGCTGGGCGGAAACGACCTCGAAATGACGACAATCAAGAATTTGCTTGTCAATGCCGGTGAGCAGTTTGAAACTCATGATCTCAGATGGGACAATGCCAAACTGAGCAGCTATGAAAAGACACTTGAAGAATATGGTAATTCTCCTGATTATCAGATATATGGAATCGAACTCAACGAAGATATCCCGCATCCGGACAACTATGTCAGGATAGACCATCATAATGATTTTGCGAATAAACCATCATCCCTTGAGCAGGTTGCAACTCTGCTTGGCCTGGCAATGGACAGGCACATGCAACTGGTTGCTGCCAATGACTCCAGATATATTCCGGGCATGATTAAACTCGGGGCGAGCCGTGAAGAAATTGATGATGTCCGCCGTGCTGACAGGGCAGCCCAAGGGGTATCTGATGGTGATGAGAGTCTCGCGGAAAAATCTCTGGAGTCTTGCGAGGGTAACATTTATGATTTATACGTTGTCAAATCATTGACTTCCAAATTCTCGACAATTTGTGACAGAAGGTATCCTTACAGACGTCTGCTGATATATAACGATGACGTTGCCGAATTCTATGGAGAGGGAGTCAATGACCTTACTTCGTTGTTCAAATCGGAACTGGATGCAAAAAAAATGTATCATGGAGGTGGAGACTCAGGCTATCTGGGGACTGTATCAGGAGCGTACAGTAAGGAGGAAATATCAGGTATTGTCGCTAAGATTAGGGCACATTTCAGCAATAGAGAGTCTGGAAAAGTAAAAAATGCGGAGTGCTCTCCTGTTCCGGAGCCGTTGTACAGTTATCATATCTTTTATTTCCCGTTCAAGTGGGCAAAAAAAGATGTGACTGAGGGAACGATGACACAACTCACAGACTTCAGTCAAATCCGGTTTCTGAATAACGGCAAATGGGTGAGGCCGGCTGTGGCTGAAAGTCAAGAAAATGACGGGAATAAGACAGAAAAGAATAATGTCTCTCTGGATGCACAGGTGCTTTACAATGAGAAGAACTACTATTTCCGTTTTGTTCATGATGTCCTGTATGACTCAGGTGATGGAAACGACAATCTGGTTATGCACTTTGAACGCAAAGAGCCTCAGGAGAAGGATGTGCGTTATCTCATAAAAGTGAGCGGCCGAGAAAATCCGTATTCTTTGAAAGTTGATGCCATAAACATAAACCTCTATAAGACCGGTGTCGGATTGATGTCATTCTATCTGAGAAATGATGATGAAAGTCAATGTGATACGAGGGATATCCTGAATATCAACCAGTATGGAAGACGAATTCTGCCACCTTTCTGGAGTGAAGTCAATGCTAAAGAACGGAAGGAACTGAGCGAGTATTTGGAGATTAGTGGCTTGGACACCGAAATCAGCAAAGAGGACTTTAAATCATACACGGTGGATGAACCTTGGACGGCGACATCCATGCTCGACTCCTTGTTGAAGGATTTGGCAGATAACCTGACATTGACTCCGGTAATCGATGACAGGATGTTCGTAATGTCTCTGTACAAAAATGATGATATGAGCAGATTGTCCCTAAGTGCAGCCGATGCATATTGTAATCCTTCAAGTCCGTTCTCTGAGTTCTGGTACAAATACTTGTTTGTAGATACCGGGTCGCCTACATGTCAGAATGATGAAATGAGACGGGACCTTTTGCGTGCACATACGTATCTGAGATGGCAGAACTGGAATTCTTTGTATGGAGTAAGCCGTTATTCCTTTGTCTATCTGACAAATTCAGGTGTTCTTTCTTACCTTGTCGATTATTTCATGACAACGTATGCCAGAATGATGGAAATCGCTCTGGTGCAGCGTGCTTCTGTTCTTTGTTTTTCGAATGAAGTGACGACATTGACAAAGAGGGGAGACTGGACGCTCGAGAAATTGTCGGAGCATGTCGATTCTTTGAATGAAGAATATATCCGCTTTATTAATCGTATGTATTTCAAGGAGTTGACGTCGCAAGACCAAGGCGTTGAACTTTACGGCATGATCCGTCAAAATCTGGACATCGACTCTTATGTCGAGGAACTGAAGGATGAAATCGAAAAATTGCACGATACCATATCTTTCAAGGTTGAGCGTTCTCGTAATGAAAAGGCGGAAACTCTTAACTTTATGGCTGCAATTCTTCTTCCTGTATCCATTGTCACCGGATTCTGGTCAATGAATCTGAGTTTGTTCTGTAATGTCAAATCCAATGTGATTCCTTTTGCGGTTGCTGTTGGACTTATGATATTAGGCGTGGCCTTTTCTATCTTCCTGGTCAGAAGGCGGCCTCTAAAAAACAAGCGCAGAGGAAAGTAATTTGTGATTTTCATCAGTTAGGACGTGGTTGGTCAATTGGAGATTTCCGCGTGCCAACCTCTGGAATATTCCGCAAAATGTTTATTTTTGTAGGATGTATCGTGTCGCCGAGCATGGAAATGCCGGCCTAGAAACGATATTGCGAAATAACAGATGAAAAAAGGAATTTTATTCTTGGCCGCATTGATGAGCGCGGCAATGGCCTATGGGCAGAATCCGGAATATCTGCCGGAATGGAAGGAAGGTTATCTGGACATCCACACAATCGCTACCGGACGTGGCGATGCGGCGTTGATAATCATGCCGGACGGAACTACTATGATGATTGATGCTGGAGACAATGCCAAGGCAAAAGATACTCAGCACCCTGATGCAACCAAGAAACCGGGCGAATGGCAGGCGATATATATAAAGCATTTCCTGAAACAGCTGCCGGATAAGGAAAACCTTGATTATGCGATGGTTACGCATCTTCATAATGATCATATCGGAACTATAAAGGATGCTCTGCCGGGGACACACGGATACGATTTGTCAGGAATGACATTGGTCGGAGAAAAAATCCACTTCAACAAATTCGTTGACAGGGCATACCCGGAATATGACTTCCCGTCAAAACAGCAGGTACTCAATGCTGACAAGGGCTTCATGCCGCATTACATTAACTTCGTGAACTATATTGCGCAGCACGGAACAGTCGCAGAAAAATTCCAGGTCGGAAGCAAGAAACAGTTCACGATGGTCCATAATCCGAAACCATACGCCAAGGAATTTGAAATCAGGAACTTGGCGGCCAATGGGGAAGTGTGGACAGGACGGGGAACCAAGTCCGAGAAAATGTATAGCGGCGACACTGGACTCTTCGACGAAAACATGAACTCATGCGCAATCAGACTGCGTTACGGAAAATTCTCATACTATAACGGAGGTGACCTCTCGGGAGGAAACTGGCCGATTTACAAGTCACAGGAAAGAGACTTCGAGACTCCTGTGGCCAAAGTCTGCGGAAAAGTGACGGTGATGAAGGCAAACCACCACGGATACTTCGACACCTGCAATGCCTTCTTCCTCCAGACATTGTCTCCGCAAGTCATTATCATTGACGCGCGTAGCGAAAACCATCCGGTCGTGTCCACGATGACAAGAATCTGCGACCCGCAGGTTTGGAGAGGCGACAGGGACTATTATATAACGGTGAACCAGTCGAGGAAGAAACTTGGAGAGGAACTCTGGAGCAAGTTCAAGCCATGGGGCCATATCGTCGTGAGAGTCTATCCGGGCGGAAACAGCTACCAGATGTTTGTACTCGACGCGGACAGTACCGACTACCACGTGATATACAAGTCTGACGTGGTTAACCTCTAGTCCGGCTCAGGATATAACACCTCCGGCACCGGCGGAAATCGAATACACAAATTATAGATTATATGAGAAACATTACCAAAATGCTATTGACATTGGCATCAGCCGCTGCCGTAACATCATGCGGCAATGGAAGCAAGTCAGCAGACGAGAACTTCAAGTATCTCATCGACGAATTTGCAGATGTGAAAATTATGCGTTACCAGATTCCTGGATGGGAAAAGCTTTCGCTCCAGCAGAAAGAATACATCTATCATCTGAGTGAAGCCGCAAAGTACGGCTGGGACATCTACTGGGACCAGAACTGCAAAGAAAACCTGGCAGTCCGCAAAGTCCTCCAGAACATCGTGGAATGCTACGAAGGCGACAGGACCACCAAGGAGTTCGGCCAGCTGATGACATACATCAAGCGAGTGTTCTTCAGCAGCGGTATCCATCACCACTACGGAGAAGAGAAATTCTTCCCTGAGTGCAGCCAGGAATACTTCCGCTCCATCATGGAAGCGGTAGGCGAGGGCGAAAAATGCGAAGCCATCCTTCCTGTAATCTACTCTCCTGACCTCTATCCGTACAGGCGCGCATCATCAAGCGAGGGCGACATCGTGGCACTTTCATCAGTCAACTTCTACGACGGCGTGACCAGAGACGAAGTCGAAAAATACTACGCTGGCATCATTGACCCGAACGATCCGAGGCCGATTTCCTATGGTCTCAACACGAAGGTTGTAAAGGGCGCAGACGGCGTCATCCGCGAGGAAGCATGGAAAGTCGGCGGCATCTACGGCCCGGCATTGGAGAAGATTTGCGAGGAACTCGAGAAAGCAAAGGCTGTGGCTGAGAATGAGACTCAGAAGAAGGAAATATCTGAGCTTCAGGAATATTACAGGACCGGCGACCTGAAACTTTGGGACCAGTATAACATCACTTGGGTCAATGACACCCTCGGCATCGTGGACTTTACCAACGGTTTCGTGGAGGACTACAACGACCCTCTCGGAAGAAAAGCTTACTGGGAGTCTGTTGTCAATGTCAAAGATTCTGCCGCTTCAGCCCGTACCGAAGTGTTGAGCTCGAACGCGAAGTGGTTCGAGGACAATGCCCCGATCGACCCTCGTTTCAAGAAGAAGAGCGTGAAGGGTGTTTCCGCTAAAGTCATTGACGTGACCTGCCTCGGTGGCGGCTGCTACCCTGCAACTCCTATCGGAATCAACCTCCCGAATGCGGACTGGATCCGCAAGGAGCACGGCTCGAAGTCCGTGACTATTGCCAATATCACCCACGCATATGACGCTGCAGCCAACGAGTCGCCTAAGTCAGTGCTCGAGGAGTTCGCATACTCAGATGAGGAAAAGTCAATGATGAAGAAGTATGGCGCGTATGCTGACGAGATTCACACTGACCTTCACGAGTGCCTCGGACATGGTTCAGGACAACTTCTTCCGGGCGTGTCAACTTCAGCGATGGGCGAGTATGCTTCTGCCCTCGAGGAAGCCAGAGCAGACCTCTTTGGACTCTATTATATCGCTGACCCTAAGCTCGTTGAACTCGGTATCATTTCAGCGGAGGCATACAAGCCTCATTATGCGAACTACATCCGCAACGGTCTCATGACACAGCTCACCCGCATTGAACTCGGCCGCAAGATTACTGAGGCTCACATGCAGAACCGTCAGCTCATCGCTGCCTGGTGCTACGAGCAGGGCCTGAAGGACAATGTCATCGAGAAGAAGGTCAAGGGCGGCAAGACTTATTTTGTTGTCAATGACTATGAGGCGCTCCGCGGTCTGTTCGGAAACCTTTTGGCCGAGATTCAGAGAATCAAGTCAGAGGGTGATTACGAGGCCGGCAAGAATCTTATCATGAAGTATGCTGTCGATGTGGATCCTGAACTTCACAAGGAGGTTCTGACCCGTTATGCTGCTCTCGGTCTCAAGCCTTATGGCGGTTTCGTGAATCCGGATATCGTGCCGGTAGAGAAGGATGGCAAGGTCGTGGATTACGAGGTCGTTTATCCTGACGACTACATGGGCCAGATGCTGGAATACTGTCATAAGTATAGTGTATTGTAGCGCCTCATGGCCACGTTATATAACTCCACCGAGGAATATATCAAAGGTTTCAGGACATACCTTCGCTTGGAGCGGGGTGTGTCCTTAAATACTTATAACTCATACAGTTCGGACGTGCGGGAATTCGCGTCCTGGCTTGCTTCCGGGTCAGGCCCCGGAATAACATTGGAAAAAACCGCGGGCGAAAACATCCGGCAGTACATCAGCAGCCGCATTGACCCGGACGGCGGACAGGTGATAACCGGCAGGACGCAGGCCAGGATCCTCAGCTCGCTCCGGTCATTCTTCGGCTGGCTCCAGACGGAAGGCATCATCACGGAAAACCCGTGCGACGGCATTGACGCACCCAAAATCGGCCGCTACCTTCCCGCAGTGCTTTCGGTGGACGAGGTCAATGACATCATGAATTCGGTGGACCAGTCCAAGTGGGGCGGAGTACGGGACAGGGCGATTCTGGAACTGCTTTACGGTTGCGGACTCAGAGTCTCGGAAGTGTCCGACGTGAGAATCTCCAATGTCTATCTTCAGGAAAAATTCGTAAGGATAGTAGGAAAAGGGAACAAAGAACGTGTCGTACCGATGGGAGACCCTGCAGCTGAGGCCGTTACGGCATATCTGGCAGTCCGTCCGGAACCGGCCGATGCGGACTCTGAAGACATCCTGTTCCTGAACAAATCAGGCAGACAGCTCAGCCGGATATCGGTTTTCAACATGGTGAAGAAACAGGCCATGCTGGCCGGGATAACCAAGGAAATCTCTCCCCACACCTTCAGGCACTCCTTTGCCACACATCTGATAGAAGGCGGAGCCGACCTGCGTGTCGTCCAGGAAATGCTGGGACATGAAAGCATTCTCACAACGGAAATCTACACTCATCTGGACAGCACAACCTGGCAGAACGACATCCTGAAGCATCATCCTAGAAAGGATGACAGCGATATCTGATTATTTTGCACCTGAGAAGAAACTATCCGTTTGGGATATCTGAGAATTTGTTATATTTGTAAGTTGAGCGTTTGGAAACGACAATGGTTTGCCATGGGGAAGCGGGGACTCCAGACGCCTGCAAAGACAAAGATTATGAGAGGAAAGATACATCTGGTCAATATTATACGGACGGCATTGGCGTCATTGCTTATGTTGTCGGCGGTGGCGTGTGACAAGACATTTGATGACATGCCGGGAAACAAGGGGACTGCACCGGTGAGGAACGTAACTCCGGAAAAGGCACAGGTGCTGGTTCTGTATTCCGCCGGATTCAACTCCCTGAGCGCAGCCCTTGAGGATGATGTCAATGATATAAAATCCGGCTACCTCCCGCTGGTAGGGTCAATGTCAAAGGCGGTTCTGGTTTATTCCAGAAGACTGTCAGAGACAGGAAGATACACCGACAGGACTCCGTCCTACCTCATAAGGCTTTCAGCGGACGGATGGGGAAAAGTGGTCTCGGATACATTGAAAACCTGGCCGGCGACCGAAGAGGCTGTGTCGGCATCCACCATGACCGACGTACTTGAAACCGTGAAAGAACTCTATCCTCATGCCAGTTACGGCATGGTCTTCTCGTCACATGGAAGCGGCTGGCTGCCGTCAGGCTATTATTCTACGGGAAAGATTACCGTCGGAACCGCCGGACTTCTTTCGGTTCCTTACATTGACCCGAACTTCGACGAATCGATGCCGAGGGTGAAAAGCATTGGCATTGACAATATTACGAGCAGAAATACCTACGAAATGGAAATCGAGACTTTCGCGCAGGCACTGCCGATGAAATTCGACTACATTATCATTGACGCTTGTCTGATGGGCTGCATCGAGGTTGCCTATGCGTTGAAAGACAAGTGCGACAAACTCGTTTTCTCGCAGGCGGAGGTGCTGGAAGACGGACTTTGCGACTATACGACATTGACACAGAGAGTCTTGAAGCCGGTCGTGCCGGATCTTTACAACCTCTGCGAAGACTCATACCAGCACTATAAAAATCAGGATGACCCGATTTACAGGTCATTGACAATATCAATGATAGACTGCACCCGCCTGGACGGGCTGGCAGAGTCTTGCAAGTCGCTGTTTTCCAAGTACCGCAACCAGATTTCACTTGTCAATGCCGCCAATGTCCAGGGCTATTTCCGCTCCAGGAAACACTGGTTCTATGACTTGACTGACATCCTCCGGCAGAGCGGTGTCCCGGAGGCGGACATGGCTGACTATAACAAAGCGATGTCCGATTGCGTGTTATATAACGCGGCAACGGACACCTTCATAAATTTCGATATCAGAACGCATTGCGGCCTGAGCATGTACCTTCCGGCTGACGGAAATTCAGAACTGGACGAGTTCTACAAGACCTTGTCCTGGAACAAGGCCTCGGGTCTGGTACTCTAATCTTCGCTTTCCTTATTCTCCTGAGCCATAGCCTCATTGTAGCATTGGCGGCACAGAGGCTCATAGATGTCTTTTTCACCGAGGAGCACAAGCTTGTGGCTCTTGGACAGACGATGTGAATGGTTGGCAAGATTGCCGCACTTCACGCAGATGGCATGGACTTTCTGGACGTCCTCGGCGATTGCCATGAGACCCGGGATAGGACCGAAAGGCTTGCCCATGAAGTCGGTGTCAAGACCTGCCACGATGACTCTTTTACCCTTGTCTGCAAGTGTCTGGGCCACTTCGATGAGGTTTTCGCCGAAGAACTGGGCCTCGTCAATGCCGATGACCTGTGTCTCATCCGAACATTCGAGCATCTTGGCCGCGTCCTTTACCGGGGTGCATGGAATGCTGTGGAGGTCATGGGAAACGACGTCCATGTCGGAATATCTCTTGTCAACAGCCGGCTTGAATATCTCTATTTTCTGGTTGGCGAACTGTGCTCTTTTCAGTCTTCTAATAAGTTCCTCAGTCTTGCCTGAGAACATTGAACCGCATATCACTTCTATGCAGCCTGATTTTATAGGGTTTTCAGAATACATGGCTTTTGATTGAATAGGCTGCGAATTTAACATTTTTTCATGCGTCCGGAAAATTTTTCGGGAATTTTCATGTCGTGAAAATATTTTTTCAGAGTTTTCCATGCTGCTATTCCGATTGTCGCAATTAAAACGTAATTTTGTGTGATATGTGTTCCGTACATGCGGAACATGAACTGTGTAATTTGTAACCTTGCGGAAAATGGACAACCAGAAGGAATTGTTGGCTGAACTTGAGCGCGGCCTGTCCGAACTTAAGGAAAAGATAGCCGTGATGGAAAAGCTCATAGCAGAATATAACGGAACGGAAACCTCTGATTCTGAAGAGAATGGCGAGGTGGCCGAACATATAGAACTCGTTCATGAAGATTTCTTGCCGGAGATTTCGGAGGCGGTACAGGAAGAAACTGCGCCTGAGACTGCTGTCGTGGAGGACCTTCCTGCTGCTGAAGAGGATGCGACTGAGAGCGTATTCGGGGAACTCTGGGGAGAATCGAAGCCTGCAGCCGCCAAGAAACCTGCGTCCAGGACATTGAATGATGTCAATGCCGCCAGGGTCCACAAGGCTGTCATTGACTCAAGGCCTGACAAGCCGCGGTGGTACACCGACATTCCGGGTCCGGAAGTGAAGGACGTGAGGAGTGCGATTTCCCTCAATGACAGGGTCCTGTTCATCTGCAGCTTGTTCCGTGACGATTCGATGCTGTTCCAGGACGTCGTGAACCGCATAAACTCATTCCCTACATTGGAAAAGGCGGTGGAATATCTTTCGGGGACATTCCCGGAGTGGGATATATATTCTGACAATGTCCACAGGTTTATGATGGCCGTAAGGCGTAAGATACGTCAGAACAGCTGATTACGTGTTGATAGAGGTTGATAGAGAATGGAGACAACAGGAAAACTATACATCGTTCCGACACCTGTCGGAAATCTCGAAGATATGACCTACAGGGCCGTGAAAGTCCTTCAGGAGGCTGACCTTATTCTGGCGGAGGATACCAGGACCAGTTCAGTGCTGCTGAAGCATTATGACATCCACGGAAAACTGCAGTCACATCATAAATTCAATGAGCACCAGACTGCTTCCGTCATCAAGGACAGGATTCTTGCAGGTCTGAACGTGGCTCTCATCAGCGACGCCGGAACACCAGGAATTTCGGACCCCGGATTCCTGCTGGTCAGGACATGCGCTGCGGAAGGCATTGAAGTACAGACACTTCCAGGAGCGACGGCCTGTATCCCGGCGATAGTCTCGTCCGGACTTCCGTGCGACAGATTCTGCTTCGAGGGCTTCCTTCCGGTGAAGAAAGGCCGCCAGACTTTGCTGAAGGCGCTTTCCGAGGAGCCAAGGTCAATGATTTTTTACGAGTCCCCTTATCGTCTTGTCAAGACTCTGGAGCAGTTTGCCGAGTTCTTCGGACCGGACAGGGAATGTTCGGTGGCAAGGGAAATATCCAAGGTGCATGAGGAACACCGCAGGGGAACATTGACGGAGGTCGCGGATTGGTTCCGTGAGCATGAGCCGAAGGGCGAAATCGTGATAGTCGTTGCCGGCGCCCCTGCACGCAAGCGCAAGGAGTCCAAATACGCCGAAGACGAAGAATAACTGACATCCGGAAGAGGATACCGGAGGTCAATGCAATTTATCTTTTCAGGGCGGGTGGCTTGGAAAGACAATGTCTGAACAGAAAAGGAAACAACGTGTTTCCGCATCATTTGTAACAGGGGCGATAGCCCTTGCATTTCTGATTATCGGTTATCAGACAGCTTTGTTTGTGCACAGGGCTGCCACGCTTAAGATTTTGTCCGGAGCGACCGCTCCGGATACGGTTTTCGTGATAGAAAGTCCGGTGAAAGAAGTGCCTGTCAATCAGCATGGTAGCATTGACAAAAGGCGTGGGAAAACCCGGACCGAAAGGCATTATGCCAAACGTCCGGAACAGGCGGAGAAGGTGATAAGGACGTTCACGCCACGTACTTACGAATCATTCAGGTTTAATCCGAATACGGTTTCAGTGTCTGACTTGTGTCGTCTGGGATTCACGGAAAAGCAGGCGGAATCCATTGACTCATACCGCAGAAAAGGAGGCCGCTTCTGGAGACCGGGTGATTTCGCCAAGTCTTATGTGGTGTCTGATACCTTGTTCCGGAGATTGGAAAAATACATTGACATACCCCTTGTCGATATCAATGTTGCGGATTCGGCGGCTTTTGACGCTCTTCCCGGCATCGGCGGATATTTTGCTGCCAAGATGGTGGCATATCGGGAGAAGCTGGGAGGCTATTCTGACATCGTGCAGCTGATGGAGATCTATCATCTTGACGAAGAGAAGTTTGCGAAGTTTTCTGACCTTATAGAGGTGGGGAAGAGACCGGCGCCGTTCAGGCTGTGGTCAATGCCGGCCGATTCGCTCCGCAGGCATCCGTATGTGCGGGATTTCAGAACTGCCAATGCCATAGTGCTTTACAGAAACAACAATCCCCGCTCGTCTTGGACCGTTTCCGGCCTCGAACGTGCAGGGATAATTGACAAGGAGACTGCAACTCGTCTCTCAAGATGTGTCATAGAGTGATGCTCAAGTGGCCCGGCCTAGTCGTGGACGTTCTTGAGTGCCTCTCTGATTTTTGCCTCGATTTCATCGCTGAGCTCGGCATTGTCGGCAATCAGCTGCTTGGTGGCCTCTCTGCCCTGGGCAAGTTTCTGGTCGCCGTAGCTGAACCATGAGCCGCTCTTGTTGATGATGCCGTACTCGACTCCGAGATCGACAATCTCGCCTGTGTGTGAGATGCCCTCACCGTAAACGATATCGAACTCTGCCTTCTTGAAAGGTGGGGCCATCTTGTTCTTCACGACCTTCACCTTGGTGCGGTTTCCGAGAGCCTCTTCTCCGTCCTTGATCTGGGTGGTTCTGCGGACATCGATACGTACTGATGCGTAGAACTTCAGCGCGTTACCTCCGGTAGTGGTCTCAGGATTACCGAACATGATTCCGATCTTTTCACGGAGCTGGTTGATGAAGATGCAGCAAGTGTTTGTCTTACTGATGTTTGCGGTCAGCTTTCTGAGGGCCTGGCTCATGAGTCTTGCCTGGAGACCGACCTTGTTGTCACCCATCTCACCTTCGATTTCAGCCTTCGGAGTGAGGGCTGCGACTGAGTCAATGACAATGATGTCAATGGCACCTGACCTGATGAGGTTGTCGGCGATTTCAAGCGCCTGCTCACCGTTGTCCGGCTGTGATATGAGGAGCGTATCCAGATTTACACCGAGAGCTTTCGCGTAAGAACGGTCGAATGCATGTTCTGCATCTATCATTGCTGCAATTCCGCCCTGTTTCTGTGCCTGTGCGATGGCGTGGATTGCCAATGTCGTCTTACCGCTGGACTCAGGTCCATAAATCTCGATGATTCTGCCCTTAGGATATCCTCCGATTCCCAAAGCATGGTCGAGAGCGATGGAGCCGCTCGGTATTACTTGATGTTCATCCCATTGTGGCTGATCTCCCAGCTTCATGATCGTGCCTTTCCCATAGTCTTTTTCAATCTTGTCGATCGTCGCCTGCAGCGCTTTCAGTTTCCCGGTATCAACCTGGGCGCCGGCGTCTTTTACTGCTTCTTTAGCCATAATGTGTTATTTTTTGTTCTTATCTGCGGATTATTCCGCATTCTTTACAAAGATAGAAAAAACGCAGTAATTAGAAATGAAAAATTAGTTAAATTTGTAGAGTTATGAGCGAAGTGATTAAATATAAACTGCTTGGGAAAACTCCCGGCGAATTGAAGGAAATAGCTGTCCAATGCGGGCTGCCGTCTTATGCAGGCGGCCAGATTGCCCAGTGGCTATACAAGAAGAAAGTAAAGACAATAGATGAGATGACGAACCTTTCCAAGGCGGGAAGGGAGAAGTTGTCGGAGAAATATGAGGCAGGAGCGGTTGCCTATTCTGACTGCCGCGAGTCCTCGGACGGTACCAAGAAGTACCTTTTTCCTGTGACTTGCGCTTTCGGGGGCGGACTGAATGGCATTGAAGGGGAGAATCCCGGAAAGGTGGAGTCCAGCAGCATTGAGGCTGTCATGATTCCGGAACTGGACAGGAAGACGCTTTGCGTGTCATCCCAGGCCGGATGCAAGATGGGCTGCAAGTTCTGTATGACCGGCCGTCAGGGATTCCATGGAAATCTGTCGGCTGCCGATATCCTTTCCCAGTTCATATCTGTGGATGAGGCCGCTGACCTTACAGGTACCGTATTTATGGGTATGGGAGAGCCGTTGGACAACTACGAGAATGTCCGCAGGGCGATAGAAGTGCTTACTGCCGACTGGGGTTTCGGATGGAGTCCTAAGCGTATAACCCTCTCATCCATAGGTGTTTTGCCTAATCTCAAGCGCTATCTGGATGAGACCAGGTGCCACCTTGCAATCAGTATGCATGATGCATTCACTGATGAGCGTGGCGAACTGATGCCTGTCCAGAAGGCTTATCCGCTGAAAGATGTGATTTCGCTTATCCGTCAATATGACTTCACAGGCCAGAGGCGTGTAAGTTTCGAATATACGATGTTTTCCGGTTTCAATGACGACAAGCGTCATGCGGACGGGATTATCCGTCTGCTTTCCGGTCTGGAATGCCGCGTGAACCTCATCCGGTTCCATAAGATTCCTGACTTTCCGTATGTGTCTTCTCCAGAGGAGGTCATGGAGGTTTTCCGTGACCGTCTGAACAAGGCCGGCATCACATCGACAATACGTGCTTCGAGGGGTGAGGACATATTTGCGGCCTGCGGTATGCTTGCCGGAAAACATGGTGACAAATAAGAATATCTGACTAACTGTTAATTTATTGTAGGCTATGCACGGGAGAATTTTGACATTGTTGGCTGCACTGGCGTCATTTTTATGTGCGTCAATGCCGGTCTTTGCGGACAGTCTGCCGGAAAAACAGGTTCCTGGCATTGATGAAACCCGCGATTCCCTTTCATTGGAGTCTCTGCGGGATTATCTTTCTATGATACGTGAAAAGAGGCCTACAGTTGCATTGGTCTTGAGCGGAGGCGGGGCCAAAGGAGCCTCCCACATCGGAGTCATCAAGTGTCTGGACTCATTGGGAATTCCCGTCGATGTGGTGCTCGGAACCAGCATGGGAGGTCTGATAGGCTCTCTGTATTCCCTTGGCTATCAGCCTGAACAGATGGACTCCATCCTCAGGTCCTTTGACTGGGATGTGGCATTGACGGACAAGGTTCCGCGCGACTACATCTCATATTCTACAAGCAAGTACAAGGACAAGATTCTTCTCTCGTTCCCGTTCTTTTATGCAAAGAAGGACTATGTGGAGCGTATGGAGGAGAATATCCAATATACCGGCACTGAAAGGAAATATAACCAGATCCATTTCGGCGCCGCCAAGGGTGAGGATGCCACGAGAGTCGTGAGGGACAATCTGCTCGGCAGTTTGCCTTCCGGCTTTGCCTTCGGACAGAATGTGAATAATATATTCAGCTCTCTTACAGTGGGTTATCAGGACCATATGTCATTCGAGGATCTGCCTATCCCGTTCGTGTGCGTGGCTACGGAAATGGTTACGGCCAAGCCTAAAATCTGGTATGAGGGCAAACTGAATACGGCGCTGCGTTCGACTATGTCGATACCGGGGGTATTTGCTCCTGTGAAGACGGACGGAATGGTGCTGGTGGACGGAGGCATGAGGGACAACTATCCTACCGATATCGCGAAGGCCATGGGTGCGGACATTATCATTGGTGTGGACCTTTCGTCCGGTTTCCGTGATTATTCCGGTCTCAATAACCTTGGAGATATCATTTCCCAGGGTGTGGACATGCTCGGCAGGGAGTCGTATGAGAAGAATGTGGGGATTCCGGACGTGACCATCAAGCCTGTTCTGGACGAGTTCACGATGATGAGTTTCGACGACAGGAGCATCAGCACTATCATTGACAGGGGCTATGAGGCAGCATTGACTCAGATTGACAAACTGGACAGCCTGAAGGCATTGATAGGTCCTTTCCGTACGGAACTTCACAACCGCAGGGCGATTGACATCAATTCCGAGCCGGTGAGGATTTCGAGCGTGGAGATTACCGGCGTGTCTGACAAGGAGTCCCGCTACCTTATGGGAAAGATTGGCATAAGACCGAACCAGACAATCGGAAAAGGTGCCATTGAGGAGGCTGTGGCGATGATTTTCGGTACCAATGCCTTCGATTACGTGACTTACGAACTGGTCGGTACGAGTGAGCCGTTCGGTCTCAGGATACATTGCAAGCGTGGTCCTATCCACCAGTTCGGTGTCGGAGGAAGGTTCGATTCCGAGGAGATTGTTTCGGTGCTGCTGAACCTTGGCCTTAATGTCCATAGGCTTCAGGGACCGGCAGTTGATTTCACGGGAAAAGTCGGAACGAATCCTTATGGCAAGGCTCATTTCTATCTGATGGCGCCTAAGGGGCCTACTCTCAATGCCTCTTTTCTTTTCAAGTGGACTGACCGAAATCAGTTCAAACTTGGTACCAGTGACTATAAGGTGGCCTATTTCAATATGATGCAGGAAATCTACCTTTCGAATATCCGTTGGAGGAGGTTCGATATGAGGGCGGGTATCAGAAACAATTATTTCAAGCTTAATTCCGCGATGACTGACAAGGTCTCCGGAGATTATGATTTCGGACATCTTACAAATAATTATCAGTCAGTGTTCGGCAATATGAGGGCTGATACTTTCGATGATGGTTATTTCCCTACGAGGGGCTTCACTCTCGGAATTGGCTATGAATGGATTTTCCATGGAACCAATTATCATGTGGATCCTTTCCATTCATTGACCTTCGATGTGAAGGCGGTGGCTCAGACGAGGGGTGCGCTCGCGATTATTCCTTCTCTGCAGGCGCGTTATCTCTTCGGAGGTGATCCGACTTTGCCTTATGTCAATGTCATGGGCGGTGCGATTCCGGGCAGATATCTTGACCAGCAGATGACTTTCACTGGAATCAACTATGCTACGGCGTGTGCGAATTTCCTTGCTGTAGCGCGTACTGATTTCCGTTTCAAGTTGTTCAAGAACAATTACCTTACGGCGATGTTCAACTATGCTGTTACTGTCGCTGAGATTAAGGATTTCGGAAATGTTGACAAGACTAAGGGCGTGTTTGGTGCGGGTCTCAAGTATTCTTACAACTCCATCATAGGTCCTGTTGAAATCGATGTCCATTGGGCATCGCGAAAGCAGTATAAGCCAGGTGCTTATCTTAACATTGGCCTGTATTTCTAGAATATGGATAAGGAACTGTATGTGAAGGTGTTGGGACGTCTGCAGGCTCAGTGTTCCAGGAAGGAGTGCTGCTCGGCGGACATGAAGACCAAGGCTCTCAAGGCATTGGAGGGAGATGAGGAGGCTGCGGAACGGATGGTTGCCTCCCTGGTTGCCGACAGGTTTGTGGATGACCTGCGTTATGCTTCGGCTTTTGCGCGGGAGAAGGCGTCCATTTCCGGCTGGGGCGCCCAGAAGATCCGTTTCATGCTCATGCGCAAGGGCATTGACAGGAAGACTGCTGATGAGGCATTGACGGAAATCGATGCGGCTTCTGCGGACAGGAAGCTGGAGTCGGTGATTGCGGCGAAGTACAGGACTCTGAAGGAGGACCCGCAGTGGAGGCTGAAGCTGATTCGGTTTGCGCTCGGGCGTGGCTATGGTTACGATCAGGTGATGAGTGCTGTGGACAGGATTTCGCGGGGGAGTGATGACTGATGGATTTTGTTTCTGAAATACGGGATTTCCTTTCTCAAAACGGGATTGACGCAACTGAAACTGTCAATGACGGGTTCAGTGTCTTTGTGTGCGGTGAAGTCAATGTCATTCCTGTTCCGGTGAGGTCAATGTCAATGGAAGATGCTGAAAGTCAGCATGTCAGGCTGTGTAGCACGGTTTCCGGATTGTCCGGCAGGAAGGTGCTTGTGCCTGAGGATATGTGGCGTGGAAGACCTGAGATGATGAGGCCGAGACTGCTGGCACAGCTTGGCAGGTTCAGGTCAGTTTTTGCAAGAAATACTGTCATCTCGCGAATCGGGAAAGAGGAGGCTGCTACGTTTCTGGACAAGTGGCATTCTTATCGTGATGCCGCTGCAAGATACCGCTACGGGGTGTTTACGAAGTCTGGAGAGCTGGTGGCTGTGGCTTCCTTCTCTTCCGGGAGGACGTGGACCAAAGGGGAGCGGACCGTGCGTTCTTTCGAGTGGGTCAGATATGCCTCACTTCCTGATGTGCGTGTTGTAGGGGGAATGGGTAAGGTACTTAAGGCCTTTGAGGAGGATGTGCATCCTGATGATATCATGAGCTATGCTGATATGGAGTGGACGGATGGTGCTGTCTATGAGCGGCTTGGCTTTATTGAAGACGGAATCCGCCCTCCGGTCCAATTTGTCATCGACCCGGTTTCCCGGGTGAGGACTGCATTGTCGAGGGCGGATTCCGTCTCAGGTATGTTTTACCATCTGAATATGGGCAGTGTCAAATATCGTCTTGCCCGATGGCATTGACCTATCTGATGGTCTTCAGGTATTCTGTCACGTTGTTGCAGATTCCTTCTGCAGAATACTCGCGACGTTCGAATTTTGTTCCTGTGATCTTTTCGTAAAGTTCAATGTATCTGTCGGTGATGTGGGAAACGACTTCCGGTGTCATTTCCGGCACTTTCTGGCCGTCCTGTCCCTGGAATCCGTTGGCCATGAGCCATTCTCTTACGAACTCTTTGGAAAGCTGTTTCTGTTTTTCGCCTTTGCGGAGTCTCTCTTCGTAGCCGTCAGCATAATAGTAACGTGAAGAGTCAGGGGTGTGGACTTCGTCCATGAGGTAAATCTGGCCGTCGCGTTTTCCGAATTCGTACTTGGTGTCCACGAGGATGAGTCCCATCTTCTTTGCGATTTCCTGTCCGCGCTTGAAGATGGCTCTTGTGTACTCTTCTATCTTGATGTAATCTTCTTCCGGTACAATGCCCTGTGCGATGATTTCTTCGCGGGTGATGTCTTCATCGTGTCCTTCTGATGCTTTTGCAGATGGGGTGATGATAGGCTCAGGGAACATCTGTCCTTCTACCATGCCTTCAGGGAGGGTTACGCCGCAGAGTGTGCGCTTGCCTGCCTGGTATTCTCTCCATGAGTGTCCTGCAAGGCAGCCGCGGATGACCATTTCCACTTTATATGGCTCGCATTTGTAGCCGACTGTCACCATCGGGTCCGGTGATGCTATCCTCCAGTTCGGAACGATATCTGAGGTCGCATCGAGGAATTTCGCTGCTATCTGGTTAAGTACCTGTCCTTTGAAAGGAATTCCCTTTGGGAGAACCACGTCAAATGCGGAAATCCTGTCGGAAACTACCATTACCAGATACTTGCCGTCAATGTCATAGACATCGCGTACTTTCCCGACATACTTGCCGACCTGTCCCGGGAAATTGAAATCGGTCTTTACAATTGCGTCCATCGCCATGTTCAGTTTTATGGCAAGTCGTACGGGTTTCTTGCCGTAGTATTTATGATGGCTCCCGTAAGCCTGTTTGTTGTCGCAAAGTTAGAACCAGAATTCCTTTCTGCAAAGGATTATCGGGTTTTCTTATGAACATTATTGTGAGTTCCTTTGTTCGTTTTCTTTCCGGTTGCGGCCTTGTTCCTGTCTGCAGCCTGACCGGGCCTGTTCCTGTGGTACACCCAGTCGGGATAAGCCAGTTTCGCTTCCAGGCCTTCTATCATTGATGCTCTCCTGCTTACATATTGCGATGGGGCTGAGGCGTTGCGTTTCAATGGGTTGGGCAGGCAGGCGGCTATCAGGCAGGCTTCCCTGCGGGACAATTTCGACGCGTCTTTATGGAAGAGATGTTCGGCGGCGGCCTGTGCTCCGTAGATTCCCTTTCCCATTTCTGCAACATTGAGGTAAACCTCCATTATCCTCCTTTTTCCCCAGATTTTCTCTATCAGTACCGTGAAATAGGCTTCGAATCCTTTTCTGATGAAGCTCCTGGTGGGGATGAGGAAGACGTTTTTGGCGGTCTGCTGCGATATTGTGCTCGCTCCTCTCAGCCGTTTCCCTTTCTGTTCGTGGTCCGAGATGGCCCGGTTGATCTGTTTCCAGTCGAATCCGTTGTGCGTGTCGAACAGGTTGTCCTCGCTGGCGATCACTGCACGTGCCATTTCAGGTGAAATCTTTTCGTAGCTGACCCATGTCTTGCGAGTGTGGAAATTCTTGTCGTCAATGTGCTGGATGCTCCTCTGGATCATCAATGGCGTAACCGCTACCGGAATCCACTTGAGTGCCACGACCCACAGGATTGTCAATGCCAGGAAGGCTGCCGGTATCTTTACCAGCAGAAGTCTCCAGAGCCTTCCGGCCAATGTCCTTTTCTTTTTGCTTTCGCGTGCCATCCGTCGTTTTTTTCTTCATCGGCAAAAATACATACTGTCGGGGTAATTATCAATGTTTTTGCGCGTCCTGCAGGTCGTTTTTAGTGTAAAAAATCTGAGGAAAAGCGACAAAATGGCAATAAATCAATGTCAAAATGTCTTATTATATGTCAATTTGGCGAAGAAAGGGACTATTTTGGAAATGGCACACAGATTGACTTGTCTATAGTCGTTCCGTTGAAAGACGGGGCGGATTCCAGAAGAGTTCCGGTAGGGCGCAGGCCCGGGGAGCTGAGACTTCGGAATCGGAAATGAATATAAAAATATAAAAATAGGAGATTTTATTATGGTACCTTCAAGAAGAAATAACCAGAATTGGTTACCAGGATTTTTCAATGATTTCTTTGATAATGATTGGATGGAGAGGTCAAATGCTACAGCTCCTGCAATCAATGTACTTGAGAACGAAAAGAGTTATGACCTCGAGCTTGCCGCTCCTGGTATGACAAAGGATGATTTCAATGTTACTCTCGATGAGAATGGCGACCTCGTCATCAACATGGAGAAGAAACAGGAAAATAAAGAGGAAGGAAATGGCGAGAAGAAGCACGCACATTATCTGCGTCGTGAGTTTTCTTATAGTAAATTCCAGCAGACCATGTTGCTTCCTGACGATGCTGACAGGGAAAAGATCAGCGCACAGGTTGAGCACGGTGTCCTCAAGGTAAACATCCCTAAGATTGTCAAAGTCGAGCCTGAAGTTGCCCACAAGGTAATCGAAGTCAAATAACTTTGCCGTTATTGTTACTCATTAAAACAATTTATTTTCAAAATTGTTAAAATTTTTGGCGGAAATACTTGCAGGTTCAAATTTTATACGTAACTTTGCATCCGCGTTTGAGAAACAAACCAAACACAGCAACTCCTGGTGCGGTAGTTCAGCTGGTTAGAATACGGGCCTGTCACGCCCGGGGTCGAGGGTTCGAGCCCCTTCCGCACCGCCCGAGTGCCTCTCATGAAAATGAGGGGCACTTGTCGTATATACATGTTTGCTCCAAGTTATTGCCGTCCGGAGTTTGTCGTCTCTTTCCAATTGATTATTTTTGTTGTCCGGTTTGACAATGCCCGGCATTGACAATCTTCGTATAGGTGGCGAGCCTCAGAAGTTCGTGGGGTTTACATCTTTCGAACAAGATACGAATCTCAAATGTTCGTGAAAACTCAGCAGGTCGGGTGGTTTTTAAAACTTGAATCAGACAATCGTTTATGGCAGATAGCGGGAATATTAAAATCAAGGGGGCCAAGGTTAACAATCTGAAGAATGTTAGCGTCGAGATTCCCCGTAACAAACTTGTGGTGATTACCGGAATATCAGGTTCCGGCAAGTCGTCATTGGCTTTCGATACTTTGTTTGCGGAAGGGCAGAGGCGTTTTGCCGAGAGTCTGTCATCTTATGCGAGGCAGTTCCTTGGACGAATGAGCAAGCCTGATGTCGAGTCCATTGAGGGCATACCTCCTGCGATTGCAATCGAGCAGAAGGTCAATACCAAGAATCCTCGCTCTACAGTTGCTACCACTACTGAGATATATGACTATCTGCGTATCATTTTCGCAAGGATAGGCCGCACTTTTTCTCCTGTGAGCGGAGTTGAGGTCAAATGCCATAGCGGAAATGACGTGATGGAGTTTGTGCTCGGGAGCAAGATTCCTACATCTGTATATCTTCTGGCGGACTTGGGATGGGACAGACGCAGTGATAAGGTGGAACTTCTGCTGTCATTGAAAGAAGAGGGCTATTCCCGCCTTTGGAGCGAAGCCGGCGGTGTCACCAGGATTGACGATGTCCTTCAGGCATCCTCTTCCGGCGAATTCCGGCCGGGGCTGATGCTTATGGTGGACAGGATGAAGATTCCTTCAATGCGCGACGGGCTGCCTGTCATGCCTGACGGGTCGCCTATGCCGCAGCCTGACTGGGAGGACATGCAGGCGCGTCTCCATGCCTCCATCGCGTCCTGTTTCAATAAGGGGAACGGGTCAATGTCAGTGTGGCGTGAGTCCGTTTCCGAATCCGGGGAGAAAGATACCTGCATCAAGAGCTTTGTCAACCGGTTTGAGGCTGATGGAATGACGTTCCGTGAGCCGGATGAGTATATGTTCAGTTTCAACAGCCCTCTTGGTGCATGCCCCGTATGCGGTGGACTTGGCAAGATAATAGGCGTGAGCGAGGACCTTGTGGTCCCTGACAAGACGTTGAGCATATATGACGGGGCCATTGCGTGCTGGAAGGGCGAGAAAATGGGATGGTTCAAGGACCATCTTGTAAGTGTCGCGGACAAGTATGGCATTCCTATTTTCGAACCTTATTGCAATCTTTCCGAGAAGGTCAAGAATCTCATCTGGGAGGGCAAGAAAGCGGAAACTGAGGAGGAATCCCTTATCGGTATCAATGAATTCTTCAAGTGGGTCGAGGCCAATAGGTATAAAATCCAGTACAAATATCTCCTGAGCCGTTATTCCGGGAGGACAGTGTGTCATGAGTGCCATGGCAGCCGTCTCAGGAAAGATGCACTCTATGTCAAAGTCGGAGGAAAGGATATTTATGAGCTCTTGTGCATGAATGCGGGTGAACTCCTGTCTTTCTTCCGTGATATCAGACTTACTGAATATGAGCATTCCATCGCGGATAAGGCTATTGCCGAGATTATGTCCCGCCTGCAGTATATTTCCGATGTCGGACTTGCTTATCTGACATTGAACAGGGCATGCAACACATTGTCAGGAGGTGAGAGCCAGCGAATCAATCTTGTCACAGCCCTTGGCAGTTCCCTTGTAGGTTCGATGTATATTCTGGATGAGCCGAGCATCGGACTGCATCCGCGTGATACAGACCGGCTTATAAGTGTTCTGAGACGTCTCCGTGATGTCGGCAACACTGTGGTCGTGGTCGAGCATGATGAGGAAATCATTAAGGCGGCGGACATGCTCATCGACATGGGCCCTTTGGCCGGTGTCAATGGCGGGGAGGTCGTTTTCCAGGGCAAGGTCAGGCCGGAGATGCCTGCAGCTGTCGTTGAAAAGTCGCTTACTCTCCAGTATCTGACAGGAACCCGTCAGCGTGTCTCCCGGGAAAAACGTGACTGGACATATTACATTGGCATTGAAGGCGCTCTTGAGCATAACCTTAAGGATATCAATGTAAAGTTCCCGCTTGGTGTCCTGACTGTCGTTTCTGGAGTCAGCGGCAGCGGCAAATCCTCTCTTGTTGGCGATATTTTGTATCCTGCAGTTTACAGGCATCTGAATCAGACAGGTTCTTTGCCGGGAACATTCAGAAAACTGACTGGCAATCTGGACAGAATCTCAGCCATAGAATACGTGGACCAGAATCCTATCGGAAAGAGTTCGAGGTCCAATGCCGTAACATATCTGAAAGTGTACGATGATATCCGTAAACTGATGAGTGAGCAGCAGTTTGCCAAAATCAACGGATTTACGCCATCATATTTCTCTTTCAACCAGGACGGAGGCCGTTGCTCTGAGTGTCAGGGTGAGGGTTTCGTGCATATCGGCATGCAGTTCATGGCTGATGTGACGATGGTATGTGAGGCCTGCGGAGGAAAGCGTTTCAAGCCTGAAATCCTGGAGGTCCGCTACAAGGGAAAGAATATTGACGACATCCTGAACATGAGTGTCGATGAAGCCATATCTTTCTTTGGTGCGCAGCCTGAGCCGGAGGCCAAGTCGATAGCCAGAAAACTTCAGCCGCTGGTGGATGTAGGCCTGTCTTACATCAAGCTCGGGCAGAGCAGCAGCACTTTGTCAGGAGGTGAGAGCCAGCGTATCAAACTGGCGTATTTCCTCTCGATGAATTCGTCGCTTGACCGTCCTGAATCCAAGAAGATAATGTTCGTCTTCGATGAACCTACTACCGGACTTCATTTCTATGATGTGGAGAGGTTGCTGAAAGCATTTGATGCGCTTCTGGAGAAAGGTCATACGGTAGTTGTCGTCGAGCACAACATGGACGTGATACGTGCGGCAGACTGGGTCATAGAACTCGGTCCTGATGCGGGAGATGCCGGAGGACGTCTAGTATTCGAAGGAACTCCGGAGCAACTTGCTGCAAATGGTAAGACTTATACTGCCAAATACCTCAGGCTTGGCCAGGACAACTAATTCGGATGTCCTGTGTCTTTCCGCTTACGTGCTGTCGTATTCTGACAATGCACAAGCCTGTCCCTGCCGAGGCGACGGTCGTATAACTTATCCCTGTTCCGCTGATGTCAAAGCTTCCGAAGATATCCGGCGGCACGGATTTGCTGAATGACTGTCCCTCGTCAATGCTGAATTCGGTTGTCCATGGTATGTTTGTAGTCAGGATTCTTCCGTCCGCGAACTGTTCTTCCCGGCAGCTTGCAACAGATATCGTGTGCTTGTCTGCATCGTGTGCGGCTGTCAGTTTGTATTCCATTGTGATTTGCGGGTTGAAGTGCCGGCCTTTTTCAATGGGGCCGTCCGCGCTGCTGAATGCTTCGCACGGCAATGTGAAACTTGTCAATGTCCCCTGTGTCAGAGTCTTGCTTCCCGGAACAAAATAGGAGTGCCAGTTCCCGTCAACATCCTGTATCTGAAACACCAGGTTTGAATACTCTCCCGGCGGTACCGATACGGTCAGGCTGATTGTATCATTGGTGGTGATTTCAGCCATGCCCGTTGCATTTCCATCAGTGCTTTCATTTGCGTTTCCGTCCGGTTCCCCGCCGATACGGACTCTCAAGATGTTCCCGAAAATGGAATCTTCGTTTCCGGTATCGGACCACGTGACGGTGCCGTTGTCTTCTAACTTGCCGGCTTCTCCACTCATGTCCTGTCGGGCGCCGATGCGGAGTTCCTGCATTGGAATACTCTTTGTCAGACTATATAGCCTGACTCTGATTGCGGCGGCTGAATATCTGAATATCATTGACTTGCGCCCGCCGTAACCTAGCATTGGCATATGTGAATCAGTCTTTTCCGGATACGGAATGGTAATCTGTCCTGGGAAAGTCACTACTCGTCCGGAAGGCAGATATTCTGCCGGATACATAGCCGTGAAGGTCTCTCCGCAGGGGAGTCTCACATTGTCCCGGACAGTTTCATCGTATTTGAATTTGGCTGTTTTTGTCCCGGAGTCATAGGTGACATATGTGCTTCCGGCAGAAGATCCGGTTCCGAAGATTCTAATCCTGTCTCCTGCTTCCCACATCAGCGGAATCTTGCCTCCAGTTTCATTTCCCGTGGAGACTCGGGTACAGGAAGGTGATATGACTTCAGCATTGACAAAATCGTCCTGAGGTTCCGTCCCGTATTGTTTCCCGCATGAGAATAGTGTCAATGCTGATATGAAAATCAGATAGTTGCGTATGTCCATATCGCTGAATCTTAAAATGATGAGATGGTCCAGTCTTTTGGAAGGGACTCCGTTATTCTCGAATCCTGTACGTTGTCTTTGCAGAACATGGTTCCGACAGTCATTACACCATATGCGACCTTGCTGAGGGTACAGCTTGCCGGAATGTCTCTCATGTCCATGCGTATTGAACGCAGATTGTAGTTTTTTGCAAACAAATTGTTCATGCTGGTCGCACTGCTGAAGCGGAAATTGCTGACATCAAGTTCTGAGATCCCTGTGCAGTCTTCAAACATACTGTAGAATTCTTTCCCCTTTGACGTGTCGAAAGATGACAGGTCCATTGACGTAAGTGCCCTGCAGCCCTGGAACATGCAGTTGAAATTCGTGACATTTGATGTCTTGAACATGGACAAGTCGAGGTCTTCCAGTATGTAGCAGGCCGTAAACATGTGATTCATGTTCTGGACATTGTCTGTAGAAAAATTGTCCAGAATGAGTCTCTTCAGATGGCGGCAGGAGTTGAACATGTAGCTCATATCAGATCCATTTGCACCGTTGAAGTTTGTCAATGTTATTTTTTCCACAGTACTTTGGTTGAACATATTGCTGAAAGTGCATCCTTCATGGCATTCCAGGTCTTTTATCGTAATGCTTTTTGTATTGGTCTGAAAGAACATCATGTACGCATTGGTGAGATTCGGTGCATGGATTCCGGACAATACGAGCGAGTCCGTTTTGCAGTAATTGAACATCCCTCTCATATTGGTCGCACAGGAATAGTCGAAACTTGACAGGTCCAGATGCGGAACATTGATGGACGAAAACATGTAGCTCATGTCTTCGAGGGAACTTGTCCTGAAGCCTGAGACGTCGAGTTCGGTGACAGATGAACAACCATTGAACATGTCTGACGTATTGACCGCTTCAGACATGTCAAATCCGCTTACGTCCAGTTTCTTGAGTTTCCGGCATCCTTGGAATGTCCCATTGAAATATTGGGCGCTTCTTGTGTCAAATCCTGAGACATCAAGTTCTTCGAGCGATTCGCATCCGCTGAACGTGTCTCCGAAACTTGTGTTCTTTGAAGTGTTGAATCCTGAGACGTCAAGAGTCTTGAGGGATGAACATTTCCTGAACATGGTAGTCATGGAGGTGGCATTTGAGGTGTCAAAGCCGGTGACATCAAGGGCGGTCAGCCCTGTGCATGAACTGAACATGCCTGTGAAATCAGTGACGTTTGATGTCTTGAAATGTCTCACATCCAGTTCTTTAAGACTCTTGCAGAGGTAGAACGTGTTCGCCATGTTTGTTACATGGTCAGTGCATATGGAACTCAGGTCAACTGATTCCAAAGCGTAGCAATACTTGAATAAATCCGAGATGTCCTCAAGTACTTTGCTGTCAATCCATCTCAAGTCTGCTGCTTTCAGCGACTGGCAATTGTAGAACAGGCCTGAGATGTTCTTGAGTACCGGTGTCTTTGTCCCCGGTGCGGGGAGTATGATTTCCGAGACATTGGCGCAGTTGTCAAACAATTTCTTCAGGCTGGTTATTTCCGTAAAATCGACATGGCTGATATCTACGGAGTGGATTCTGTAAGGCGACTTGACATAAAAGTTCTTGAGGAAAAGATTCTCCAGAGCCGGTACACCTTTCCTGACTTTCAGGATAACTCTGTGGATGCCGATGTCTTTGTATTTGTGGGTTATGCCTTCTTCGTAAGTGGACGGCTCGAAAGACGTGGACGTCCCGTCATCGTAATATGCAGTCTCGATGTTGTTGCCGTGTTTGTGGAATACTGTCAGGAGTTCATTTGCCGATTTGGTCTCCACCTCTATGATGATGGCGCTGGACAGCTGTCTGACAGAGAATTCCTTGCTCTTTCCGCTCATTTCCTGCACCAGTCTTACTTTGCATTCCCTGTCATCAGGAGACTGCGTCACTTCGTATGAAATGAGATCGTGCTCTTTATCGCCATTTCCTGAAAGCGTAAATGAAGAAAACATGTCCGGCAGTGTCCTGCTCCATGTCTTTCCGCCGTCTGTGCTGAATTCGCTATGCCAGGCAACTCCTTTGGTTACGGAGTCACCATTCTCGTAATTCTCGCTGATCATGCTGTTAAGATCAATGTTACCCTTCTCACCGTCTTTGAAAAGAAAGATGTCTTCATCACCTCCTGTAAAAGAGTATTCCAGTCCTGTGAGGGCGCTGTTGTCCTTGCCGGCAATTATATCGTCTGTGCCTGTGCATATGAATTTCGACAGGTCCAAATCCAGAGTGGTGATTCCTGACCGTTCGATTATTATCGGTTTCGGCGTGGCATATATGAAATTCACACCGTTGCTGCCACACAACTGTATTTTGAAATTAGAGTGGCGTCCTGGTGGCATAACTATGTAAAAATCAGCAGGATCGGAGAATAGGACAACGTTTTCGGGGCACTCCAGCCACGCGCTAGCCTTGCTGCTCCCTTCACTTGTCATATATCCGATTCCATCCTGGGCCGAGTATCGTATTATTTTACCGCTCAGGTCCTTGTCGGATGCAATCTTTATCCTGCTGATACTTAATCTATTTTTCAGAGAGTTCAGTCTGATTCGCAATATTCCGCAGAGGTTCCGGAAGCTCAGATTGTCGTCATCGGACACGGCATACATAGGCATGGCTCCCTCTCCTATGTTGTCCGGTGAATATGTCTGCTTCTGTGGCAATTCCATGATATGTTCTTCTCCGGAAAATGAATATGAGGATGACGGATAGAAGGCATACCATTTGTCTTTCTTGAGTGTCCTCCGGTTTCCGTTTTTGTTCCTGTCATATCTGAAGTCAGCCGCGGAAGTGTTCTTGTCAGCTGTCTTATAATATGAACATGCTTCCTCCTTGCTGTCACCGGTCACTATGATTTCGTCCCCGGATGACCACATTATCGGGACATTTCCAGCATTGTCTTCTTTTCCGAGCACAGTCTTTGTCCCTGATTCCGTCTCCGTCAGAGCGTGAAAAACAGGATCATTATAGTCAATATCCTCAAGAGGATTTCCATTGCATGACGCCAGTTGTACAACAGCGGCGGCAGCGCTTATCAATGTCAATTTCGTTCTCATATCACTTGTCTTTCTAAATCTCTCCTTCAATCTCGTCAGAGTCATCGATTTCATAATGACCTGCCTTGAAAAGTGTTTCCGTGTCTGTGGCGGAGAACCGTCCGCCGTAGTAATTCAGATAAAATGTGTATATCTTTCCTTGTTCCCATATGGTTCCGTTCAGCGGAATCTCGCCATCCGTGATGAACCCGTCTTCATCAATGCTGACATGTATGGCCGCGTCACCGTCTTGCGTAAAGTTCTGGGCGGGCAGATAGAAATACCGTTCAGAAATGATGGTCCCCCTGCCCATTCCGTTTTTCATTGTGAAACCTATATCATTGTCATGTACAGTGCATTTCTGGTCACCGGTTTCCCAAGTCCCTTTGTCGAGATGGTATGCTCCGGAACCGGCAATTCCGGAGATTGTTATAGAATTTACCGTTGCTCCTTCTTCGAAATTGCTTCCTACGGCGAACCGGACACAAGATGTTATATGGTTGAACTCCAACTGGACTACGCCTGAAGCACGCCTGTCAATGCCGGCAAGTATATCTGTCTGGAATACAGTGCTTTCCGGAGTGTCATAATACAATAATGGACTGGTCCCGGGAGTCCCGTGGCGAATGCCGCGGCTACTGTCCTGTTCTCTGAAATAAGGGTTGACTGCATAGAATTCAATCTCCAGCCCATCCATCCAAAAGACCGGATACTCGCCGACCCAGTTGTTTCCTGTCAATGTCATTTTCATGTTCCAGAGATAATCCGTGACAGGTTCCTTACCGGGCTCGACAAGATAAGCGGACAATGAAAAACTGTCTCCATCACAGAAATTGACGGTGTAATCAGCTTTTGTGGCTATTATTTCCGGTCTGACGGGACTTTCCTCGTCTTCCGTTATCTCATGACACGCAGTAGAACTGGCAACTGCCAGTCCTGCCAGCAGAATTGAAATGTATCTGTTCATAAGTATTCAGGGATTGACAGTTATTGCAACCATTTCCGCAGCATCGGCAGGCGCACCGGCTTCGATATAGACAATTCCGCTTCCCGGACTTTTCAGATGCAACGTGACTCCGTGATTGTCCTGGTCCATAGTATAGTCGTATATGCCACGGCTTTTGTCATATTCGAGTTCTTCTTTGCCGAACTCCATCCTTGCTCCTTCAGGGGTTACATCAGCCCATATATGGAGGTCTTCACCTACCTTTCCTTCCAGATATTTTGCCGGATGGACCGTGATGGCAGCTTTTCCGTATCTGTACAGGTTGGATTTGTCGATTCTCCAGCTGTCCTCCTCAAGTCCTGACCCGCTCGGGACAACCGTAATATGGTAGTGACAGTTTCTTACTACATCGAAGTTTGAAGGGGCATCACCCAGGTAGAATCTGTAGATGAGATATTCTTCCGGTCCAGTGAACAGAGAGTCTGACTTGTACTCGGCTTTCAACTCAATGTAGGAGCATACTTCGGACAGGGCATCAGATGAATCCAGAATCTTGTCCTTTTCTGTCTTTGCATTCGGCAGCAGGTTGCCCTGCCTGTTTTCAAGCATATAGACATTGACTTCTCTGCTTATGCCGGTCTTTTCATCAATGTTGAGGTCGTCGGCATCGCTGTAACTCTTCATATAGCCGTTGCTGAATACGTCATTGCTTCCTTCTGCCGCGCTCGGCGAGAACAGTGCCGCCGATTTGGGACAGCCTCCGATTCTGACGCTCCTGACATTGAAACTGATGTTCTTGTTAAGTTTTCTGCGGTCTATTGACAGGGAAATCTTGGCCATCAGCCTCTCCATCTTGACATTGATGACGCTATTGTTATTGTCAATGACAGTAATGTCGCTTTTCCCGCACATCGGTACGCCACGGCTGTATTCATCCGGATAGGAAAGATGATATCTGTATTCTTTCAGGTCTTCCGTGGAACTGATGCCCACAATGTCGAATCCGAAATTGGAACAGGCATAGACCTGACATTTTTTGCCGCGGAGCCAAGTGAACCTGTATTCAATGCCGTTTTTCGTGGAATGAAGTGAATTCCTTCCGAGGAATACATGGCGTTCCAGGCTTCCGTTTTCGTCGAATATGAAGATGTTCAGGTCAGTAATCCTTTCTTCGTCCGGATCAGTGGTGCGTGTGACTGACATTGTACCTGTGCTCAATGTCAGCATGGCCTCTGCCATGTCGTAAGATGCGGTATCTCTGGAACATGACACGAGTATCGACATGATTATTGCTGTCGTCAATTTGTAAGTGTTGTGTGGCATTGTCTTATAATCAGAAGGTTACGTTTCTTTTATCTTGTTCCTGCCAAGGTGTTATGCTGAAGTTGCACGTGACTGTTCCCGGCTCTATCGGAGTGTCAGGGGAGGGAACTCCGCGCTGGGATATGGTTATGTCATATACATAGCAGCCATTTCTTGAGACTCCGGCTTTGCCGTCCGGACTGCTCCAGACACCTCTGTTGACATTGATAGGATAATATGTGGTTTCGCCGTTAAGAGTCCCTTCGATCACGAGCCTTGTGAAAGGAGATCCCAGAGCCTCCTCTTCCACTATGTTCTGGTAGCAGTAGAGCATAATCTCAGGGTATATGACGGATGCATTAAGCGGACTGTCCAGTCTCTGGTAGAACAGGTGCCTGTCAATGAATCCGGACGTATCCTCAGGTTCGAATTTTCCGTAGTCGATGATGCTTTCCGGGACTGACGGCTGCTGTCCTGCTATCGGATATCGGCTGCAGATATTAGTAAGATATATCTTGACATCCGTCAGTTCAGCATCCGAGTAGGGCTTGTTGAAGAAATCACAGCTGATGCTGTTGATTTTGACCTGTGCCATGAGCGGCTCCAGAATTATGGAGCACCTTCTTTCATGTCCGGCATTTACTGTGGTTTCAGCGCACAGGATAGGGTAGTCTGGCCGCTCGTCCTTCAGTTCGGCGTACAATCCGGACAAGTCCGCATACTCATATATGTTTTCGCAGTCCTCCTCTTTTATGTGGGAATTCGCGATGACCACAATAATCTTGTCGCCTTCCCTTGACGCTGCTTCTATGATATTGCTCTTATGAATCTGTGTCCTCTGATATGAATCGAGTTTTTTGAGTTTGTCATTGTTAAAGAAGAAGATATCCAGTGTCCCGTCTGCCATCGTACCCGTCTCAGGCGTAAAGGTCAGAATTGTCTTAACAGTTTTCGGGGCACCGGATCCCTCTTCATTATGATAATAACTGTCGTCAATGATACACGAACTGAACACCGGCAGGGATGATAGTAAAAGCAAGGCTACGGTCAGAACGGCCGTGTGATGATTAGATGTTGTTAAGCTAGGCTGAATTGTTTGCCGGCTTGTCCAGTTGTCTGTGAATCGTGTCATTTGCAGTTATTTTGTTGCTGCAAATATATTCTGACCTTTTCGTCAAATCCCGGAAAAGTGGCTTATTAAGTGCATGTTTTTATGATTCTTAAATTGCCGGAAATTTTAAAAAAACTGTCTGGAGGTGGTTTAAGAACATGTAATCAAATAAAAAACCCGTCTGGAAATGCATCCAAACGGGTTTTATAATTAAAGTGAAGGATTAACCTCCGAAGTTGTCGTAGAGAACGTTCTCTGGTGGAACTCCAAGATTGTCAAGCAATGTGTTGACTGACTTGACCATCATAGGAGGGCCGCACATGAAGTACTTGATATCCTCTGGAGTATCGTGCTCCTTGAGATATGTCTCGTACATGACATTGTGAACGAATCCAGCCACATACTTCACTCCAGCTGCATCGGCTGCCGGATCCGGACGGTCGAGAGCGAGGTGGAAGTGGAAGTTAGGGAACTCCTTCTCGATTTCAGCATAATCCTCGAGGTAGAATGCCTCTTTCAAGCTACGTGCACCATAGAAGAAGTTGACCTGCTTCTTGGTCTTGAGAGTCTTGAACAGATGCATGATGTGGCTTCTGAGCGGAGCCATACCTGCACCACCACCGACGAAGATGTATTCCTGTGAATCAGGGTCATCCTTAGGAAGAAGGAAGTCTCCGAACGGTCCTGAGATCATTACCTTGTCACCAGGGTGACGAGTGTAGATGTAAGAAGAACCGATACCAGGGTTAACCGGCAGGAGCTTGTTGCTTCCCTTAGGCGCAGTCCTGTCAAATGGAGGAGTTGCGATACGCACATTAAGTTTGATGATATCGCCCTCAGCAGGGTAAGAGGCCATAGAGTAAGCTCTCATTGTAGGCTCAGGGTTCACGCACTTGAGGTCGAAGAACTTGAAGTGCTCCCAGTCTGCCCTGTACTCAGGATCTACGTCAATGTCACTGAAATTGAATGTTCCCTGAGGAATATCAATCTGGATATACTCACCTGACTTGAAGTCGAGATGCACACCTGCAGGAAGCTTGACTGTGAACTCTTTGATGAAGGTTGCAACGTTGTGGTTGGAAATGACCTCGCATTCAACTTTCTTGACGCTGAGTACTGACTCAGGAACTTCGATCTTGAGGTCCTCTTTAACCTTGACCTGGCAACCGAGTCTCCAGTTGTCCTTGATCTGCTTTCTGTTGAAGAATCCTGTTTCGGTAGGGAGGATATTTCCGCCACCCTCGAGAACTCTGACTTTGCACTGTCCGCAGTTTGCTTTACCGCCGCAGGCAGAAGGAAGGAAAATCTTCTCTTCAGCGAGTGCACCCATGAGGGAGTTGCCCGGAGCTACGTCGAGGACTTTGTTTCCTCCGTTGATGTCGATCTTGACTGTACCGCTTGGGGTAAGTTTTGTCTTTACCCAGAGCAGCAGGACTACCAGAATGAGCGTAACTATTGTGATAGTTGCTGCAGAGGCTATAATTGTAAGAGTAATTTCATTCATTTCTCAAGTCTCCTATTAAAGTGAAATACCCATGAATGTCATAAATGCCATGGCCATAAGACCTACGGTAATGAATGTGATACCGATACCCTTCAAAGGTGCAGGCACATTGGAGTATGACATCTTCTCTCTGATTGCGGCCAATGTCACGATAGCGAGGTACCAGCCGATACCTGAACCGAGAGCGTAAACAGTTGCTTCACCGACATTGACGAAATCCTTCTGCTGCATGAAGAGCGCACCGCCAAGGATTGCGCAGTTCACTGCGATAAGCGGCAGGAAGATACCGAGTTCAGAGTAGAGAGACGGTGCGAATTTCTCGACAACCATCTCGACGAGCTGAACGATGGCGGCGATGACCGCGATGAATGTGATGAAACTCAAGAAGCTGAGGTCAACGCTTGCGAGGCTTGGACTGAGCCAGCTCAATGCACCCGGGCTGAGCACGTATGTGTTCAGGAGGTAGTTGATAGGCAATGTGACCAGAAGCACAAAGATAACAGCCGCACCAAGTCCGGAAGCTGTCTTCACGTTTTTCGATACTGCCAGGTATGAACACATACCGAGGAAGTATGCAAAAATCATATTGTCAA
>OQWM01000220.1_pt1 | contig 33280 bp, 31 predicted proteins | sample 1691531 | NCBI WGS metagenome assembly OQWM01 (sample SAMN03418257, study PRJEB22391) | human gut metagenome | biome: human-gut; feature: organic feature; material: feces | host: Homo sapiens | place: Tanzania | collected 2013-01
CATTGCCTATAATGGCGCGTATGTCAATCCCTGTGCCTACGTTTCTCTGTAAATCCATTCTTCCCACATTTCTTTACTAACTAATGGTTCATGAGTATTCTCTACAATTATCCATGCTTCTTTATTAAGAGCAACTTTCTTTTGAGATTTATATGATAATTTAGTTTGTACATTTTGTACCATATCACCTGTATACATTTGATTTTTTAGTATTTTCTTTACTGATGAAACAGTCCATATAGGATTTAATTTTTGTTTTGAACCTTCTTTCTTTTTCTCTATGTCTTGTTCCATATTCCCCTGTTGCTGTTCCATCAGCTCCGCAGCATAATCAAGGTCCTCCTTGGCTCCTGTTTCATCACCCAGCTCCTGACGGAGCTTTCCACGAAGACTGTAAGCCTCAGTACGGAAAGGATTGACATCAATAACACTTCCAAGAACAGCAATTGCAACATTACTGTTCTTACGTGCAATCTCAATATTTGCCTTAAGCATCAATATATCCTCATGAGCATAGTGCTCCATCAGATACATTGCATCCTCATCAGCCTCATCAAGCCTGCCGTCTTTCAGAAGCACCTCACCACGCAACAGATAAGCATCAGCATAGTCCGACTTCACCGATATTGCTCTTGTAAGCATCGCTACGGCATTTGTAACGTCGCCAGTACCAACACATGCCTTTGCATAAAGATAAAGTGCCCTTGGAGAATCCTTGTCTATAAGCAAAGCCTTTTCGCAGGCAGAACCCATCACGACATAATCCTCCATCATATATGCAACATGCGCCATACGAACGAATATATCTATATTATCAGGCTGTGCTTCAGCAAGTTTCTGTAGCTGTTCGTATGCCTTAGGCAAATCACCAAGAGTCATATACGCCTGTGAAAGATAATCGTGGATTTCCAAATCGTCTTTTATATCAAGAGCATGACGGAAGCACTCCACAGCATAATCAGTCTGCTGTGTTTTCAGAGCTCTGACGCCATCATACTTCAATATATCGAAGTTTTTCTTTTCCTCCGCTTGTTTTTCCTCTTGTGTTTGCTCTTTGCTATCTGACGATACGCCAAATATTTTCTTAAAAAAACTCATCTGTCAATCAGGTTTTATTCCACGATTATTTCACTCAAAGTCGGATGTATATGTGTCATATCATGAAGTTGCTGCAACGTAGTGTTACGACACATCAACACACTGACTTCCTGTACGAGGTCGGCAGCATGTGCTCCATATACATGACATCCGATAATCAGACCATTCTTGTCGGCAAGCAGCTTCAGCATACCTTCCGTTTCGTTCATCGCCAATGCTTTTCCGTTGGCACGATAATAATGCTTCTGGCATATATATTCCACGCCTTCAGCTTTCAGCTGCTCTTCTGTCTTTCCTACGCATGCCGCTTCAGGATTCGTAAAGATAGCTGCCGGCATAATCTCGAAACGAATATCATCCTGCAGACCGAGAATACTGTTTACAGCACGTTTTCCCTGCATCTCTGCAGCATGAGCAAGCATTTGTCTGCCATTGACATCTCCTATAGCATAGACACCAGGAACACTTGTCTGCATCATATCATTTACGGTTATTCCCTTCTTGTCGTATGCAATACCGACCTCATCAAGCCCCAAGCCCTCAACATTCGGTTTTCTACCCACAGCGAGTAAAACCTTTTCTGCCTCAAGCTCTGTTTCTTTACCTTTCTTCTCGAATACGACCTTGCCATTTGCAGCACTCTTCAATCCGGACTGCATATAGAACGCCACTCCACGCTTTTCAAGACATTTGCGCAGACGCTTTGCTATGTCTCCGTCAAGTGCCGGCAGACATTCCTTCAGGAATTCCACAACACTCACCTCACAGCCGAAGGAGTTCAGGATACTTGCAAACTCCATTCCTATTACACCTGCTCCAACGATACAAATACGCTTTGGCAAAGTATCCGTAGAGAGTAGCCAGGTGGAATCACATATCATATCTGCATCAAGACCTGCTATCGGCAAAGTCTTCGACTCTGAACCTGTAGCAATGATAATGTTCTTGGCTGAATATTCTTCACCGTTCACATATACAGAACTTGCAGACTTCAACACAGCCTCACCTTTGACAACAGTTATGCCTGGAGCGGAAAGCAATGTAGAGATACCATTTCTCAAAGCATCTATCACATTATTCTTACGCTCATAGGCTGTCTTGAAGTTAAACGAAAACGAAAGTTCGTCAAGTCCGTAAACATCAGCCTCTTTCAAAGTCTGGATTATTTCAGCATTACGTGCATAAGTCTTTGTAGGGATACATCCGCAATTCAGACAAGTGCCACCAAGTTCAGCCTTTTCCACGACAAGAACGGTGAGTCCTTTAGAAGCTGCATAAGTGGCGGTCTTGTATCCACCAGGACCACCACCTATTATAATAATATCAAAACTATTCTCCATCTGCAAGAATCTGTCTGTAAGTAACTATAGGATGCTTTGCCGCAAGGACATCATCAACACGTCCGATAGGCGTATTGTGAGGAGCAGACTTCAACAGTTCAGGCTCAGTCTTAGCCTCTTCAGCAATCTTTCTCATCACCTTGATAAATCCGTCAATAGTTTCCTTGCTCTCATTTTCCGTAGGTTCAATCATCAAAGACTCATGGAATAGCAATGGGAAATATATCGTTGGTGCATGATAGCCATAGTCAAGCAGACGCTTTGCCACATCCATAGTGGTGATACCCGTTGACTTGTCAGCAAGACCATTGAATACGAACTCATGCTTGCACAATCCGGCAATAGGAAGTTCATAAACATCCTTCAACGATTCCTTGATATAATTGGCATTAAGAGTTGCAAGCGGACCTACATACTTTATATACTCTTTACCCAACGAAAGGATATAGGCATACGCCTTCATTATCACTCCGAAGTTTCCATGATATGGACCGACAGACACTTTCTCCAATTTCGGTACCGGTGCATGATGAGCGGAATGAGAATTTTCCGGCAAGAACTGTTCCAGTCCTTTTCTTACACCAACAGGACCGCAGCCAGGACCACCGCCACCATGAGGTGTAGAGAAAGTCTTATGCAGATTGATATGCATCACATCGAAGCCCATATCTCCAGGACGACATGCGCCAAGCATCGGATTCAGGTTAGCTCCGTCATAATACATCAGTCCGCCACACTCATGAACGAGCTTTGCTATTTCCGGAATGTTACGTTCAAAGAGTCCCAGAGTATTTGGGTTTGTCATCATCATGGCTGCAACGCTGTCATCGAGCAATCCCTTCAAATCCTCAACATCCACAACACCGTCAGCAGTACTCTTCACCTCTACTATATCCAATCCGCAAACAGCTGCAGATGCAGGGTTTGTGCCATGTGCCGAGTCTGGAATAATAACCTTTGTACGCTTCTTGTCGCCACGACTTTCATGATACAGGCGGATTACCATCAATCCTGTCAACTCTCCATGTGCTCCGGCAAACGGATTAAGAGTAAAGTCAGCCAGTCCGGCAATCTCAGAAAGAGCCTTGCGAAGTCCATCATAAACGTCCAATGCGCCTTTCACTGTTTCAGCCGGCTGCAGAGGATGCAGATGTGTGAACTCCGGCATTGCGGCTATTTCCTCATCTATAGCAGGATTGTATTTCATTGTGCAACTGCCCAAAGGATAGAAGCCATTGTCAACGCCGAAGTTGTTGCCACTATGATTTGTATAATGGCGAACCACTGTCATTTCATCACACTCCGGCAGCTCAGCATCTTTCTCGCGACGCAGTTCCTGTGGCACTGTATATTGTCCGAACTTGTTCTTTGGCAGAGAATATCCTTTTCTGCCAGGCTGTGACAATTCGAATATCAAATTTCCATATAATCTGTTGTTCATAGTCAGATCAATTTTATAAGGTTATCAATCTCGTCTTTTGTGCGCTGCTCTGTAACGGCAAACATAATGGTATGCTCGCCGACTTTCAAGCCGCCCATAAAGCCGTTGTCTATAAACTTCTGCTGCAAAGCGTCTACATCGCCATCATAGTCAACACAGAATTCATTGAAGAACGGTTTGTCGTATGTCGGTTTGAACTTTCCTGTAGCCACCAGACAATCCATCATATAATGTGCTCCTGCGTATGACATCTCAGCAGCCTCTTTCAAACCCTCCTTGCCCATTACAGACATATAGACTGTAACGAACAGTGCCATAAGACTCTGGTTTGAACAGATATTTGAAGTAGCCTTCTGTCTACGTATATGCTGTTCGCGAGCCTGCAGTGTAAGAACAAAGGCACGCTGTCCGCGACTATCCTTTGTCATACCTACGATACGTCCCGGCATCTTGCGTATCAGTTTCTCCTTACAGCACAGATAACCGACATTAGGTCCGCCGAACTGCATTGGTATACCAAGGCTCTGTCCGTCACCTACAGCTATGTCAGCACCCCATTCTGCTGGAGTCTTCAATACCGCGAGGTCAGCAGCAACGCTGTTCATTATCATCAAAGCCTTGTTGGCATGTGCAATATCAGCAAAACCTGTATAGTCTTCCACTATACCATAGTAGTTAGGCTGCTGCAGTATGACTCCAGCCACTCCGCCTTGAGCCATTTTCTGCTCGTAATCCGCCTTGTCAGTTACACCGTCTTTCTCAGCTATCATGCCTATCCTCATTCCATGGAAATGAGCATAGGTGTTTACAACTTCAAGAATCTTCTTGTCTACGGTCTCTGAAACCAACACAGTATCACATTTCTTTGCTGATGCGACAGCCATCATTGCGGCTTCAGCCGTTGCTGTAGAACCGTCATACATTGATGCATTTGAAATATCCATACCTGTCAGTTCAGCCATCATAGACTGATACTCAAAGATATAATGCAGCGTACCTTGAGAGATTTCCGCCTGATATGGAGTGTATGAGGTAAGGAACTCCGACCTCTGTACAATACGGTTTACCATAGCCGGACAATAATGGTCGTATACTCCGGCACCTACGAAACAAGTGAGCTGTTTGTTCTCCTGTCCTAATTTCTTGAAGAACTTTCTCACTTCAATCTCGCTCATTGCCTCCGGCAGATCATATTCTTTCTTGAAACGAATTTCTTCCGGCACGTCAGCATAGAGTGCGTCAAGTGACTCCACTCCTGAGACGCTCAGCATTTCTTTCAGTTCCTCGTCGGTATGAGGAAAAAACTTGTAATCCATAAGCAATGAATTATCTGTTTATTATTAACAAACGCTTAACACAACAGCCACATCCGTTGCCATTGTGCCAAGCGTCAATTATTCAAAATTAGTGTGACTCGTTTTTGCAGAACTCCTCGTATGCCTTAGCATCCATGAGGCTGTCAAGCTCTGTCTTGTCAGAAAGCTCTACCTTGATAATCCAGTTTGCGAAAGCATCCTTGTTAACAAGCTCCGGTGTATCTTCAAGAGCCTCGTTAACCTCAACTACTGTACCGCTTACAGGAGTCTTCAGGTCGCTGGCTGCCTTAACGCTCTCTACTGCGCCAAAGTCTTCACCTGCCTCCACCTCGTCGTCTACTTCCGGCATATCTACATACACCACGTTGCCAAGAGCGTTCTGCGCATAATCTGTAATACCGATATATCCGAAGTCGCCTTCTACTTTTACAAACTCGTGTGACTCTGAATAATAGAGTCCGTCAATAAATTTTGCCATAGTTATTTTTGATTTTAAAGTTTTATTATGTTTTTAGAATTAATCGCTGAATATCATTATTTCTTGTAGTGCTTGTCATAGAAGCGTTTCTTAACCACTACGCCAGGGAACGTCTTCTTACGGATCTGCACTTCAAGCGGAGTGCCGAGCTTGGCAAACTCTGCCTTCACCAATGCCATGCATACACTCTTGTCTGTTGATATAGAATGGTAGCCAGTAGTAACCTCGCCGACTGTTTCACCGTCCTTAACGACAGCATAGCCGTTGCGTGGAATAGCCTTGCCTTCAAGCTCTATTCCGATTACTCTCTTCTCCACGCCGTTTGCCTTCTGTGCAGCAAGTGCCTCCTTGCCGATGAACTCTTCCTTATCAAGCTTGCAGAACATAGAAAGGCCCGACATTACCGGCGAGATGTAAGCAGAAAGCTCATCACCATACAATGGAAGTCCTACCTCAAAGCGCAAAGTGTCGCGGCAACCGAGTCCACAAGGCTTGCAGCGTCCGCTTTCAATCAGCTTGTCCCAGCATTCGCAGATATAGTTGTGAGAAGCATAAATCTCGAATCCGTCCTCACCCGTGTAACCGGTACGGCTGATGATGATGTCGCCGATTGTCTTTACAGTATAGAATACAAGGTCCTTACATTCCAGTCCAAGCACTTCTTCCACTACGATTTCAGCATTCGGTCCCTGCACAGCAACCTGTCCATAGTCTTCAGAACGGTTTACGAGTTCTATATCAAAGCCTTTTGCATTTTCCTGCATCCACTGCCAGTCTTTATCTATATTTGCGGCATTTATCACGAGGAAGAAATCATTAACAGCCATCTTGTATACGAGAAGGTCGTCTACCGTTCCTCCGTTGTCGTAGCACATCATGCCATATAGAATCTGTCCCGGCTCTATCTTGCTCACATCGTTTGTGAAGATATGCTGCACGTAACGTTCCGCATCCTTTCCTTTAACCGTCACCTCTCCCATGTGGGAAACGTCAAACACGCCACAGTCGTTTCTTACCGCCTGGTGCTCGTCTATGATTGTTGAATACTGAATAGGCATGTCAAAGCCACCGAACGGACTTATCAATGCGCCCAACTTTACGTGCTTGTCATAAAGACATGTTCTTTTGTTTTCCATAATTATCTATCATTTAAAGGATTTTTAGTTTCTTTCCTAATCTGCATTATCCAACAAAAGCCTTATAAGGTCTTTCTTGTTCAGATTCATTATATACTTGTCAAGCTTGTTCGGCAATGCCTTGTTAAGTTCCGGTTCTGTAAGAGCCACATCACGGAGCGGCTTCAATATACCCGAGTCCACATCTCCCACAATAAAGAAATCACCAAGGATAACAGCGCTCTTAATGATGTTGTTCTTCATCGCAAGCCTTATGTTGAAGTCACCGACGTTGTCTATATGTCCTCTTTTCTCAATGGAATAACGAGGATTGTTGCCATAAATGAATTCCGGCGACTTGTATTCCCTTTCTATATTCTGTATCTCTTCAACGTCTTCTTTCGTAAGGGTTATTTCTTCATCACACAAGTTTTTCCTTACGAAAGCTTTGAATTCTTCAAGACTGATGTCCACATAGTCTTTCAGCAACGCTATTCTCTGGCGCACGCTCTGTATGCCCTTGCTCATCAGCTTCACATCCGACGGCGTAATGGCACCAACCATATTCTGCATGTCCGTATCATAAAGCATCGTGCCATGCACTATACTGCGGTCCGGCACGTGATAGAAAGCATTTCCTGAAACTTTCCTGTCGCCTATCATGATATCGTTTCTGCCCGAAGCCTTGGCGTCTACTCCCAGCCGCTGCAATACCATTACCACCATATTGATGTATTTGTTGAACGTGAAGTTCACCGACTTGTCTTTGGTGATGTATGAGAACATCACATTGCTCATGTCAGCATACACACATCCTCCACCGCTCTTTCTGCGGAATGTGCGTATACCATGCTCCCTACAGTATTCCAGATTGACTTCTGACTCTATAAGCTGGTTTCTGCCGAAGATAACACTTGGCTGTACCTGCCACATGAAGAAGCAGTCTTCACTATCTATTTTCCTTGCCACAAATTCCTCCATGGCAAGATAAAACGACAAATCATATTGTGTTTCGTCAGGTAATGCTATATATATCATTTTAACTATCAGATTTAAGTATACGATTCATGCCACAAAATTACGAAAAAAAAGATAGCACACAAACTTTATGCTATCTTTTTTTATATTCTTCACCTGCTTTCCCTTTTACCAGCCGAAAGCTTTCTTGTCTGCAAGCCATTTGCCTTGTGCACGTAGCACCTGTTCCAGAATGTCTCTGCCCACTCCGTATCCGCCATTCTGATTGCTCACATAACGGCTCACTCTCTTTATGTCCGGACAGGCATCTGCCGGGCAACATGGACATCCGCAGCGGCTCATCACCTCATAATCCGGAATATCGTCACCTACAAATATCACTTCCTCGTCCGACAAAGCATTGTCTGCAAGAAACTTCTCATACACCCGTATCTTCACCGAGCAACCTGTAAAGATGTCCTTCACCCCAAGTTTCTCGTATCTCATGCGTATGCTCTTCACGTCGGCTCCTGTCATTATGGCTATACGCAGACCTTGCTTCACGGCAAGCTGCATGGCATATCCGTCTTTGATGTTTACCGTACGCATCGGTTCTCCTTCCGGATGCAGCGTGATGGTGTTTGCACTGAGCACACCGTCTATGTCGAAAATGACTGCACGGACTTTCTTCAGATCATAGTTTATCATAAGTTCCTGTTTCGTTTATTTTTATTTCTTTTCCTTGTTTTCTTTCTTCTTTGCCACTTCGTGGATGCTGCTGCTCATCATGTCATATATTTTCTGTATGCGAGGGTTGTCGGCAAGGAGTTCCCGCTGCATACCTATAACATTCTCGTCGTAACGGACTGCCGGACCGGTCTGGGCATCTATAGGACTTACGGTATGCACCTTACGGGAGGTTTCGTCTATCAACTGAAGCATCACACTGAATGGAATGTTGTATTTGTCAAGCACTTCCGCCGAAAGTTCATAGCAATGGTTTGCAAAGTTGCAAGCAAACACTGCGGCAAGATGCAGATGCTTTCGAGCCTCAGACCCTAAGTCATACACCCTGTCGCTCAAGCTTGAAGCAAGGGCATGCAACATGTTACAGTCTTCATCATTGTTTGCTTCAATAAAGAATGGTATATGCTTGAAATCCACCTCTTTCTGCTTTGAAAACGACTGCATCGGATATAGCACTCCGTATCTCTTCGTCTTTCCTTTGAACACGTCTACCGAAATGCTGCCTGCCGTATGCACAAAGAGTCCGGACTTCCTGTCAGCTCCTAACTTTTCTATAAGCTCTGCCAGAACGCTGTCTTTTACTGACAAGACATAAAGATCGGCTTCGTCTACGATTCTGTCCACATCGGTGAGCGCTTCCGCATCTACCTTTTCCGCCAACATCCGTGCCGACGTCTCCGTCCTGCTATATACTTGTATTATATCATTTCCTGCCTTGAATAGGGCCTTGGCAAGATTCGTAGCGAGATTTCCTGCTCCTATAAAAACTATCTTCATAATCCTTCAACCAATGTTCTTTTTATTCTTTTATATGTATCCTGTCCCATTCCAGATCTTCATCGGAACAAGCGTCTACGGATGTCTCCGCATAGCCTAAGCCTATGACGGCATATACGGTTTCTCCCTCCTGAATATCCAGTATTCCACGCACCGCATCCTCGCACTTCTCCCCATCCGTCAAGTAATGTCCTCTTATCATTACCGGACATGCGGCAAGTCCCAGTGCGGCAGTCTGCGAGCAAATCGCACTTACCACCGAGGCGCTGTGTTCTTCCAGATCCGTATCCCTCACGGCGTCTGCCACAACAGCTATCAGCAGCGGAGCCTCTTTTATGCTCTCACCCCTGCCATGCTCACAAGCATCTGCCAGGCGTTCCATGTCAAGTCTTTTGTCTGTCACATACAGTTCGCACGTACATCCCGGTTTTCCCTTGATGGCATATAGCGCAGCAGTCAGCACCTGCTCTGCATAATCGGCAGGAATTTCCACCTTATTATATATACAACAACCTTGTGCTACTGCTATTATATTACTCAGATTCATAATTTCTTCCGTTCTTTTTCGTTGCAAAGTTAATAAAAGATTATCTTTGCAAAAGCAAATACGATAATATTTATGCCAGAACAAATAACATTTTTAAGACGCGTCATCGACTTTCTCATCCCGAGAAAGTGTCCGGCTTGTGGCAGAAGACTGCCCATATCCGACAAAGTGATTTGTTCTGAATGCTATTTCAACCTACCGAGAACCAACTTCCACATCTCCCCGGAAGACAGCTTTATCGTAAGGAAATACAGCAAGATGATTCCCGTAGTGAGGGTTGCCTCCTTCTTCTATTATGCCACCAAAAGCGAAAGTTCGAGAATAATATTGCAGATGAAGTATTTCGGAAAATGGTCGTTTGCCGAATACATAAGCCGTCTTTACACTTACGAAATCAAGGACTCTGGATTTTTTGAAGGCATAGATGTCATCGTTCCCGTCCCCTTGACGAAAAAGAGGGAGAAGGAAAGAGGCTACAACCAGTCTTACCACATTGCCCTGGGCATAAGCGAAGCTACAGGCATCCCTATCATAACGGATGCCATTAGAAGAGTGGTCTTTACCGAAAGCCAGACGCGAAAGAGCAAGGAGGAACGACAAACTAACGTTGCCGATGCCTTCCGCCTTGTCTCTTCTGCCGGCATCGAGGGCAAGCACGTACTGCTGGTTGACGATGTCATCACTACCGGTGCCACCATTTTCTCATGCGCCGGCGAACTTCTCAAAGGTGGAGTAAAGTGCTTCAGTATCCTTTCCCTTGCCCACACTCGACATCTATAAAAATAGAAAGTTACCGACTTTCTATAGGAAAGTTACGGAGTTTCTATGAGAAAGTTACCGACTTTCTACAGGAAAGTTACCGAGTTTCTATGGGAAAGTTACGGAGTTTCTATGAGAAAGTTACCGACTTTCTAAAAACGGACAAATTTGTTCTTTCTGAAAATTTACAGAAATGAACATCAAAACACGATGCTTCGGATGAGGCAAGAACATTGAGAGTTTTCCAACAACAAACATCATTAACAAAGGTGCCTGATGAGTCGTATTTCATAACCGCCATCCTCTTTTCCGCCTTTCAGACAAATAAATCAAACAAAATTTTGCAGTTATTAAAATAAATTCTACCTTTGCACCTGATTTGGAAACGGGGGTAAGTAAAGTCATTTCGCTGACAATGGCAACAACGACACTCCCGTGCAAGGGAATCGGGTGAAAGTCCCGAACTGTTCCTGCAGCTGTAATCCGTATTTATTACAGGAGCTAACATCTGCGCCACTGGAATGAAACCTTTACGGTTTCGCATTTCCCGGGAAGGCGTTGGCTCTACGGAAAGTCAGAATACCTGCCAGATTGAAACGAATAGATAATACGCTCCCAGGAATAGGAGAAAGTCTAATTATGAAAAAAAAGAATCTTATATTACTCGCTGTTGCCGCTGGCGCATATAACGCCAGCTCTTACGCACAACAGAATAACGGAAACAACAAACAGGGCATCTATGCAGACAAGACGCTGCAAGAGGTTGTCGTGACGGCTACCGGTACAGGACACTTGCTTAAAAACGTGCCTGTACAGACTGAGGTCATCTCACGCAAGATGATAGAAAGCTATGGCGGCAAGTCTATCGAAGACATCCTCGAAGGGCTCACGGCATCATTCTCCTTCAACGAGGGCGACATGGGCAGCAAGGCTCAACTCGGAGGATTGGGAAACAACTATATCCTTATCCTTATCGACGGGAAAAGAATACACGGCGATAATGGCGGAGAAAACGACCTCGGACTCATAGACCCTAACAACATCGAAAGAATCGAGATCGTAAAAGGTGCACAGTCTGCACTCTATGGCTCTGACGCCATGGCAGGAGTGATAAACATTATAACGAAGAAGCACGACACACAGGGACTGCTTCTCGAAAACACCACACGATACAGCCGCTTCAACGACATCAGACAACGCAACGGCGTGGGACTGAGACTGGGCAAGCTACAGTCGTATACAAGCTTCCAGCTGCAGCACAACGACGGATGGCAGAACACATCTAACGAATATGCCGAAGGACATGTGCTCAAGGACTCCAGAAACAAAACCGTGAACAAGTTCACAAACTGGCAGATAAGTGAGAACATAACATATAATCCGACAAAGAACCTTGAGCTATATGCCAACGGATATTTCTACAGAAAGATAATAAACAGACCGACAAACGGCAACTATGCCTCATGCGACGTCTATACCTACGACCTGCTCTACCGCAACGCTTCTGCAGCAATGGGAGGAAAGCTCTTCACCAACAAGGAGAAGAAAGACTATATCTCGCTCGACGTGGACTGGAACAAACATGCCTACTTCTATAAGTATACGAGCAAGACATACGAGGACGACTATATTGACGGCGTACTGGAACACGGAGTGCCTTTCTATCCAGGCAAGGAACGTCTGCAGGCTGACCAGCAGCGCGTTATGGCAATGCTGAAAGGAGTATTCCATCTGCCATACGCCAACACGCTGAACGTGGGGGCGGAATACAGATACGACTATCTGAAGGCTCCCATGAGAACAGCCAACGGCAGCGCTGACGACAATACGGCTGCCATATACGCACAGGATGAGTTCAACCTCATATCATGGCTGAACATAACGGCAGGTGCAAGACTTGTTGACAATGCTAAATTCGGATTCCATTTCACCCCGAAGGTGAGTGCGATGGCAAGTCTTGGCGACTTCCGCCTGCGCCTCGGATGGAGCCAGGGATTCAAGTCGCCTACTGTGAAGGAACTGTATTACAGATACCTCCACGTGATGGGTTCATCTACGTTCTTCAACATGGGCAACACAGCACTCAAACCGCAGACAAGCAACTATTTCAGTGCCGGACTTGAATACCGCAACGACAGATTCTCTGCCTCGGTAACGGGCTATTACAACAAGCTCAACGACATGATAGTACTGGTCAACGTACCTGTTGAGGAGCTTCCGAAGGATGTAACCACAGGCTATCTCGGCGACGGCAGCGGCAAGGTTACCGCACGTAGATACATGAATATGGAAGACGCAGAGACATATGGCGTGGACGTCAACCTGTCGTTCAACATCACCAAGGAGCTGAGCTTGACAGGAAACTACAGCTACCTCGACACGCAGGCAAACATGTATGACGTGGAGCACGACAGAATGAAGAAGGCTGTCATCGACGGCATGGCACACAATAAATGGAATGCGTCAATGATTTACGCCCACAGGTTTTCTTCCGCATACCGCTTCGGAGCAAGCCTCTCCACACGTGGCAGCAGCAAACGCTACTACGAGAACAACGGAAACGGCAAGCACTTCCAGATATGGCGCATAAACACCACACACGATTTCGGAAAGGCTGACGCCGAAACATCGTATAAGGTGGAACTGGGTGTAGACAATATCTTCAATTTCAAGGATACTACCATGCGCCCATATCATTTGGGCAACAACAATGGCGGAACAAGCATATACGCTTCGTTTGCCATAAAGTTCAACAAAGGAAAAAAGGTTAACAACCATAATTATAAACAAAAATCAAAACAAAATGAAGAAGATTAAAATCTTTATGATGATGTTGCTCGCTGTATTGAGCTTTGCAGCTTGCGACGATGATGATGACGACTCAAAGCAGAACATCATCTCTGAGTACACTCTCAACGACCAGCAGGTGGCTGCACAGAAGGCTAAGTCGGGCAAAGACAAGGCTGTGCTCCTCGTGGCTTTCGGTTCAACATGGACAAATGCCTTCGCCGCTTTCGACGAAACAAAAAGAGCTTATGAGGCTGCTTTCCCAGATGCAGACGTTTACTTCTGCTTCTCTTCTGACATCTGTATCAACCGTGCAAGCGCAGGTGAGCATGGCGAGTCTCGCAACTACTACGAGCCACGCTATCTCCTCCACGCTATCGGTGCAGCTAAGTACAATACTGTTTACGTACAGAGCCTTCAGGTTATCCCTGGTGAGGAGTTTGCCAACGTTGTTGCTGCTGTGAAGAAATTCGCAAACAACGGTTATGTAAAGGATGCTCACCTTGATGACGAGTATCTTAAGAACGTAGAAATCCACCTCGGTATGCCTCTGCTCAACGACATCGACGAGGTTGACGACGTGGCTAAGCTGCTCAACGACCTTTATAAGGACGAGGCTGCTCAGGGCGTTGTAGCTTTCATGGGGCATGGTAACCCTGACAACTACGACTCTTTCAAGGCTAACGTTCGCTACACTCAGCTCGAAGAAGCTCTGCAGGTTTACAGCAAGAACTACTATGTTGGTACTGTTGACATGAAGGACAACTACAAGCAGAACGTAATGGCCCGTATGAAGAACAACAACATCGCTTCTGGCAAGATTTATCTCCACGCCCTGATGTCTATCGCAGGTGACCATGCTCACAACGATATGGCTGGTGCAGGCAACGACTACTGGGATGCAAGCGAACCGACAAGCGAGGACAACAGCTGGTACGAGTTCTTCAACCACAACGGTTATACTTCTGTCGTACCACAGACAAACGACAACCCTCTCGGATTGCTCGAGTTGCCTACTATCCGTCAGATCTGGATCAACCATACAAAGAACGCCGAACTCCTTGAGGACGCTTACCACTCTATGTATCCAGAGGCAGAGTAAACTATTAAAACTAAATAATATATACATTAACAATAGGGACGTGGAGCAGTATGTCTGCTCCGCGTGCCTATTTTGTCGTTTTAAATATGTACATGAAATTCTTTTGTTTTTTTGCCGCTATAGCAACACTATTTTTCTCTTGCGCCACAGCTCAGGACAGCAAGAAGGAACTCGCTGCTGACAAGCTTTTCCACGACCAGGACTCTGTCCTTTCACACTCTGAAGACTATAGCGACACTATCAGAATAAAGTATGCCAAAGGACTGAAAGTGGAATACAAAAACGATGGCATACATGTCACTATCACTAATCCAGACCCTGCCGCAAAAGCAAGTAAGCCTCAACATATTATTGTCAGAAAATCTTCTTCACGCTTTATTTGCACTACGGCACTACAGCTCGGCAACTTTGAGGTTCTCGGACTGGAGGACAAGATTGTGGGCATCAACTCCCTGCGACATATCTTCTCTCTTGCAATGCTCGACCAGCTGGAAAACGGCAAGACGGTAGAGATTGGCAAGGAGGGAAACTTTGACCTTGAGACGGTGATGCGTGCCAAGCCAGACTATATCCTTATCAGCGCAAGTAAATACGGAGGCTTCGAGGCCCTCAAGGAATGTGGCATTCCGCTTATCTTCCACCACGGATACAAGGAGACGAACCCTCTCGGACAGGCGGAATGGATTAAACTAATAGGTATTCTTACGGGTGAGACCCGTCGCGCTAATGCCGTATTCTCAGACATAGAGAAGAAATACAACACTCTGAAAGAGGAGGTGGAAGCCAAAACCGACAAGAAAAAGATTCCTACAGTAATCAGCGGAAGACAGCTGCGCGACGGATGGTATATAGTCGGCGGCAGAAGCTATATGGCACAAGTGTTCAAGGATGCCGGAGCTGACTATATAATGAAAGACAATAAGGAGTCAGGAGGCGTGGCCCTCGACTTTGAGGCAGTCTACGCAAAAGGCATACATGCAGACTTCTGGCAGACCGACGGATCTTCCAACGGTACCTACTCGCTTCAGGACCTTGCTAACGAAGATGCAAGATATGCCACGATGGATGCGTTCAAGAACAAGAAGGTGGTTTTCTGCGACCTGAGCCAAACGCCATACAGAGAGTTGACAGGTGTACAACCGCATTTCCTGCTTGCAGACTTCGTAAAGGCGTTCCATCCGGAAATACTGCCCAACTATACTCCGAAATATTATAAACTCATTAAATAACACATTTAGTCATCAACATTTATAAAACTTATTCAAATAATACATTTATGAACCGTTATCTTATTTTACCTTTTGCATTATCTATACCATACATTGCTTGTGCACAGAACGAGAAGATGCGTGAGAACGTTCTCAACCCGGTTATCATAACAGGTACTGGTACTTACCATAAGGCAGAAAACTCTCCTGTCGAAGTGAAAGTAATATCAACAAAGGAACTGAAGGCTGCCAACGTGACAAACCTTCAGGAGGCACTGGGCAAGCTGACATCAAACATCACTACCCACACTAACGGAATGGGAACCTTTGTCAATTTCAATGGTATCAGCGATGACTATATCGTTATTCTTCTAAATGGAAAAAGAATGTCGGGCGACGACAGATGGAACCGTATAAGCATCGACAACATCAAGCGTGTTGAGATTCTTTCAGGAGCAGCAAGTGCCCTCTATGGCAGCAATGCCATTGCCGGCGTCATCAACGTCATTACCGACAACAACAAGAACGCTCTTGAAGTGACAAGCAGCACGAAGGTAATGAACAACGGCAGATTCGACCAGGACGTCAATGTAGACATAACCAAAGGGAAATTCTCAAGCTACACAAGCTTCAACCACCGACAGGCCGACAACTGGCAAGTGAACAACTACCAGGAGTTTAAAGAGGGCGACAAGTCTGTACTTAAACTTACAGGCAGACCAATGTCGCAGGCTTTCAAGTCTGACAACATCAGCGAAAGACTGGAATGGAGATTCAACGACGAACTGGATGTCTACCTCTCAGGAAACCTGTATGGCTACAAGACGGGACGCGACAGAGGTGCAACCTACTATACGCAGAAAGCAACAACCGACAAGACTACAGGCGAGAAGTCATACACTTACACTGCAAAACAGGCCTACACATACGACATAAAGCACCGAACCTATAATCTCGGAGCCGGAGCAAGATGGATGCCTTCAAAGAACGTAAGACTCTATCTTGACGTATACATGGACAACTTCAAATCAGCATACGACTATTGGCAGACCGCCCAAAAAGAGGCGTATGACGAAACACGCAAGAATACTCAGTACATCAACGAGACTCTTAAGGGCATCTTCCGCCTTAACAACTGGAACAAACTCTCGGCAGGCATAGAACTGGAACAGGAAAACCTGAAGAGTGCTTCCGACAATATCGACAAGGAAAGCACCTATACCTATAATGTTTTCGCACAAGATGAAATCAGAATACTGAAGGGACTTGAGGCTGTAGTAGGACTGAGATACACCTACAACAGCAACTTCAACAGCAACGTAACCCCTAATGCAGCTCTCTTTTACCGCATCGCAGGCTTCAGAGCAAGGGTGAGCTATGCCGAGGGTTACCGTACCCCTACCCTCTCTCAGCTCTATGCTACAGACCAGACGAAGACTTCTGCACGCTACACCATCAACAACACTTCGCTGAAAGCGGAGAAGAACAGATTCTGGAATGCCAACTTGGAATACTCCAACAACTGGCTGAGCCTGAGCGTAAGCGGCTTCATCAACAACATACGCAACATGATTAACTACCGCACCATGACACAGGCTGAAATAGAGGCTGACCAGCATCTGTCGGATCTCTATGCTGAGGGTTGGACTACCATCCGCCAGCGCGACAATATAGACAAGGCTACCGTGAAAGGTATTTCCGCCAACATGAAACTGCTACTCCCAATGGGATTCTCGGCTTCCGCAGGCTACACCTTCTGTGACTCCAAGGCTAAGAGCGTTACTCTCGACAAGAAGACGCAGGAGTATCATGTCTCTGAGTCGCCAGTAGACAAGAGCGTAAAGAATGTTGCCAACATCTCTGCCGCATGGGACAGGACATGGGGCAACTATCATCTTAATGCACAAATCAACGGTCATATCCAAAGCCGCAGATTCTCCAGCACCTATGGCTATGCTCCAGAATACCAGCAGTGGGACATTAACACAAGGCATACTTTCAGCCTCAAGCAGTTCACTATAGCACCGGGCATCGGCATAGACAATATCTTCAATAAACGTGACACTTCCTTCTGGAATTCCAACTTCTCCACAATAAATCCAGGAAGATCCGTTATACTTAGTGTAACTCTTAAATTCAAGGACTAATATGAGAATATATGTGGCGGGCATCGGTCCCGGCTCTTCTGAAGACATTACTCCCGCACTGCTGAATGCCGTGGCAGACAGCAGTGTGGTGGTCGGATATAAATACTATTTCCAGTTTATCGAAAAGTATATTTCCAAAGACACTATCTGCATCGACACTGGCATGAAGAAAGAACGGCAACGTGCAGAGATGGCTTTCGAATATGCCGAAAAGGGCAACACAGTATGCGTCATCTCAAGTGGAGACGCCGGCATCTATGGTATGGCACCCCTTATCTATGAGATGAAACGCGACAGAGGCTCCGATGTGGAAATCATCTCCATACCCGGAATAAGCGCTTTCCAAAAGGCTGCTTCGCTCCTCGGTGCTCCTATGGGCCATGACTTCTGTGTCATTTCCATGAGCGACCTCATGACTCCGTGGCAGCTGATAGAGAAGAGAATAAAGGCTGCTGCCGAGGCTGACTTCATCACGGCAGTGTACAATCCGAAGAGCAACGGCAGATACTGGCAACTCTACCGACTGAAGGAACTGTTTCTGAAATACCGGAGCGAAGACAATGTTGTAGGCTTCGTCAGACAGGCTGGACGCGACGAGCAGAACATTACTATTACCACTCTGAAGGAGTTCAACCCTGAGGATGTGGACATGTTCACTGTCGTCATCATCGGCAACAGCCAGTCGTACCGGTGGAACAATGCTTTCATCACTCCACGGGGATATTATCGCAACGATAATGACGATGAGGACTGCAAAGTGGGACAGAGCATCATGATAAGGTCGTTCCGTACAATAAGAAATGAACTGAAAAACCGCGACATTCCAACATGGAAGCTGTGGCCTATGCTTCATGCCATACACACTACGGCAGACTTCGACATGGAGAACCTTCTGTGGATGGACGACAATGCTACGGCTGATATATATAACAAGGTAAAAGACGGACAGCTCAAGACTATCGTCACCGACGTGTCGATGGTGGCAGCCGGCATACGCAAGGGTGCATTGGAACGCCTTGGCATCAAGACAGTATGCTACATCAATGACCATCGCGCCATAGAAATGGCAAAGGAGAAGAACATTACCCGTGCACAGGCAGGCATGAGACTTGCCGCACAGGAATATCCTGATGCCTTATATGCTTTCGGCAACGCACCGACGGCGCTGCTTGAACTCTGCTCACTGGTACGCAGAAAGCAGTGCTCCCCCACTGGCATCATCGGCGCTCCAGTAGGCTTCGTGCATGTCGAGGAGAGCAAACATGCCGCCAAGTCTCTCGTCAACATCCCGAAGATCATCATCGACGGAAGAAAAGGCGGAAGCAACCTGGCGGCAACACTGGTGAACAGTATCCTTACTTTTGATGATGCAGAACTATTAAGACCCGGAAGAGATGTATAGATGCAATGTTATAGGACTCTCCGACAGCCACAGACTTTGGCTGACACCAGAGGTGACACGCATCATCTCTGAAGGACATGTGTTCTCTGGCGGCAAGCGCCATCATGAAATCATTGCCGACCTGCTGCCCGACGAATATACGTGGATTGACATTACGGTGCCCATCGACGATGTTCTGCAACGATACAAGTCTTTCGACGACATTGTAGTCTTTGCCTCCGGCGACCCTCTATTCTATGGCTTCGCCACCACTCTTCTCCGGGCGTTCCCTGATGTGGAGATGAAGGTGTTCCCTACTTTCAATTCTCTTCAGATGCTTGCCCACAGAATGAACATGCCTTACCACGACATGTACACGGTCTCGCTCACCGGCAGGCCATGGCACCGTTTTGATGAAGCACTGATTCGTGGAGAAAGACTCATCGGCTGTCTCACAGACAGGAAGAAGACTCCCCACGCCATATGGCAGAGAATGCAGGAATACGGGTTCGACAACTATGTCATGTATGTTGGCGAAAACCTCGGCAACGAAGAGAAAGAACATGTAGGCATTTACGACCCCGTCAGAGACTACCCTTCTCCCAACTGCATCATTCTGCAACAGCAAAGACTCCGCAGACAGAACATCGGCATAGCCGACGCAGAGTTTCATCTGCTCGATGGCAGAAGCAAGATGATAACCAAGATGCCTGTCCGTCTTGCATCCTTGGCTGCTCTACAGCTGGCAGACAAACATTCCCTTTGGGATGTGGGCTTCTGTACCGGCAGCGTAAGCATTGAGGCACGGCTTGCCTTTCCACATCTTATGGTCACGGCCTTCGAAATCAGAGAAGAAGGAGAAAAGCTGATGCAGGAAAACTCCAGAAAGTTTCATGCTCCCGGCATAGATGCCAGGATAGGTGACTTCTGCACTGCGGACATCAGCGACTGTCCTGCTCCCGATGCGGTCTTCATAGGCGGCTACGGAGGCAAGATGAGAGAAGTGCTCACTAAGGTGAAAGCTGTTCTCTCCCCCTCAGGATGCATCGTGTTCAATTCCGTAAGCGAAAAAAGCAGGGAGTCGTTTCTCTCCATAACCAAGGAACTGGGCATGCAACCGGAAACGGTCCACACCATTACTGTAGATAACAACAACCCCATTACGATATTAAGAGCAAGATGATAAAATTTGAGACCATTAACGAGGCTGGCAAACAGCTTGCAGAAACCATACGCCAGGAGAATCTGCTCTTTGACGGCGAAGCCATTGTGTTTATAGGTGCCTTGGGCATCTGTGTGAGAAAGATTCTGCCGCTTGTCAACGACAAGCATACCGACCCAGCTGTCGTATGTGTAGACACCACAGGAAAATTCGTCATTCCCGTCCTGAGCGGACATGTAGGTGGAGCTAACGAGCTTGCCAGACAGATTGCGAGAATAACCGGCGGCACGGCTGTCATTACTACACAGAGCGACAACACGGGGCTTTGGCCACTCGACACTATAGGCAGACAATACGGTTGGCAGACCTGCCAGCTGTCGCATGATGACATGAATCATGCCATCGCCACGTTCGTCAACAGACGGCCTACGGCTTTGGTCTGTGAGGTTGAGGATGAAGGCACAGAACACCTCAAGTCTTCATGCCCTTCCCACGTCACGCTGTTCAACAGCTATGAAGACTTTCTGTCTTATCGCAACAATAACGACACTCCGACACCGGAACTGCTGCTCATCGTCTCTCCTCACAGATACGACATCCGCGGCACCCGGTTCATACAGTACTTCCCGCCATGCCTCACTCTTGGCATGGGCTGCCAGAAGGATGCTCCGGCAGACATTGCCAGGAAGATTCTTGAAGGAGTTTCCGCAGCAGGCTTTGCCATAGAAAGCATCAGGTCGGTTGCCACCATCGCCCTGAAGAAGGACGAGGCGGCTCTCCATACGCTCCACGCCCTTCTGCCTTGGGCAAAAGTAGAGATTTATTCTGCCGACGCTCTCGGCAAGATCAGTGTGCCTAACCCATCCGACAAGGTCTTTGAGGTGACAGGCTGTTACGGCGTGGCAGAGGCTGCTGCATTAGCGGCTTGCCATGACGGTGCTCTCGTTGTAGAGAAGCAGAAAGACAGTATTTCCACTGCCGATAAGACAGACATTTCCACTGCCGACAGGGCTGTCCTTTCTACAGCCGACAAAGCGGTCTACTTCACTTGGGCACTGGGCGAGGACAACAAAGGGTGCCACAAAGGACATATCGAGATTGTGGGTGCCGGACCGGGCGACCCAGACCTCGTCAGTGTGCGCGGAAGGAAATTCCTTGAGCGTGCAGACCTTATCCTCTATGCCGGCAGCCTTGTGCCTAAGGAACTTACGTTCTGCGCCAAAGCAGGTGCCACCGTACGCTCTTCGGCAGGAATGGACCTTGAGGAACAGTTCCAGCTGATGAAAGAGTTCTACGACAAGGGTAAGCTCGTAGTACGTCTCCATACCGGCGACCCTTGCATCTATGGCGCCATACAGGAGCAGATGGCTTTCTTCGACGAATACGGCATGGACTACCACATCACTCCTGGCATCAGCAGCTTCCTTGCTGCGGCTGCGGAACTGAGAAGCCAGTTCACTATCCCCGAGAAGTGTCAGACCATCATCCTCACCCGTGGCGAAGGGCGCACGCCGGTGCCCGACAAGGAGAAGCTCCACCTTCTGGCGCAGCACCAGTCCACAATGTGCATCTTCCTCAGCGCAAGCATCGTCGACGAGGTGATGAACGAGCTTCTCGCCGGCGGCTATCCTCCCGAGACTCCTGTCGCTGCCTGCTACAAGCTGACGTGGAAGGAACAGAGGATCTACCGCGGACAGCTGAAGGACCTTGCCAACATTCTTAAGGAAAACAACCTCACTCTCACTACCATGATTGTAGTCGGTGAGGCCATCGACAACCGTCATGGACTGAGCAAGCTCTACGACGGCCACTTTACTCATCTTTTCAGGAAAGGCAAACAATGATACTGATATTTGGCGGCACTACGGAGGGACGCATTGCCGTGGAGGTCTGCGACCAGGCTGGCAAGCCGTTCTTCTACTCCACGAAAGGCAACTTGCAGGATGTGGAGATGCACAACGGAGTGCGTCTCTCCGGCGTATTGTCCGCCAACGACATCAAGACTTTCTGCATGCGCCACTCCATCGGCTGTATCATAGATGCAGCCCACCCCTTTGCAGAGAATCTTCATAAAGCCATCGGTGAGGCAGGAGTGCCTGTCATCAGACTGCAACGCTCCTTCCCCAAGCATACCGACGGCGTTACCTACTGCCGCAACTATGATGACGCCGCACGCAGGATGGAAGCCGACGATGTAGGCTGCCTGCTGGCACTCAGCGGTGTAAACACCATCAGCAAGCTCAGGGGCTACTGGACGGTTCACAAGACCTTCTTCCGCATCCTGAACCGTAAGGAAAGCACCGACAAGGTCCACGAGGCAGGCTTCCCCGACAGTCAGATTATCCTCTATAACGACAGCCTCTCCCTCCCTTCTGCCGACGACGAGCTGCAGCTTATGAGACAGGTGGGGTGCGACGCCATCCTCACTAAGGAGAGCGGCACCTCCGGGGGCTTTGAGGCTAAGGTCTCTGCCGCCCGCAGACTGGGACTGAAGGTCTACGTCATAGAATGTCCCCGTCTGCCGCAGCAATGGACCTACGTCACCGGAAGATACGGCCTCAGAAGGAGCATCGAACAGATGCTGCCAACGTTCTTTCCGCTGAAGACAGGACTGACCACCGGAGCCTGTGCCACGGCAGCCGCCAAAGCAGCGCTGCTGTCTCTGCTCTACGATGATGATGCGGAGGAGGTAAGCTTCGCCCTTCCCGACGGGGAGATTCTCTCCATCGCCGTGGAGCACGACGCCAAGGGCGTTGCTTCCGTCACCAAGGACTATAGCGACGACCCCGACGTCACCAGAGGCTGCAGGATTACAGCCAGCGTCGTCTGCCACGCCTCTTCCGGGAAAGAAGCCCCCGTCCCTGCCCACAAGCAGCAAGTAAGGTTTCTGAAGGGCAAAGGCGTCGGCACCGTCACGCTCCCCGGTCTTGGCATTCCTGTCGGCGAACCTGCCGTCAACCCCACTCCGCGGAAGATGATTTCCGACGAGATTTCCCGTCTCACCCATGCCGACGTGGATGTTACAATAAGCGTGGAGAACGGCGAAGACATTGCCACCCGCACCTTCAACCCCAGGGTCGGCGTGCTTGACGGCATCAGCATCCTCGGCACTTCGGGCATCGTCCACCCTCTGTCCAACGACGCCTTCATACGCAGCATCCGCCGCGAGCTGGAGGTGGCATGGGCCATAGGGCGGCGCGAGATAGGTCTTGTGGCAGGCATGAAGAGCGAAAGGGCGCTGAAGAAGGAGAAGGACATCAGATGCGTCCACTACGGCAACTTCATAGGCGAGGCTCTGAAGGCAGCCCACGAGATAGGCTTCCGCCACGCCACCCTTGCCATCATGATCGGCAAGGCAGTGAAACTGGCTGCCGGCAACCTCGACACCCACTCCCATAAGGTGGTGATGGACAAGGATTTTCTTGTTTCCACGGCACGGAGTCTCAACATCGACCCTTCGCCCATCCGCAACATAACGATGGCGAGGGAGCTGTGGGACATCATGCCGGAAAGTTTTTTTGAAAGAATAAAGTCTCTCTGCCATGAAAACTGCATGACGGTTTTTCCGCAGGGCGAGATAAAAATCATACTGATATGCGACACTCTACAATGATGATTGTGCTCCTCCTGAGCATTGTGCTTTTTGCAGTGATGAATCTTACCGTCGGCTCGGTGGGCATCCCTGCCGATGCTGTGTTCTCTATCCTCAACCCCTTCGACGACAAGCCCCTCAGAGGGGAAAACGCCGAGATATGGACGAACATAATAATGTACACCCGTCTGCCGCAGACGGTCACCGCCATGGCATGCGGTGCCGGGCTCTCGGTGGCAGGCCTTGAGATGCAGACCGTCTTCCGCAACCCCCTTGCCGGACCGTCGGTGCTCGGCGTCTCCAGTGCGGCGAGCCTTGGTGTAGCCTTCGTGGTTCTGCTCAGCGGCGCCCTCGGCGGCACCGCCCTGTCCAGCTTCGGCATCATCGGCAACTCCGCCATCACGCTGGCAGCCATCAGCGGCGCCCTGCTCGTCATGTCGTTCATCGTATACCTGTCGCACAAGGTCGACGGCAACGTCACTCTCCTCATCACCGGCGTCCTCATCGGCTACATCGCCACCGCCATCATCGGCGTGCTGAAATATTTCTCGAGCGAGGAAGACATCAGGGCATACGTCATCTGGGGACTGGGCTCTTTCTCAAGGGTCACGGGCGGTCAGGTGTACGTCTTCGTGGCTCTCACCGCCGTCATCCTCCCCCTGGTCATGCTGCTTGCCAAGCCACTCAACATCCTGCTGCTCGGCGACATGTACGCCACCAACCTCGGTCTCAACGTCAGACGGGCACGCATGCTTGCCATCGCCTCGGCAGGCACGCTGACCGCCATCGTCACCGCCTACTGCGGCCCTATCATGTTTCTCGGCCTTGCCGTGCCGCATATCTGCCGCGGACTGTTCAACACCACCGACCACAACATCCTGCTGCCGGCAAACATCTTCTGCGGCGCCGCCCTGGCGCTGCTCTGCAACTTCATAGCCCGCATGCCGGGATTTGAAGGCGCACTGCCCATCAACTCCGTAACGTCGCTCATCGGCGCACCCATCGCCCTGTCGATATTGCTGAGAAGGAAAAAGAACATGTAGCCATCCCACCTTTGTTTTATTAACGAAAAAAACGACACGTATTCTTCTATGAAAGCATTTCTTATAGGCGCCGCCACTTCAAACAGCGGCAAGACCACCTTCACCATGGGACTGCTCCGCGCCCTTGCCGACCGGGGGCTCCGCGTGCAGCCCTTCAAGTGCGGCCCCGACTATATCGACGCCATGTTCCACCACATCGCCTCGGGCAACGAGAGCGTGAACATAGACACCTTCATGGCATCCGCCGACCATGCCCGACAGCTCTTCAGCACATACTCCGAAGATGCCGACGCCGCCGTGGTGGAAGGAGTGATGGGGCTCTTCGACGGCTACGACGGCTGGCGCGGAAGCAGCGCCGAAATTGCAGTCACGCTCCATCTGCCCGTCATCCTCATCGTCAACGCCAAGTCGACCGCCTACAGCGTGGCTCCGCTGATCTACGGCTTCAGCCACTTCAACCCGAAGGTAAACATCGCCGGCGTGGTGTTCAACAACGTAGCCTCGGAGAAGCATTTCCAGTTTCTCAAGTCTGCCTGCGCCGACGCCGGAGTGGCATGCTTCGGCTTCATGCAGCGAAACAGCAGCCTCTCCATACCCGGCAGACATCTGGGACTGACCATCTCCGAACGCAGACAGATGGACGCCATCATCAGCAGTGCCGCCGACGAAATAGAGAAACATGTTGACATTGACAAAATACTTGAATTATGAAAATACTCGTTGCCAAAGACGAAGCCTTCAACTTCATCTACCGCGCCAACATCGACTCCCTGAAGTCTCTGGGCAGCGTCTCCTTCTTCTCTCCCCTCCACGACAGCCGGCTGCCCCACTGCGACCTGCTCTATCTCCCCGGCGGCTACCCCGAGCTCTATCTCCGGGAGATAGCCTCCAACCCCTTGATGACGACGGCAATACGCCAATATGCCGAACGTGGCGGCAGGCTCTATGCCGAATGCGGCGGCTTCATGTTCCTCTGCCACGACATCGACGGCACGCCCATGTGCGGCGTGCTGCCCTTCCGCGCCACGATGAAAGACGCACGCCTCCACCTCGGCTACAGGCAGATGACCATAGGCACCGGAGCGCAAGCCACCCTCGTCAGGGGCCACGAGTTCCACTATTCCGACGTTGACGACAGCTCCTGCGGCGACCTCGCCCTCCTGGGCATAAGCAGGGAGTGCCGCCAGCTGACGGCGAAAGGCCCAGCCGCCGCCACACCAATATACAGATACAAGAACCTGGTTGCCGGCTACACCCACTGGTACTGGGCGGAGAACGGCTTCCCGTTTTTAAACCTCATATAAAGAAACAACAAAGCGAAATATAATCTTATGACAGATACTTCCACAATACTACACCCCATAATGCTCGTCGGCACGGGCAGCGACGTGGGCAAGAGCGTACTTGCCACGGCGCTCTGCCGCATCTTCCTTCAGGAGGGCTTCCACCCCGCACCCTTCAAGGCGCAGAACATGGCGCTCAACTCCTACGCCACACCCGACGGACTGGAGATAGGACGCGCACAGGCTGTACAGGCCGAGGCATGCGGCGTGGCGTGCTCTACCGACATGAACCCCCTGCTGCTGAAACCCAACTCGGAACACACCACGCAGGTGGTGCTCAACGGCCGCCCCATAGGCAACCGCTCCGCCTACGACTACTTCCGCAAGGAAGGGCGAGCCGAGCTGCGCACAGCCGTCAACGCCGCCTTCGACCGACTCTCCCGGCTCTACAACCCCATCGTCATGGAGGGAGCGGGAAGCGTGTCGGAGATAAACCTGCGAGACTCCGACCTCGTCAACATGCCCATGGCACGCCATGCCGACGCCGACGTAATACTCGTGGCTGACATAGACCGCGGAGGCGTCTTCGCCTCATGCTACGGAAGCGTCATGCTGCAGACTCCCGACGACAGGAAAAGGATAAAGGGCATCATCATAAACAAGTTCCGGGGCGACATCAGACTCTTCGAGGAGGGCAGACGGATGCTCGAGAAAATATGCGGAGTGCCCGTGCTGGGCGTGGTGCCCGTCTTCAACAACATCACGATAGAAGAGGAAGACAGCGTGGAACTGGAACGCAAAGCCCACTCCATCGCCGCCGACAAGGTGAACGTGGCGGTGGTGCTGCTGCGCCACATCTCCAACTTCACCGACTTCAACGTGCTTGAGCGCGACGAACGCGTAAACCTCTTCTACACCAGCAACACCGCCGACATCGAAAAGGCTGACATCATAATACTGCCCGGCACGAAAGCCACCCTCGATGACCTCTACGAACTGAGGAGAAACGGCGCCGCACAGGCCATAACAAGGGCGCACCGCCACGGCAAGACCATCATCGGCATCTGCGGCGGATACCAGATGCTCGGACAGACCGTCAGAGACCCACACGCCGTGGAAGGATCCATACCGCAGCTGCCCGGACTCGGACTGCTCGACACCACCACCACCATGCTGCCCGAAAAAACCACACGGCAGGCTGACTTCATCTTCAACGGCACACCATGCAAGGGCTACGAAATACACCAAGGCACCACCACCTACAGCGACGCACACAAGAAGGCAGGACAAGTGGCTGACACGATAGTATGCGCCGACCACTGCACCGGAACATACATGCACGGCTTCCTCGACAACCCTGCCGTAATAGAACACTTCATAGCGCCGCTGGCAAAGACACGCGCCGCCACAGCCCACCACACGAGCATCGAAGAGTTCAAAAACAGGCAGTACGACCTGCTCGCAGACCACGTGAGAAAACACGTTGACATTGACAAACTAATAAAAATAATGCAGTCATGATACAAGGACACGGCGACGACCTATACAGATACGGAAACCGGGTGGCGATAAACTTCTCCACCAACATCTTCAACCATTTCGACCACTCCCTCCTCTTCAGCTTCCTCTCCAAGAAGCTGCCACTCATCACCAGCTACCCCGAGCCCTCGCCGGCATCGCTCGAGCAAGCCATAGCACGGCAGACCAACGTCGCGCCAGCCAACATCATGGTGACCAACGGCGCCACCGAAGCCATCTATCTCATAGCACAATGCTTCGCCTCGCGCTCACACCTCATCCTGCAGCCCACCTTTGCGGAATATGCCGACGCATGCCGCATACACGGCACCGCACCGCAAGACATACTCGCGCTCACACCCGGCGACCGCTTCGGCAGCAACGACGCCCTGTGGCTCTGCAACCCCAACAACCCCACGGGAACCGTAGTGCCCTGCAGCGACCTCCACGCCGTAATTGCCGCCAACCCGCACACGCTCTTCATCATCGACCAGAGCTACTCCAACTATGCGCTGAAACCGACCCTCTCCCCCGGCGAGGCGGTAGAGGCAGACAACGTGCTGCTGCTCAACTCCATGACGAAAGACTTCGGAATACCCGGACTGCGCCTCGGCTACGTCACCGCCAGCGAGAAGCTCATCGCCATGCTCAGCCGCTACAGAATGCCGTGGTCGGTAAACAGCCTCGCCATCAGCGCCGGACAGTTTCTCGTCAGCCACCGCTCACTCTACACCATCGACGCCGCAGCCCTCTGCCGGGAGCGCGCCAGGATAAGCACACTCATACAGAAGCTCGGCATCGCCACCTGCCCCTCCGACTCCAACATGCTGCTCTGCAAGCTGCCAAGCCGCACCGCCGCCGAACTGAAGGAATTCCTGATGGACCGTTACAGCATACTCATACGCGACGCAAGCAACTTCCACACCCTCTCGCCCAAACACTTCCGCATCGCCGTACAGACGCCTGCGGAAAACGAAAAACTCATTAAAGCCCTTACGGAATGGACACGACAATAACACTGCTCAACAACAACATCATGCTGGCAAGCCTGCTCACGGGCTGGCTCCTCGACCTCCTCTTCGGCGACCCGCAGCGCCTTCCACACCCCATCGTATACATGGGCAGATGGATAGCCTGGGGGGAACACAAGCTGAACCGAGGCAACGCACGCAAAGCCAAGGGCGCCATCTTCGCCCTCGGCAGCATCATCATCGTCTTCGCCGCCGCATGGCTCACCATACACCTCCTCGGCAGTCTCGCCGCCCACGGGAGCACCCCCTCGCCGCTCTACACGGTGCTGCTCTACACGGCGCTCTCGCTCTCGGTATTCTTCTGCCTCGCCGGAAAGACGCTGCGCCAGGAAGTGAGCATGGTGTTCCAAGCCCTCGGCAGATCGCTCGACGACGGCAGGCGACAGGTGGCACGCATCGTAGGACGCGACACGCAGCACCTCTCACGTCAGGAGGTGGCGACGGCGGCCCTCGAGACGCTCGCCGAAAACCTCTCCGACGGCGTCATGGCACCCCTCTTCTGGTTCTCCCTGCTGGGCGTGCCTGGCATGCTCGCCTACAAGATGGTAAACACCCTCGACTCCATGATAGGCTACCAGAACAAGCGCTACAAGGACTTCGGCTGCTGGGCAGCCCACATCGACGACATAGCCAACTACGTGCCTGCACGCCTCACCGCCCTGCTGATGCTCCTTGCCGGCAGACTCTGTCCACGCCTGTCAGCCCGGCAGCCACGGCAGCCGCTCCGGAGCCAGCTGCGCACCGTAGTGCACTACTCCCGTTGCCACGCCTCGCCCAACAGCGGATGGCCCGAAGCAGCACTCTCCACGCTGCTCGACTGCCGCTTCGGCGGTCCCCACGACTACTTCGGCGAACTCTTCTACAAGCCCTACATCGGCTCCAACCCACGTCCCGTAGGCTACCCCGACATGCTGTTCAGCATACGCCTCTGCCTCATGGCAGAAGGCGCAGCCGTGGCAATATGCCTGGCACTCTGCGCCCTGTAAGAAGAGCTCCCTCCCCGTTGCGCTCTATCCCTATTCCACCGCTATCCTCACCTTCCCCTAAAGGGAGCGTGAGGATTTTATCTAAAGGGGAGAGGCAGTTTACCTGCCCACGAGAAAGGCTAACTTCCCCCTACTCCAAAAAACGTAGTATTCACAAAAAAAAGACAACCATTTAAACCCCACACAACAATGGAAACAAGCACTTGGAAAACCATCCTTCAGATCGCCATCAGCATACTTACAGCTCTCGCCACCACACTCGGCGTGGCAAGCTGCATGGCATAGACACACACAAAAAAATATGTCTAATAGTCAGTTGTCGCTGCGAGAGGCCGTATCTCGTCCATGACCTTCACGGTGTTGGCACATATCTGGCGGATGCCGTCCACAGAGTCATATGTGGACGCTGTGCGGTAAGCGACTCCTCCTTACGACTTGTTATAGAAGCGCTCGTCGGTCTGAAGCAGCGCAAGCAGCCCCTCGTTTGTGGCACTCGCTTCTGTTGGCGTCTTCCACGCAGTCACCGCCACAGAGGAACACGTCAGACATGGCTGACATTATCTCGTCCTACTGGTAGCCGTTGTATGTGGAGCTGCAGACACCAAGAGTGCCGTTGATGACTTTGTCAAGTGAAAGCGCATAAAAAGCCTTGCTTGCGTAATAAATTCCTCCGAAAGGAGTGATTTTCTCAGATTTTATGTTTACCTTTGCCATATGTCAGATATTCTTTATTTGAGTTTTTAGCAGCAGTAAGTGAATTTTCTGACAGATGCAAGCATTGGATAATTTATTGTTATCCAATGACTTGCTTTCTTGTAAAATTATAAGTCTGCTATTTTAAGGAGTAATATCAAATGATTATATACATAGTAAGACACGGACAAACAGCAGAGAACCTACAAATGATTCTACAAGGACATTTGCCTGGCATTCTTACCGACAAAGGTAAGGAGCAAGTACGAAATGCAGCAGAACATCTTGCAGAAAAAGACGTTCAGTTCAAGTGCATTGTCTCAAGCGACCTGAAACGTGCAATGGACTCTGCCAATATCATCTCAGAGAGATTAAAACTTCCAGTCATTCCTATGGAAATTCTTAGAGAACGTGACTGGGGTACTGGCATGTCTGTTTCTGAGGCGGCAGACAAATACAAAAAGGATGGCAAATGGATGTTCCCTGATGGTGATGCCGAAACAGAAGAGGATATTTATCAACGAGCAGGCAAGGCTTTGCAGGAACTCTTTGAGAAATATACGAATGATACCATCATCGTTGTCACTCATGGACAGTTTGCAAGAAATATGATAGCCAATCATTTTGAATGTAACTACCATGAGGTCACATCTTTCGTAAACGCAGAGATTCGAATACTGAACATGTAATATCGTAGTAGAAGAATATGAATACATTACATACTTTACTGACATACTACATTCTTTGCATCAATGCAGTTACATTCATCATATACGGTATAGACAAGTACAAGGCCAAGAAAGCAAAGTGGCGAATTCCGGAAACCACGCTTTTGCTGCAGGCTGTACTTGGAGGAAGCATCGGGGCTTGGCTTGGAATGAGAGTCTGGCATCATAAGACGATGCATAAGAAATTCAAATACGGTATTCCTGCCATTCTGTTTCTACAAATTGCAGCAATGATTTATCTACACATGAATTTATAACAAAATAAAGAACAAAGCATATGAAAAGTTTTGCACCAAAGCCGTGGGTAGTACCACAGCCTGTGCTGATTATAGGCACATATAATAAGGATGGAGTTGCCAATGCAATGAACGCTGCCTGGGCAGGACAGTGGGACATGAAGGAGATTATGATCTCGATGGGAAATCACGTCACCACAGACAACCTGAAGCTTGGCGGCGAGTTTACCGTTGCCTTCGCTACCAAGAAAACCATGGTGGCTTCTGATTTCGTGGGCATTGTTTCTGCCAAGAACGACCCGAAGAAGATGGAGAAGACGGGATGGAACATCGAGAAGGCGACTATGGTCAACGCTCCTGTGTTCACCGATTTCCCGATGACCCTGGAGTGCCGCATCAAGGAGAAATACGACGAAAGCGAAACCGGTTATTATCTCGTTGCCGAAATCGTCAATATTCTTGTAGATGAAAAGTATCTGGCAGAAGACGGAAATCCAGACATGGAGAAGATGGAGCTGATTGTCTTCGACCCTATTCATCATGGCTATATCCAGCTGGGCGAGAAAGTCGGAAACGCATTCTCTGACGGCAAGGCTTTGAAATAATCAACGTAATTTTAACGACTCAGAAGCAATGAATCCAATAGCAATACGCCTGCTTTCGCAGCAGCTCATCTGCCCTCAATTTGATACTCCCCAAAAGGTGGTGTCTCATTTTGGAGCCATGCAAGCCCAGGATTACCGGATGGTAAGATGGGCTGTGATGATGCGTACTCGCAAACCTTCTTCCTTCGCATTCAAGAATGCATACGATGAGGGTGAGATAGTCCGTCTTCACCTGCTGCGTGGCACTTGGCAACTGGTTTCAAATGAAGACTATTGGTGGATGCTGGACCTGATTTCACCTAAGGCAACTTCTGTTGTAAAAGGATGGATGAAGAGTAATAAAATCAGCATCGATGATTCTGAGCTCAATCTGATTCACGAGATATTTGTTCAAAAAACCGAAGAGATGCAGTCTGTGACAAGCAAAGACCTGAACGAGGCTTTGCTCGAAAAGGGCATCATCATGGACAAACATCGCCTATCCTACCACATTCGCTTTAACGAATTGAACGGTACTTTCTGCAGCGGTTATCTTCTTCCCACAAAGGCAACATACAGTCTCACGGAGAAGAAGATTCCCCGAACAGCCAGGCTGGAACGTGATGAAATGCTGATGCTTCTGGCAAGAAAATATTTTCAGAGCCATTCGCCAGCCACATTCGAAGATTATGTCTGGTGGTCAGGACTGAGCACTTCTGATTGCCAACGAGGCATTGAGTTGCTTGGTTCAGAACTGAGGATTGAAAAATGGAAAGACTATCGGTTCTATCTGCATGAATCATGTCGAACACGTGGATTCAGAAGTGGAAAGACTCATCTGATAGCTCCTTTCGATGAATATCTGATTGGTTATAAAAGCCGGGAGTTAGTGATCCATCCGCATCAAATGCCGTCTGCATACACTAATAATGGCATTTTCTTTCCTGTTATCGCCCATGATGGCAGAATTTGCGGCAACTGGAATCCTTGGGAGAAAAATCTCAACATCAGTTACTTTGATTCGACAGAAAAAGATTTGTCATTTGAGAAGCAATGGAAAATATTTAATGAAACGATAAAGAAGAAATAAATGACAATTGATACTACAAATCTCTGTTCACATCTTCAAAAGAAGTTGTTTGAACCTGAGGGAGTATATTATCCTATCTGGCAAGCCATGCAGAACGATAAGGAGTTGACTGCCGCGGTTCGCTCACGACAGCT